>Ga0055584_100008039_pt1 | contig 10339 bp, 8 predicted proteins | sample OSDHelmetaG_FD_58716 | JGI IMG/M metagenome (GOLD analysis project Ga0055584, IMG submission 58716) | Pelagic marine sediment microbial communities from the LTER site Helgoland, North Sea, for post-phytoplankton bloom and carbon turnover... | ecosystem: Environmental > Aquatic > Marine >...
CTGCGGGCTAGGTTGCGTACCTTGCGCATTCTCGTTGCCATCACGTCGGGCTTTGGCCACATCCGACCCTCGGCCCCGATCGCCAATGCTGCAGTTGCCCGAGGGCATGAGGTCCGCTATGTCGTGAGTTCGCGCGAGCAGCTGATGGGCGCAAACCCCCGAGGCTCCGGTGCCCTTGCCCCGGTGGAGTTTATGACTGGCCTCGGCTTCACGACCAACGTCGTCGTGCCCACGGACATCACCCCGTTGTACGACCGCCTCCCAGAACCTGAGTCCGACGGCGCAGCGATGTTCCGACGGTTCTTCGTCCGCGCCGCCGCAGCCGTGCCATTCATTCGGACCTTGACCGAGGAGTGGCAGCCCGATGTGATCCTACGCGACACCGCAGGCCAGGATGCCTGGGCCGTCGCGGAGCTGACTGGGACGCCCCTCGCCACATTCGACTTCGCGCCGGCCCAGTCCGGCATGCTGCAAGCCGTCGCGGCGAGCGAGATCTCGTGGTTCCGGCACGAAATGGGTCTGACGCCGGACCCCGGCTTCGAGTGCATGGAGGGCGAGCTCCGGATCGTTGGTGCGCCGCCAAGCTGGTTCGACGGCCACAGCGTCCCGGCCAACACGAACTTCGTGCAGCCGGTGGAGCCAGACCCGATGCCTGGTGAGTCGCTCGCAGCGGTCTTCGACGGCCGGGACACACGGCCATTGGTGTACGTGACGTTCGGAACGGCGTTCAACACACCTGACCTGTTTCAAGAGGTCTTCGACGCGCTCGCAGATCTCGAGGTCCAGGTGATTGCCACCATTGGGATCAACAACGACATCGCCGATCTCTCTGTCCCCGGCAATGTCCGAACAGTTCCGTTCCTCTCGCAGGGCCTCATCCTCGAACACGCAGACCTTGTGGTCGCCCACGGCGGCTATGGCTCTCTCATGGGAGCACTTCGACGGGGCCTGCCTGTTCTGAGTTTGCCGCTCGCACCGCCAGACAATCGGTTTAACGCCGCCCGGCTGGTGGAACTGGGCGCAGGGCTCGCCCTCGAGCAGGAAGAACGTCTGGCCGATGCGATACGGCAATCCGCCCGGCGGCTGCTGGCCGAGCGTGAGTACCGCGACCGCGCCGGGGAGATCGCTGACGAGATCGCCTCGCTCCCGTCCGTCGATCACGCGGCTGAGCTCCTCGAGCGACTCGTGGACTGACCCAGCCGATCGCTCGTTGCTCGACCGTCCAATAACATTGGTACTGAGGCGCGTTCGCCGCGACCCAGCCGTTCGTTCGAGGCGCCCGGTAGCTGGCGATCCCGAGCGACCGGACCGGCCCAGCTCGATACCAGGAACAGTCGCATCCCGCAGGCGAGCGTGCGTGAATGTTCCTCGAGCTCAGATCTCTGCGATGGCCTCGATCTCGACCAGGAGATCCGGCAGGTACAGGGCCTGCACGCCGATGAGGGTGGCTGCGGTCGGTACGAGCCCGTTGTCCGTCGCCTGCTCGATTCCGGCGAAGAACTCGCCCAACTTCGCCTCATCCAAGCCCACGACATAGCAGGTCCACTTGACGAGGTGTTCCCAGCTCGCTCCGGCAGCCTCGAGAGCTACCCCGAGGTTCTCGAACGCCTTCGCTGTCTGCGACGCCAGATCCGGACCCACGACGACGTGATCGGTGTCGACGCCGATCTGCCCGGCGATGTACACCCGCTTGGTCGCCGTCGCCACGACGACCTGCATGTAGCCCTCCGGCTCGTGGAGTCCGACGGGATTGAACTTTTCGATAGTCATGGTCGACCGTACCCCACGGCAGCTCGGCCGGCGCCGGGAGGGAGAACGTCTCCGCAGGCGAGGATGATCTCCCTCGACGGGTGTACGGTCAGGCGGTGGCGAGTGCCGCGGCTCGTTCTCGGGCCAGGTGGGTCAGGCGCTCGCTGTCCTCGGGACCGTCCTCATCCAGGAACACGGGCGGGCGGGCTCCGGCAGGGAGCATGATCGTGCCGTCGGCTCTGACGGTGTAGGTGAGGCCGTTGGCAGCCCGCCTCGATCGCCATCGATGTCGGGTCTTGTCGGCGTTGTGGCTACTGCACCGAACCCTCGAGTTCACCTGATCGGTGGCGCCACCCTCGGCCCACTCGTGGGCGTGATCGACGTCGCACAGGTCGGTAGGGAGCTCGCAGCCAGGATGCTCGCACCGCAGCAGCAGCAAACGGGCTGCCTCGCGGGCGGCGCCCTCGAACAGGCGTCTGCGGCGACCCATGTCGACCACGACACCGTCGGTATCGACCACCACCCGACGTACGTGACCGGCGAGCGCTGCTCGCAGCACGTCGTGCGGATGTACCGCGACGCCATTGCTCGTCTCGCAACGTACGCGGGCCATCCGCTCGGGCGACGAGACGAGATCGTCGAGAAATGCGGAAGGCCTGCGGAGACCTGTGAACGGATCGACCGGTTCGCCGTCGAGTGTCGTGGCCGGGGCCAGGCCCGACTCGGCCAGCACCCGCGCCCACGTGGTCGCATCGACCACGATGTTGACCAGTGGGTCGCCGGTGCTCCCGAGACCCTGTGCGCTGGCGGCGCAGCGGGAGATCGCAACCATCGCATCGAATCGACGCTGGGCCGCAGTGCGACCCAGCGGGTGGTGCTCGGCGTCGTCGCCGAACTCGGCTCGGCGGGCGTCGACGTCGGCTCGGTACTCGGCTTCGGTGAATCGCTGGTGGATGGCGATCAGCTCGGCCGTGGTCGAACCGTCGCCACCCCGGGCGGTGATGTCGAGCGTGCCGCCGACATCTCGAACGTGAGCGTCGCGGTGTTCCACGGCGTCGTCGCGAGCGTCGTGGGCGCCGTCCTCGTCTGCCTGACCGACGAATCGGTCGACACATGTCGAGAAGTCGAGGTAGCAGAGCTGCTCGGCGGCATCCAGCAGGATCGGTGTGAACTCGGGTAGCCGCTCGCGCACGCGACGGTTCCCGTTGACGACGGCAAAGCGAGTGACCTGTGAGTCGCCGACCCTGCCCGTGGCCCATGCCTCGCCGAGCCCCTCGATCTCGTCGGCAGCGCGCGCCTGCGACCGGAGGCGGCTCGCCTCGCTGCTCGAGCAGTTGAGTGTCGCCCGCAGGTAGGAGTTGATGGTGTGGTGACCGTCGACGGCTCCGAGCCGGCGATGCTCGGCGACCTTGATCGTTGCTGCGAACTCGGCTTCGAGGCGTCGGCGTTGCGGCTCGAGCTCTCGAATCCGGTCGTCGAGCGCCGCGTCGGGCAACTCCGACAACTGATCGAGGAGCTCGTCGAACATGTCTTGGAGTGAAATCGAACAAGTGTTCGATAACAAGTCCCTGAACTGGACCGACACGTCGTCCCGATCGTCTGCGGTCGGGTGCTGTCCCGGGCCTCGGTGTGCCCGCCCGAACGTCCAGGGGCGAGCGCGATCGTCGTGTGGCCGGGCACACCGTCAGGCCCGCCAGCACGTCGGTCACCGGCGCCGACACCGCGCTCTGCGACCACCGGAGAATTCCGAGATTTCTCCGGGACCGCAGTCGGCTCGCTCCGACCCGACCGATCCGCGCGAGAATCTCTCGCGCATGAGCAGCCTGCACGACGTCTCGATCATCGATGCCGACGAGGTGGCGCGCCGAGCCCCGTACGGCGAACTCGTCGACGCCCTCGAGGCCGGGCACCGCGACCCGATCGCGGCATGTGAGCGGATCGTCTACGGGCCCGCCGACGATCCGCGCCGCTTCATGGCGCTCCCGGCGTGGCAGGCGACCGGGGCGGGTGGGGGAGCGATCGGCATCAAGCTCGTCACGATCTTCCCGGAGAACCCGGGGCGGGGGCTGCCCTCCGTCCAGGCCGTCGTGCTGCTCTTCGACGGCACCACCGGCGAGGTGGTCGCCATGCTCGACGGCACCGAACTCACCTATCGCAAGACCGCTGCCGATTCGGCACTGGGCTCGAAGCTGCTCTCCCGCATCGACTCGCACACGATGCTGATGATCGGCGCCGGCGGGCTCGGGGCGCACCTGATCGCCGCTCATCGCGCCGTCCGGCCCTCGATCGGACGAGTCCTGATCTGGAACCGAACTCGTGACAAGGCCGCGGCGCTCGTCGATGCGGGCATTGCCGACGAGATCGTCGACGACCTCGACGCAGCGATCGCCGAGGCCGACGTCATCTCGACCGCGACGATGGCGCAGGAACCTCTGATCAGAGGAGCGGTGCTCCGGCCCGGCACCCACGTCGATTGCGTCGGAGCGTTCCTGCCCGATCATCGGGAGGTCGACGACGACGTCGTGCTGCGAGCGGAGATCTTCGTCGACTCCCGCGAAGCTGCCGTGCACGAGAGCGGCGATCTCGTGATCCCGACGGAATCCGGCGTCATCGAAGTCACCGCCGTTCGAGCGGACCTGTTCGATCTGTGCCGGGGTGAACACACCGGACGATCAGGGCCCGACGCGATCACGTTGTTCGAGAACGGTGGTGGTGGTCACCTCGACCTCATGACCGCGCGACACATCTGGGATGCCCGATGACGGGGACGATGTTCCCCAACATCGCACAACCGCTCCAGCTCCGGCACCGCACGCTGCGCAACCGCGTCAACTTCGGTGCCCACACCGCGAACATGTCGGAGGGCGGCCTGCCCGGTGACCGTCACCTGGGCTACTACCTCGAACGTGCCCGCGGCGGCGCTGCCATGATCGTCGTCGAGCCGGTGCCCGTACATGCGACCGCGGTGCTGACCCGTGGCAACTTCCGTCACGGCGACGACTCGATCATCCAGCCGTTCCGGAGGATTACGGATGCCATCCACGCCGAGGGGGCGACGATCCTGCACCAGCTGTACCACGTCGGCCAGCACGGTGACTTCGACAACTCGTACCGGGAGTCGTGGTCGCCGTCCGGACTGCCCAGCTACCACGACAGCGACGGCAGCCACGCCATGACCGAGCGCGAGATCACCGAGATCGTCGACGGATTCGTCGACGCCGCGGTACGGGCGCAGGCCTGCGGGTTCGACGGCGTGGAGATCTTCGCCGCGTACAACGCGATCGTCGACCAGTTCTGGTTGCCGTGGTCGAATCGTCGCGACGACCGCTGGGGCGGCTCGTTCGAGAACCGCATGCGTTTCTCGTCGGAGATCCTCGGTGGGATCCGCCGGGCGGCCGGGGACGACTTCATCGTCGGACTGGCGACCAGTGTCGACCCCACGATCGACGTCGCCATGCAGACCGACGAGCTCTGCGAGATCGCCGCTTGGCACGACGAGCGCGACCTCATCGACTACATCACCTGCGGCACCGGCAGCTACTTCAACTTCGGCATCCTGATGCCGACGTTCCAGTTCGCCGACAAGCTCGGCGTCGACGCCGCCGAGGCGTTGAAGGGTGCGGTCACACACGCTCGGGTGCAAGCCGAGAGCCACGTCCGCACACCCGAGAACGCCGACTACGTGATCGCCGCCGGCCAGGCCGACATGGTGAGCATCGTCCGTGGCCAGATCGCGGATCCGCACCTCGTGAACAAGGCGCTCGACGGTCGCCCCGACGATGTTCGCGGGTGCATCTCGTGCAACCAGATGTGCTGGGGCCGTCGGTCGCGTGACTACTGGATCTCCTGCCTGGTCAATCCGTCGGCGGGGCGCGAGTTCGAGTGGGGCGGCGACACGTTCGAGACCGTCGAGGTCGGCAGGACGGTGCTCGTCGTCGGTGGTGGGCCGGCCGGGCTCGAGACCGCCCGCGTCGCGGCGGCGCGCGGCCACGACGTCACGCTGGTCGAGGCAGGCCCCGAACTCGGCGGCGCATTCCGGCTCGCCGGTCTCCAGCCCCGGCGGAGCCAGATCACCGAGCTGATCGAGTGGTACGAGCGCCAGCTCTCGCAGCTCGGCGTGAAGGTGCTGGTGAACCATCCGGTCGATGGCGACGAGGCTGCGGCGTTCGGCACCGACGAGATCGTCGTCGCCACCGGTTCGCAACCGGCCGGCACCGGGTTCCAGCGGTTCCTCCCGGCCGTCGACACGATGCCCGGCGCCGACCGTCCCGACGCCTGCTCGATCGAGGACGTCATGTCGCACAACGTCCGTCCAGGGGAACGGGTCGTCATCGTCGACGACGTCGGCGACTGGCGCGGCACCGGCACCGCCTGGTTCCTGGCCGACCGCGGCCACGACGTGACGATCGTGTCGTCCTGGCCGATGATCGGGTACTGGATCCAGCGAACCGCCGGGGACTGGGAGCTGCGCGCCCGCCTCCGGCAACTCGGTGTCGACTGGATCACCGAAGCGGTCGTGACCGACTGGTCGGACGACGGAGCCCGCGTCCGCAGCTACCTCGACGGGTCGGAGCAGGTGCTCGCCGCCGAGTCGTTGGTCTTCGCGACCACCAACGTCTCCGAGACCATGGTCGTCGACGAACTGTCCGCCGCGGGCGTCCCGGTGAGAGCGGTCGGGGACGCCGTCGCGGCGCGGCTGGCCGTCCACGCGATCTACGAAGGTCGCGTCGCCGGCATGGCCCTCTGATCGGCCGCCGGGCTCAGATCGGCGAAGTCCCGTCGGACTCGGAGCCGTCGATCGACGGATGCGTGGTGACGGCGTCGGTGCCCATCAACGGCACGCGACGATTGCGTGGCATCCGGATCCGGCGACCCATCCCCACGGCGGTCGCCGGGAGGTAGAACACCCGCCCGGCGAGCGCGACCTCGTTCCACGGTTTGGCACGCAGCGGCGCCCGGACCCGGATCATCCGGTACGAGAGGTACAGCCCGATCGTGGCGTGCACGACGACGACGTTCCAGGCGAAGCCGACGTTGCCGAGCGCACGCATGACCACCGAGGCCAGGAACGGACCGGCGAAGGCGCCGGCGCCGAAGAGCACGACGAGCTGCGACGCTGCGGCGGTCAGTTTGGGGGTGGGGACCCAGTCGTTGGTGTAGGCGCCGGCGATCGAATAGAGAGGGAACGTGGTCCCGCCGATCAACACCATGGCGATCACGCTCGGGGCGCTGCCCACGTCGGACAACACGAGCAGGGTCCCCGCCGCTGCCGCGACGAATGCTGCGAGCGCCCCGACGGCGCGGCGGTCGATGTCGTCGGATGCGGCCGAGATCGGCACCTGCAGCAGCAGGCTGCCCATCGTCGGGAGCGCGACGAACAGGCCGATCTCACTCTGCGAGAGTCCGCCACGGGTGGCGTAGACCGCGACGAGGCCGAGGAACGAGCCGTGGGCGACGCCGACCAGCACCGACGTCACCACGCCCGTCGGGACGATCGAGAACAGCTCGCGCAGGGTCATCCGTTCGGGTGTCGAGGCAATCGGTGGGGCCGCTTCGGCCGACAGCGCGACCGGGGACACCGCGAGCGACGTGACGATCGCGGCCACGCCGAACGCGGTCAGCGTGTTCGCGTCGACGAGGCCGACGCTGACCTGTCCGACCCCGTACGCGACGACGGTGACGAGTGAGTAGAGACTGAGGATCCGGCCCCGGGTGGCGTTCGTCACGAGCTGGTTCAGCCAGGATTCTGCGACCACGAATTGTCCGGCGATGCACCCGCCGGCGACGAAGCGCAACCCGATCCAGGCGACCGGATGCACGAACGTGCCGGTGGTGAGGACGACGGCGGCGAGGAGCGAGGCGAGCGCGGCGTACACCCGGATGTGTCCGACCGACCCGAGCAGTCGGAGCGTCAGCCGCGACCCTGCGAGGAATCCCAGGTAGTACGCCGCCGTGATCAGACCGATGAGCAGGGTCGCGAAGCCCTCGTTCTCGCTCCGGATGCCCGTGATCGTCGCGAACAGGCCGGCGCCCGTCAGCATCAGGCCGAGACCCACGAACAGCGCCCACGTTGCCCACGCCAGGGACGTGGTCAGGGGTCCACCCGTGTCGGGCGGTGCGTCGTGGGTGGCGTCGTGACCCGTCGCTCCATCCGGCCCGCCGGACTGGGCGTCACCGGCCTCGGGCACCGAGTTCACGGTGCGAGACGCTACTCGTTCCCGGCGGTCGGTCGGAGGGTCCTGATTGGGTTTCTGTTCCGCATTGTGGAATGCTGCCGGGGAAGGAGTTGATGGGATGTCCACGGTGCAATCGGTCGAGCGAGCGTTCGCGGTCCTGCAGTGTCTGGCGAGCGGGCCGGCGGGAGTCTCCGACGTCGCCGAGCGGACGGAGCTGCCCAAATCCACCGTCTCGCGCCTGTTGGGCACCCTGGTCGATCTCGGCGCCGTCGAGCAGAGCGAGGCCCTGGGCGTCTATTCGCTCGGCGAGCTGATCCTCGACCTGTCGGCGGCGGCGAGCCCGGGCCGCAACCTCGTCGCGTTGGCCCGTCCGCACCTCGTCGAACTCGTCGCGCAGATCGACGAGGCGGCGGGCATCGGCGTCATGGACGGTCCCACGGTCTACTACCTCGACCAGGTCGACGGTGACCACCAGGTGCAGGTTCGCGACTGGACCGGTGAGAGCGTCGACGCGCACGTCGTCTCGTCGGGTCTGGTCCTCCTCGCGTCTGCGCCTCCGGAGGTACAGGACGAGTTCCTGGCCCGGCCGCTCGAGGCATGGACCGAGCATTCGGTGACCGATCCCGGGCTCATCCGTCAGCGTCTGGAGGACGCGCGGCGCGCCGGGTTCGTCTGGGTGTTCGAGGAGATGTCGGAGGGGCTCAATTCCGTTGCCGCGCCGGTGTGCAACCCGGCCGGCACCGTGATCGCGGCGATCTCGGCACACGGCCCCTCCTACCGGTTCCCCGAACCGGGAGCCTCGGCGTCGATCGCCGCCCACGTGATCGAGGCGGCGAGCCGGGTCACCGACCGGCTCGCCGGCAGGCACCGCACGGCGATCCCAGCCTGACCGCGGTCGAGCCGCCGTCCGTCCGTCCGACGGTCGCGCACGGCTCAGGGGTGACGCGGGCACCGGTCTCTGGTACGGTTCCACGATGCGGATGCGTTCCGCATGATGGATTCAGTCATGGGATTGGGGGACATCGTGAGCGACGAGAACTACGACGACATCGATCTGGCCACGTTGCCCGACGACGAGCTCGTGCAGCAGATGCACGACGACCTGTACGACGGCCTCGCCGAAGAGATCGTCGAGGGCACCACGATCCTGCTCGACCGTGGCTGGGGCGCCGACAAGGTGCTCAACGACGCGCTGGTCGAGGGCATGCGGATCGTCGGCATCGACTTCCGCGACGGCATCCTCTTCGTGCCCGAGGTGCTCCTCGCGGCGAACGCGATGAAGGCCGGGATGGAGATCCTTCGCCCGCTCCTCGCGGAGACCGGTGCCGAACCGGTCGGCAAGATCGTCATCGGCACCGTCAAGGGCGACATCCACGACATCGGCAAGAACCTCACGGCGATGATGATGGAAGGCGCGGGGTTCGAGGTGGTCGACCTGGGGATCAACTGCGACGTCGACAAGTACCTCGCCGCACTCGAGGAACACCAGCCCGACATCCTCGGCATGTCGGCGCTCCTGACGACGACCATGCCCTACATGAAGGTCGTCATCGACACGCTCGACGAGCGGCAGCTGCGCGAGAAGTACATCGTGCTGGTCGGTGGTGCACCGCTCAACGAGGAGTTCGGCGAGGCCGTCGGAGCCGACGGGTACTGCCGTGACGCCGCGGTGGCCGCAGAGATGGCCAAGGAACTCGTGACCGCCCGCCGGCTTCGTTCGGCGGAGCCCGCCGGGCCCTCGGTGAAGTGACCGGGCCCTTCGTGCTGGCCTGCGGGGCGCTCGTCCGCGAACTACGTGAAGTGCTCGCACAGGAGGGGCTCACGGGTGCCGTCGACGTCGACTACCTGCCCGCCCCGCTCCACAACCACCCCGAACAGATCGTCCCGTCGATCGAGGCGAAGCTCGCCGGCATCGAGCCCGACCGACCGGTGTTCCTCGGCTACGCGGACTGCGGGACCGGCGGCCTCCTCGACGACTACATCGCGACCTCCGATCGGGAGATCACCCGACTTCCGGGCGCCCACTGCTACGAGTTCTTCGCGGGCAGCGACCGCTTCGCCGCACTCCACGAGGAGGAGCTCGGCACGTTCTACCTCACCGACTTCCTCGCCCGACACTTCGACGCGCTCGTCTGGCAGGGGCTCGGGATCGACCGGCGCCCCGAACTGCGGGACCTCTACTTCGCCAACTACACCCGGGTGATGTTGCTCTCGCAGTCCGCCGACCCGATCGTGGCCGAGTCCGGCCGCGCCGCCGCGGATCGCCTGGGTCTCGACTTCGTGCACGTCCCGACCGGGCTCGACGCCTTCGCCGAGCCGATCCGCGTGTCACTCGGATCGGGGGTGCGCTGATGCCTCGGCGCGCTGGTGGCGCCGAGATCGTCACCATCTACTGGCGCGACATCCCGGCCCAG
>Ga0055584_100008040_pt1 | contig 10338 bp, 10 predicted proteins | sample OSDHelmetaG_FD_58716 | JGI IMG/M metagenome (GOLD analysis project Ga0055584, IMG submission 58716) | Pelagic marine sediment microbial communities from the LTER site Helgoland, North Sea, for post-phytoplankton bloom and carbon turnover... | ecosystem: Environmental > Aquatic > Marine >...
GTATTTCGTCCATCGAGCCCACCACGATTCCCGAAGCGCTAATCGAACATATGGCGGTCTCTAAAAAGCTATGTCGTCATCTCCATATTCCCATTCAATCGGCAACAGACCCTGTGTTAAAGTTGATGGCCAGAAAGTATACCTTAAAAGAATTTGATGACTTTATCCAATTTGCACATCAAACCGTACCAGGTCTTTGTATTGGGACCGATGTTATCGTGGGTTTTCCGGGTGAAACCAACGACTTATTTTCTCAAACTGAAGAGTACTTGCGTAATTCGCCAATCGATTATTTTCATGTTTTTAGCTATTCCGAGCGTGCTTTTGCCAGAAGCCAAAAAATGGAGGGGCAGGTAGATCCTGGTATTATTTCTGACCGTAGTCGTGTTTTAAGAGACCTTAATCAACGGAAAAAAATGTTGTTTCATCAAGAGCAGTTAGGGCAACGTGTCCCTGTGTTGTTTGAATCTCTTAAAAATGGCTATTGGTCAGGTCTTACAGACCACTATGTTCGGGTCTTGCTGGAATCTCCAGATCTAGACTTAAAAAACAAAATCCTTGAGGTGCAATTAGATGCAGCGACGTCTCAGCATATTGTGGCTAGTCAGATCTAGGTGTTTCAGGTAATTCATCGTCACTGCTTGTATCTGGTATCTCTGGAAGGCTGTCTGTATCAGAATGATTAAGTTCTTTCTCTAATAAGGTCTTTGTTTTTGTATAGGCAGCCTTGAGAACGCTCTTGCATTTTGTTAGTTTTGTTGAGAAGCGTGTTAATTCAGGGCTTGTTTCTTGAAGTGTTCCTGTCCATTCTTGAAAGTCGTTTATCTCCTTGAGTCCGGCTTGTAAATAATCGAGTTTTTTTTCGCCTTCAGTTGTTTTTGAAAGGGCCAGATATAGAGAGCTAATATATAATGGGTTTTGAATAATATCTGTAATGCGTAGGGTTAATTCTGGATAATCGTCTAATAACTCTTTTCCCAGCTCGTATAACAGTCGGTTGTTTTCCGGGAATAATGTTTGATGTGAGGTAATAGCGGGTTGTAGTGCAAAAATCATGCAAAGATATTCTTCGGCAATATAGTTAAAGCTAGGGTCATCTGTTTCTATATTTTTTGTGAGGCTGTGAATTCGAGTGATGATTTCTAAGAACATGCTTACTTTAAGATCAAAATCATGTATTGATAGAGCGATGACACACGCTGATTCCAGTTTTTCTGCGTTCATGAACCGTTGATAGTCTTTTGCCAATAGGAGATCTGTTGCTGATACGGTAAAGGTAGTGTCACTTCCATTTTGAGTTGCCATTATTTTTTTCATTTTTCTACAAGCCTTTTTTTGATTATTTTAATAGATCGAGTAAAAGATCAAAAAATTTCATTCCTAGTCATCCAGCTCAAAACTCAGTATAATGGGGCGTTATGACAAAGCACTCGGTATATGTAGAAACCTATGGTTGCCAGATGAACGTTTACGACACAGAGTTGGTTAAGACCATTCTGAAGGATGCGTCTTATACGATTTCAGATTCTGCAGAGACCGCAGATGTTGTGATGTTGAATACGTGTTCCGTGCGTGATAATGCGAATCGCAAGGTTTATAATCGTATCCATAAGGTGCGACAGGGCCGGCCAGAAGATAAGCCTGTTAAGATCGGTATTTTAGGCTGTATGGCCACTAACTTTCGACAAGACTTGTTGGAAGACCCAAAATTAGGCATCGATTTTATCGCAGGGCCGGATAGTTATAAGCAGTTACCGCAATTAATTGCTCAAACCACCGAAGAGCATCGGAAGTCGTTCGATGTGACTTTGTCTGAATTTGAAACGTATGAAGATGTTTATCCTACCCGAGAAGATGGGGTCAATGCTTGGATCGCTGTTATGCGTGGTTGTAATAACTACTGTACGTTTTGTGTGGTGCCATTTACTAGAGGCCGTGAGCGTAGCCGATCTGCACAAAGTATTGTGGATGAAACGAAACGATTGGTCGCGAACGGGTTTTCTCAGGTGACGTTATTGGGTCAAAATGTTAATTCATATAAATATATAGATGGTGAAGCCGTTATAGATTTTGCTGATCTCATTCGAATGGTAAGTGATGTTGAAGGGGTGAAGCGTATCCGATATACATCGCCGCACCCTAAAGATTACCCGATGAAACTTTTAGAGGTAATGGCTGAGCGAGATAATGTCTGTAATCAACTTCATATGCCTTTACAAGCGGGAAGCTCTAGGGTCCTTCGTAAAATGAACCGTACCTATACGCGTGAAGAGTTTGTGGACCTTGTCACGCAAGTTCGTAAGGTGATTCCTGATATTGCGATTACGACCGATATTATCGTAGGGTTTCCGACCGAAACTGACGACGAATTTGAAGAAACGTACCAAGTGATGAAAGAGCTCGAGTTTGAGTCTGCTTTTATGTATAAATATTCGGAACGTCCAGGTACGTTGGCTGCACGACGTATTCCAGATGATGTGCCAGAAGCCATTAAAACCGAACGTATTGTTCGATTGGTTGCGCTTCAGCAAGAGATTACTATGAAAAAAAACAAGGCCCATATTGGGCAGGTTGAAACGCTTCTCATAGAAGAGCCTAGCTCTAAAAAGAATCCAGACTATGCCGTTGCTCGTAATGATGCCAATATCTTAGTGTTGGTTAAAAAAGCCGATTTTAAGGTTGGTGATTATGTTCAGGCACGTATCGAAGAGGCCACCCCTCATCAATTAAGAGCTGTACCGGTTTAACTGTTCAATAATATCGGCACTAATCTCGGTCCAGCTACGGTGATTACATGCGATCGTGATGTCTGCATAATTTTGGTAGAGTGCTTGTCGTTCATTAAACACACCCTCATAGGTATCGCTATTTAACCCTATAATACCGCGACTTTCCCAATTGATAACCCGGGTTTTTAGGTTTTCTAGGCTGTCTTTAAGATAAATGACGATGGCGTTTTCTTTGCAATAATGCATCGCTTTGTCGCTGTAAATTAAGCTACCACCAGGTGCACAGACTAAATTGTCGAAGTTTAACTCTAAACAGGTTTCTTCCTCTAAGTTTAAAAAGGCGTTTTTGCCAAGTTTAGCGATAATTTCAGGAAGGGATAGATGGTACTTGTCGCAGATAACGCTATCTAAATCGATGAATGATTTTTTTAGTTTTTTACTAAGCTGTTTGCCGATGGTTGATTTCCCAACACCTGACATTCCAATTAAAATAATATTTTTAGTCATAGTTCTTATTGTAATAAAGCGTGTTGATTTGTGCAATTGTACAGGGTTTTGCTTCGGGTTCTTTTTTGATATGATAAGAGTCGAGGTACATTATGATATTTTGGGTTTTAAAACAAATTAAAAAGCTATTAACACAGCTAAATTCTACAGAATCACCATCGGTTTTAGCGATGGGTGTTGTTTTTGGTGTTTTATTAGGATTGCCACCGTTTCATTTCTTTTATGTTTTTTTAGTGGTCTTATTAATGTTGATTTTGAAGGTAAATATTGGCTTTGCGTTGATTTCATTACCTTTATTTAAAGCTTTGGGTGTTTTATTAAGTTTACTTGCACATCAGATTGGGTTGTTTGTGTTACAAGAGTTAAGTTTTTTAAAGGGTTTGTGGACCTTCTTATTTAACTTGCCGTTGATCCCGTACACGGGATTTAATCATACCGTTACAATGGGGTCTTATGTTTTATCTGCTGTTCTTGGCCCGATTGTGTTTTTTGGAACACGGCGTTTAATCGGTGTTTATCGAAGAACAATTAAAGGTCGTATAGAGCGCTCGAAGTTTATGACAGTTTTGAAATCTAGCCGATATGTCGGTTGGATTTTTAGGTTTCTTGCGGAGTAAATGATGATTCGTACAAAATTTTTAGTGCCACTTCTTCTTTTTATAGCGTCTTTAGGGGTTTTGGCGTTCTTTGCAGGGGCTTTGATGGAACGTATTATCGAAGGCCCGATCTCTAATCAGTATGGCGCTAAAATAGAGGTTGATTCTATTGATGTTTCTTACTTTCCTCTTTCTGTTCATGTTAAAGGGGTAGACGTTACAGACTTAAATGATGCGATGAAGAATGCGGTTTCTATTGAAACGATCCGGTTTAGTATGGCGTTTTTACCATTGATTGAAAAAAAAGCTTTAATCCCAGATTTAACAGTAGAAGATCTTCAGTTTAATACAGTACGTACAAAAAGTGGTGCGATACAACGTCAAACAGAGGCGCTTGATGCGTCAAAAAAGAAAGAACCTGGGCTTGCGTCCAAGGCTTCAAAAAAAGTAATGTCGTCTAAGCTTGCTAAGAAAACAAAACAAAAAGTAAATGAAAAGGCCTCTCAACTTAAAGAAGATGCCTTTAGTTTTCAATCACCAGAAATGGAGAACCCTGTTCAACTTAAAACACGACAAGAGGCGGCGGCGTTAGAGCAAGAAATTAAGGACTTGCAAGATAAATGGGAAGCGCGGTTTAAAGAGAATCCTGCTAAGTCAGAATATATGGCACTTAAAACAGATTGGGCTCAATTTAAAGCGCAGTATCCAAGTAATATTGACTCTATAGAGACGATTACACAGCAAATAACAAAAGTTAAATCATTGCAAGACCAATCTAAGGCGTTTGTGGAGACTATTTCTGCTGAAAAGAAAGGATTTGACCAAGATTATCAGCATGTGAATAATAAAATTAATCGTTTATCGCAATTGGCCGAGCAAGACTATCAAAATGCGGTCAATCAGCTGAATACGGACACGTATTCGTTTGATAATATTACAGAAATGTATCTAACAGCGGTCGTTGAACAAAAGATTGATCCGGTTATGACGCGTGTCCGGCAGGGTCTGTCGACGTACAAACGGTTTCGGGGCTCTGCGCCTCCCAAAGTAAACTCTACATGGCGTCATCCAGGTCAGTTGATCTATTTCCCTAAAGAGCGTTCATTACCTACACTTTGGATCCAACGTATCGTGTTGTCTGCTTCTACGAACGCTAAGCAATCTTTAAGAGGTGAAATTTTTAATGTTACATCGTATCAAGCGGCTGTTGGAGAGGCGACGATGGGGTCGATTAAGGGCGAGAACTTAACGGGAGCAGGCCATCTCTTGGATCTGGAATTCACATATGATGATGGATCTAGGTCTACAGCTGGTTTTAAGTTTAATGGGGCTGTATCTGGTATTTCTGTGCCTCGAACAACTGTTGTTCAAAAAGGGTCTGAAACGATTTATTTAGATTCTGCAAATTTAGTTATTTCTACGCAAGGATCTTATCAAAAAGATCTGCTTGATGTAAGGGCTGTTATTGATGCACGGCGCCTTCGCTTTAAACAACGTGGGATTTCTATGGACGCGTTTACGCTTAACCGGTTGATTTTTATGTCGCTGGTCTCGATGCCGCGATTAAAAGTTAATGCTCAGGTCACTGGGACTATGGACGATTGGGACTTATCAATGTCGTCTAATTTAGATAAATTTGATGTGGGTGGATTGATGACAGATCAGTTGGCGCAGAAGAAGAAAAAACTTCGTGAACAGTTGGATGCCGATGTTCAAAAGCAGAAAGAGGCTTTAAATAATATCTTTACTCAACAAAAAGATCAATTAAACCAAAAGGTAACGGGTTATCAAGATCAGGCGACTCAATTAGAAAACCAACTTGATGAGCGTGTTCAAGCTGAAAGCGCTAAAATTAAGGCCAAGCAAGATGCCTTAAAAAAAGAGGCTCAGGATAAGATAGATGCTGAAAAAGCCAAGTTAGAGGCTGAAAAAGCTCGGGTTAAAAAAGAAGCAGAAGATCGTGCAAAGAAAGAAGCTCAAAAAGCGTTAAAGAGTTTAGGCTTCTAAAGTAGTCGCTCGAAATAACTGTGGACACTATTCCGTATCGAATCAAAATAATGATGCCATGGTAGCTCTGTAAGGTGTCGCAAATGTTGGTTTGTTGCTTTTAATGCTTTTCCTAGATCTTGGCGTAGCTGGTCGTTTGGCAAGATAGGGGTGTACTGGGTTAGTTTTTCACCGATACTCTCTTCTAAGGCTCCTTGAACCTCCGGGTTGGTTTCGATGTCTTTTAGGTGCAGAACTTCAATCTTTGGTTCGATAGGGGTATCGGAGTTCTCTTTCCTGTCTAGGGCACGTTGCTGGACTTCTTGTGGGCGTAGGTGGAAGGGTATACTATCCATGACTTAGCTCGGTTTTACTGAAAAATGCTGCTCGACTTTCCATTAAGTCGTTAGCGACATGATCGATTTGGTGTAGAAAGGTAATTAAAAAGTCACTACTTTGAGGGACATTGTTAAATAAAAGTTCTGCGGAATTAAAATTTAATTGGTATCGGTCAATTTGTTCGGGTCGAACACGATGGTAATATAGGCAGTTATTTTTAAAGTTTAAGGTGTAGTACTCTTTATTGGATAGTCGAATCGCGTTAAGATTACTGATAATATAAGACGCGCATAGTTTTGTAATTGTAGTTATGCTGGACTCTAAATCGTTAAGGATGTCTAGATAATCAGACGTGTTTACATCAGACACGGCATGTCCGCCTGACTTTGCATCTTTTGCAAGCTGATTCAAATGGTAATGCTGATCTCTCATGTTAGTGTCTGATCGTGTGATTTGCCGCAATACACGCCTCTTTTATCTCATCGATCGAAAGTTCTCGAAAGTGAAGTAGCGAGGCTAATAGGGCTGCGTTACAGTGGTGTAAAACATCCACAATGTGTTGTGTATTTCCGGCGCCACCAGAGGCGATGACGGGAATGCTTGTTGTGCTTGCGATTTTTTGGGTGAGTTCAACATCGTAACCGGCTTTGGTTCCATCGGCGTCCATCGAGGTTACCAATAGTTCACCTGCCCCGCACTCGTCCATAAATTGGGCCCATTTAATCGCATCGATACCCGTGGCATGGCGTCCCCCATGGGTATAAATTTCCCATTGGCTTTCTTCACTAAGTCCCACTGGCGCCTTATCATAAGTCTTTTTTTCGTGTTCCGGATTTTCCGTGATACGTCTCGCGTCAATTGCGACTACAATGCATTGGCTGCCGAAGGCTTGCGAGCTTTTTACCACTAATTCAGGGTCGTGGATAGCGGCGCTGTTGATACTAAGTTTGTCGGCGCCGGCATTTAACATATTTCGAATCATCGGTACGGAATTAATGCCACCGCCGATGGTTAAGGGGATAAAGACCTGTTTTGCGGTCTTTTCGATAAGGCTTGTTAAGACATATTCTTTATTAGAGGTTGCGGTGATGTCTAAAAAGACCAGTTCGTCGGCGCCTTCATCGTTGTATCTTTTCGCTAGTTCGACAGGGTCTCCTGCATCGCGCAGATTTACAAAGTTCGTCCCTTTGACAACACGACCGTCTGTTACATCTAAACAAGGGATAATTCGTTTACTTAGCATTTAAAATCTCCTTTGCACCGGGGTGCCCGCAGCAGTAGTCGTGGAAGTTCATGGCGTTTTTACCTTCAGGTTGTACGATTTTGGGAATACACTCGCCATCTCTTAATGTGGCTTCTAAAATTTTAAGACGTTTATTATTATGTATCATATAAGCCCCAGGTTTTGGTGAAAAGGCTCTTATCTTGTTGTATTTTGTTTCTGCGCTATCGGTTTGTAATAATTCGGTATCTGATTTTAATATTTTTTTACAGTAGCTTGCATCGGCTTCAGTTTGTGGGATTTCGATATCAGTACTCAGTGGCCAGTGCTTGTCTAAAAACTCAATTAGGGTACGCGCGCCTAACTTGCCGAGATCGTTGTACAGAGACTCAAAAGAGCTGGTTTCTGGAATGGTTGTGGATGCCGTCGCTAAAATAGGGCCTGCATCCATCCGTTCGTTGAGCTTGATTAGGGTAATGCCGGTCTCACTGTCTCCATTTAATAATGCAGCTTGTACAGGGGATGCCCCACGATACTTGGGGAGTAACGATCCGTGAATATTGATACAGAGATACTGATCTGTAATTGTGCTTGGAATAATCATGCCGTATGCGACGACTAAAATTAAGTCTGGATGAATGCTCGTTACAAGTGTTGCAAGCTCGTCTTTGCTTTCTGGGGTATGGACCTCTAAATTTTTTTCGCAAGCCAGGAGTTTAACGTCTGTGGCTTTAATTTTTTTTCCACGGCCTTGTGCTTTATCGGGTTGGCTGATCACCGTGATCTTTGTATTTGGGTACTGTTCTATTAACGCGTTTAGGCTAAAACACGCGAAATCTGGGCTGCCCATAAATACAATTTTTTTAATCATGATTTAATTGTAGTTCTTCTAGCCCTTTTCAGCAACTTGAGCTTGCTTAAACTTGTATTTATGATGATATTATGTATAATATTCATGTAGAAAAATAGGTAGTCTACGGGGAGTAGGGGTGCTATGGCAAACCCAAAATTAATTTTAGAGTTATTAAAAAACAAGACCAAACGCATCAATTTAGCGTTCAACCCAAAGCTATGGCAACTCTTTAAAGAGGCTTGTAAACTAGACGGTCAATCGCCCACTTCAAAGCTTGAAGATTTGATTGTTAATTTCGTCCATGATCAAGGTCTACTGGACGATACGTCAGGCAAGAGTTAAAGTAGGACTATGACAACAATAAATAAGGTCCTAATTATAGGACGACCCAATGTAGGAAAATCAACGCTAATGAACCGTGTTACGGATACTAAGCGCTCGATTACAGCTGAAGAATCCGGGGTCACTCGGGATATTCGTGAGTATCCTGCATTTTGGAATGGAAAGTCGTTTATGCTACTGGATAGTGGTGGACTTTTGCTTCATAAGGGTGTTGAAGAGATTCAAAAGAAAATTGAAGGTCGTGTCATGGATACGATTGATTCTGCTGATAAACTAATTTTTATGATCGATGTTCATGCAGGGATTACAACGGTGGAAGATGCCATCATTAAGGTGCTTCGAAAGTATCAGGATAAAGTGATGCTGGTCGTTAATAAGTGCGATAACCCTGCGATGAAGGCAGAAGCGCAACAGTATCGTAAACTTGGCTTTGGGGAGCCGTACCCGATTTCTGCGATGCAGGGTCCTGGTGTTGCCGATGTTTTAGATGTTTTGGTTGAGGATTTTGAAACAGAGGAGTCTAGATTAGAGCATTACGAACAAGCCCGGCAAATTGCAATTGTAGGTCGTCCGAATGTAGGGAAGTCCTCGTTATTGAATGCGATTGTGAATGAAACAAAGTCGATTGTACACGATATGTCTGGAACGACGCGTGATACGGTTGAAGCGTTTTATACGTATCATGGTCAAGATTATCTCTTTTTGGATACGGCAGGTATTCGACGACGTGCCAAAATTCGAGATACCTTAGAATATTTTTCGATTTTACGATCGGATCGCAGTATTGAGAATGCAGATTTAGTTATTTTGGTCCTAGATGGCACCATTCTTTTAACTGATCAAGATAAGAAAATTATTAATCTTGTTATTGAAAATAAACGAAACATGATTGTCTTCGTGAATAAGTGGGATCAATTAGAACGAAGTGACGCGCTACGTACGGATTGTACGCGTTTGATTACACAAGGTGTGCCGGCATTGCTTGCGTATCCTATTATTTTTGGATCTGCGACAGAGAGATTGTCGTTAGGTAAGCTACTTAATGAAATCGGTGTCGTCATTGATAATTCTCTACGACGTGTTCCTACGCCTCATCTTAATCGATTTATTGAAGATGTGATGTTGCGTCAGCCCCCTAAATCAAAAAAAGGAAAGCGATTACAGGTCTATTATGTAACACAGGCCGAGGTAGGGCCTCCCACTTTTGTTTTCTTTATTAACGATACCCAATTAATTAGTACGGCATATCGACGTTTCTTAGAAAAACAGTTGCGTGACTTCTTTGGTGGATTAGAAGGGGTTGCGATTCGACTTAAATTTAAGTCGAAACGAGATGCCGCTTTAGCTAAACAATCTTAAGTTAAGTGTTTGCTTAAACGTTAAAGTTAGACGTGAAGCTGTTTTGCCCTGAAGACTGTTGAAGCTGAGATAGCTGTGAATTGGTATCAGAACCACCGAGTCCAGGGATCGTAAAGTCTGTACCGTTATCATCATCATCGTCATTATTTTTCCCTGTACCTAGATCGATTAGAGGTTGGTACATCTGGGTAAGTTGCGCTTCGATGGTGTATCTAATTTGATCTGGGGTCATGTTTTCGATATTCATTAAGTTGAAACCAAGACCTTGAGAGTTTTGAGGGTTGCTTTCTAAGTTGCTAAGTTGGTTTTGAAGATTTTGGGTTTGGATTGCGCTGTTTAATCCCCCTAATTGGCTAATCGCAAGCCGTTGGTTTTCGGGCGACAGATCTGCGATTTTAGCGTTAA
>Ga0055584_100008041_pt1 | contig 10337 bp, 9 predicted proteins | sample OSDHelmetaG_FD_58716 | JGI IMG/M metagenome (GOLD analysis project Ga0055584, IMG submission 58716) | Pelagic marine sediment microbial communities from the LTER site Helgoland, North Sea, for post-phytoplankton bloom and carbon turnover... | ecosystem: Environmental > Aquatic > Marine >...
TGTCTAGGTTACCGTTCCCCTAATTCTGATTCAGCATGTTGCCACGAGGCTGCTTGCGCCGAGGATTGTTATGGTATCGGGGTGTCTCGCGAACGAACGTATCGTCCTGCACATACACATCACCGTCCTTCATTACGAAGTGGATACCGCGCAAATTCTCGATATCATCCTGAGGATTGCTGCTCATCGCAACGATATCCGCATTCATACCCACCTTGACTTGACCCGAATTGGCGCCTAACAGGTCAGCGGCATTCATGGTCACCATACGAAGGATATGATCCATGGGGAGACCGGCGTCGACATAACTACGGAGAAAATCCAGAGTTTGCTCTCCGCGCGTTCGTCCCGCTTCATAGTAGACAGCATCCGAGCCAAAGGCCATCGGAACACCAATCGCAAAAGCGCGCTTGTTTCGTTCTATGTTCGACTGATAGCGGGCATCGCCAAGGCGACTAGCAGGAAAATCTGTTCCAACTAGATAAGTACCCCGATCTGCCATCAGCTGCAAGGTCTCGTCCGAGGGATTAAATCCGTGTTCGATGGAATCGACACCACCAAGAACAGCATTCCGGATGCCTTCATCACTCATCGCGTGAGCCATTACCCCCACACCCATATCGTGGGCCTCCTCGACAGCTACGCGCACATCTTCTTCTGAGTATATATAAGGTTGGTTGTCAATGATGAGCTTGACAAACGTGGCGCCATAATGCACGTTTTCTCGCACCGCATGGATGATCTCTTCATGCGAATCCGCATAAAAGTATTCTGGCTCACCTAACAGCGGTTTTTCTGGGTTCATCTGAAATTGCCCTCCAAAGGGTGCAATCATGCGACCTGCTGCGACCATATTGGGGCCTGGAATCCAATTCCCTTGAATTGCCCGCCTCAATGTCACATCACCATAATTGCCGTTGTTTCCCGTATCTCGGACCCAAACAAAGCCACTTTCGAGCATCGAACGCGCCATCTGAGTCCCTTGGGCGACACGCATAGAGGTGTCTTCAATCAGCGAAGCATAGTAATACGAACCAGCATCGTCTATATCCGACCCATCCATTTCCATGAGTGCCAGATGGGTGTGGGCATCAATTAACCCTGGCATTACCCAGGAATCTGAGAGATCTATTACCTGCGCTCCATCGGGTGCCACGACCCGGCTTCCCATGGCGGTAATCTTGCCGCCCTCAATTAGAATAGACTGATTTTCGAGTACGTCGCCTGTTGCTACATCAATTACGTGACCTGCACGAATAATTATAGGCTCTGCTGGAGGAGGTGCGAATTGGGCAAGTGCCGGAAACGTCGAACCAAACATTAGCAGAAAGAGAACCACAAGGACGGATAAGCCCTTGCTTGAATAAACCTGTGACCACTGGGTAATCATGGTATTGGATTGATTTGGTGGGTGGGACATTCCTCAAATACGAGATGCCCATGACTAATACAAGACTTTTGGAGCCACAGAACAAGTTTCTCCCTGTTTACATTCAGTACTCGACGCCTGATACATCAATGCGAGCGCTGTGTCGAAACAAGCGGTTTGATAGTCGGCAAAAAGTGGCGTCAGAAATCGAAGACCACATGGGGCATGAACATGTATATTGCGCTAAGTACAGCCCACACATGAGCGATTTCACTCCCATTCTTGATATCCGCGATCTAGCAATCGACTTCTGTTCAGATGGCTGTTCAGTCCGCGCCGTTCGGGACGTGAGCCTGACCGTCGCCGCTGGTGAAACACTGGCTCTTGTTGGAGAGTCTGGTTCAGGAAAGTCGGTTACTTGCCTTAGCATCATGAATCTTCTGCCAGAGACAGGATCTGTGGTTCAAGGAGACATTCTCTTCAATGGCAAGAGTCTGACTACAATGGATGCTGACGAAAGACGTTCACTTCGGGGGTCCTCCATTGGGATGATTTTCCAAGAGCCCATGACGAGCCTGAATCCTCTTTTCAGGATTGGAGCACAAGTCGCAGAAGCTGTACAGTGCTCTAGCGGTGGTACCAAAGAGTCTGCGACTCGGAAGGCGGAAGAACTGCTCGAACGCGTGCGAATTCCCGAAGCAAAAAAGCGACTACGAAATTACCCGCATGAATTGTCTGGAGGCATGCGACAGCGTGTCATGATAGCTATGGCGCTCGCAGGCAATCCCTCGCTATTGATAGCGGATGAGCCTACAACGGCTCTCGACGTGACAGTGCAAGCGCAGATACTTGACCTTCTTGGTACGCTGCAGCAGGAATTGAAAATGGCCATGCTGTTTGTAACCCATGATTTAGGTGTGGTTGCTGGCCTAGCCGATCGGGTATGTGTGATGTACAGTGGCCAGGTTGTTGAAGAAGGCCCGGTCAATCAGCTCTTCGCCAGTCCGCTAATGCCGTATACAAAAGGACTATTGCGAAGTGTGCCGGCTCTTCAGGGCGAAGGGGCAAGCAGCCGTCTCCAAACAATACCTGGACAAGGGCCTCAGCCTGGAGAAATCCTGCCTGGCTGTCATTTCGCTCCCCGTTGCGAAGCAGCTAATTCCGATTGTATCAAAAATCCCGTTGCACTTACTTCAGTTAATGACCGTAGAGTTCGCTGTCTTCGGCACAATGAATGGGGTCAATCATGAGTGATTCACTTCCATTGCTCCAAGCTTCTCGAGTAAGCGTTCGATTTCCGACGGAAAACAGGCAAACCGTCAAAGCTGTAACTGAAGTGTCCATCTCGATCGGGCGTGGAGAGGTTTTTGGCTTAGTGGGCGAGTCAGGATCGGGCAAAACCACCCTGGGCAAAGCCCTCCTCCGGCTGGTAGCACCGAGCAGCGGTTCAATTCACTTTGACGGAGTAGACATCGCCACTATGGGGCCTGATGATCTGCGCCGATTTCGTACTCGAATGCAGGTCATCTTCCAAGATCCGTTCGGAAGTTTGAACCCTCGAATGACGGTAGAATCCATTCTGACAGAGGCAGCATTACTTGTCGAGTCGAAAGCATCGCTTGCCCCCCGTTTGGCAGAACTGCTAGATCTAGTAGGACTACCATCCTCTTCTCTACCTAGGCACCCTCATGAGTTTTCAGGAGGACAGCGGCAGCGTATTTGCATTGCAAGAGCTCTAGCCGTCCGTCCGGAGTTCATCGTAGCAGATGAACCGGTTTCTGCGCTCGATGTATCTATTCAGGCCCAGATAGTGAATTTGCTTCAGGATCTCCAAAAAGAACTTGGGCTTACAATGTTGTTTATCGCTCATGATTTGGCCGTCGTACGGCACATCTCCGATAGAATTGGGGTCATGTATTTAGGACGGATGATGGAGACTGGACCGGCCGATGTCATCGTTTCTGATCCGGCTCACCCATACTCGAAGGCCTTGTTGTCCGCCGTTCCTGTTCCTAATCCCGCAACTCGCGTGACCCGGCAGGTTCTCTCAGGAGACCTCCCAAGCCCAATCAACCCGCCTTCAGGATGCGTTTTCCGAACACGATGTCCCGTTGCGGTAACAGAATGCTCCCAAAGTGTCCCTGAGCTGCTACCTGTTTCGGAAAATCAATCAATGGCATGCCTGATGAGACCCACTGGTGAGGCCTGATCATTACGTATTCCGTGCAACGCTACTCGGCCATTTGCGACACTCTAGCGAGACCATGGCTCCACTTTCTGAACTCCTCGAGCCCCCAAATCAAGACCTACCCTCTTGATTATGCCGGTAAGTTCACGCTCTGTGTACGCATCAATGAGGCGCCCGGGCGGACGAATATATTGCGTCGAGATAACGCCCCGTTTCTGGTATATAAACTTTCGATACGCCAGTCCGATTTTGGGCTGAAACTCGTATCGAATAAGCGGTATGTATCTATCAAATATTGCCGCAGCCAACTCCTCATCCCCCGCACGGAACGCATTGTAGATGCCAACAAGTACCTCAGGAAAGGCGAATCCAGTCATAATTCCGTTCGCACCGCGTTGCAATTCCTCCAAGAAGTATTCTCCTCCAAGCCCGCCAAAAATGCCAAAATCTGACGCAGCTTCTTTACGGATCGCAGTGAGTTTGTCCAGCACAGGAAGCTCTTCGAGCTTGATATACTGCACGCCGGGGATCTCGTGCGACATCCTAACAATCAGGCTGGCCGATAAAATCGTCCCAAATGATTCGGGGAAATCATGGATAATAACTGGAATATCCACGGCATCAGCCACTCCTGCGTAGTGCTGGAACAGAGGTTCATCTGCCTGAATGCCGATTGGAGCAACGAATACTGCAGAAGCACCCAATTCTTGCGCTTCGCGAGCTTGCTCAATCGCACCGGCCGTTCCGAAAGCACGTACACCCACCCAGGTCGGAATATGCCCACCTGTCTGTTCGACAACCGTTCTCACGACAAGCTTTCGTTCAGACTCAGCCATCTTGTGCGCTTCTCCCATAAAGCCGAGAATCGAAACGCCATGGACACCGACTTCCATTTCGAAATCGATCAATCGACGCATACTTGCCTCGTCAACAGCGCCAGTATCCGTAAAAGGGGTTGGAAGAATAGGAAGGACTCCCTGGAAGTTCATGGTGTGCTTTGATTTACTAGTTTCACTGTGATGAAATATACCCTAAAGGCTCACGTCGGACGAACAAATTGTCCTGCACCCGCAGTTGCGGAGACTACTCCCTCAGAATACACGGAAAGACCTCTTACCCATGTAGACTCGACCCGACCAGAAACGGTCATGCCCACATATGGGCTCGCGCCTACCGCATAGTGCAAGGCTTCGTCGTCTACTATCCACGTCGCATCCGGATTGAATACAACGAAGTCTGCATCAGCTCCCTCTTGCAAACGCCCCTTCTGGCTAAAACCAAAAACATCAGCTGGACCGGAACAGACTAATTCAAGGAACCTGGAGAGGGAAAGACGTCCAGTAGCTACTCCCGCGCTATACAGAAGCGCCCCGAGAGTTTCTACGCCAGGAATGCCAGCGTAGGCATCAAAAATGTCAGAGGTCTCTTTGCGAAAAAGCGGATATGGAGAGTGGTCAGAGGTCACAATATCGATCCGACCATCAATCAGGCGCTCCCAAAGCCCATCGACATCCTGCTGCGTTCTAAGTGGCGGATTACATTTCATTCGCCCTCCGTGTTCAGCTAGCGCCTCTTGAGAAAGGAGTAAGTATTGTAGACAAGTTTCTCCCGTGGTTTTGACTCCCTGAGAGCGATTCCAATTTATGAGATCGAAGGTTCGAGGAATCGTTCCGTGCACCATGTGAAGATGCGCGCCTGTCCAGTAGGCGAACTCCAATAGTCGCCCCGCAGCTTCCGCCTCCGCAACCGGGGGGCGACTTAAGGCATGGTCAATTGGGGCGATTCGTCCAGTGGAGCGGAATCTGGCTGACTCGGCGAAGATGATTTCCTGGTTCTCCTGATGGGCTGCAACTGGTCTTCCAGTCCGAGCAATCTCGCGAAATGCATCTACAAATCGATCATCGGAAATTCGAGGAAACCTGATTGGATCTACCTCGATAGTGGACACCTTGAAACCGGCAGCCCCACCATTGGCCAACAGCGCTATCTGGTCTAATGGTCCAGAAGCAGGAAATGTGACATACAGTCCAACATCAATGACCGCCTCCTTCGATATGTCTCTTATTTTTGTTTCAAGTCGTTCGAGGGTGTTGACGGGACGAGCGGGCTTATCAAAAGGCATATCGATCAACGTAGTCGTACCTCCTGCCGCTGCCGCCGTTGTCGTCGCCGTGATGCCTTCATCCACACAGGATCGGCAATGCACGTGGGCATCAACAAATCCAGGAAGTATGAGCTTTTCACCAGCATTGATTTCCTTCCGCCCAAAAATGGGTGTTTTTGAAATCATCGCAATTTTCCCTGCCCGGATTCCCATCCATCGATGGGGAGGTTGATCTGCCCCCGCAATAGCCAGCCGCCCATACACGACCAAGTCGTACGTCGAATCACTAGTCATCATAATTTTCTTTTCATCGTGAGCATGTATTGCACTTAATCGATGGAATCTGTGCTAGTAAGCACTTTTTCCTCCAACTCGTCCCACTCTTGGATGATTGCTCGGGCAAAATCAGTGGCGAGGTATCCCAGATCATATATAGGCGTGGGAAGGGCCTCGCGAACCCGATTAAGTATGCTACGTGAGTATCCTACGTAATCGAGTACAAACGCGTTAGCATCCTGACCTGCGGCCAATGAAATAAGCCATTGATCTGCTGGACTCTTTATCGGACGAGCTTGCATCGAGCGTACAGAAACCTCAAATCCTGCATTCTGCCACTTTCTCTTTGCTGGATCGACTTGCTCATCAAAAGGGACAACAACCATGAGACGTTCGTATCCCTTACTGATGAAAACATCACATGCGTGCTCAAATGGTCGTATTAACGCCCCTTCACTTTTAAGGGTCGGAAATTCTCCAGCGCATAGAACTATATGCAACTGCACCTTTTCTTCGTTCTCATCAATATTGGCTTGCAAAAGAGGAGCTAGAAAGGCTGCATCAACTTCTACTCGCGTGCCATCTGAGAGTCGCGTTTCAAGGGGAAACCCAGATGTCGAACACGGAGGTATTTCGGTTAGGGAAAGACCGTTCAAAGCTCCTGTGACGACGATATCAGGAACGCCGAGCGCAGAAACCAGGAATGGTGTCAAATCAGGACGCGGGGTCTGGCCAATGGTATGAAGTGCAACTGAAACAGACATCAGAATAACATGAGACCTCCTGTGCCCGGATCCCATTCATCAAGGACTGGACCAAGCGCCGTGAGACGAACTGGGTTGTACAAGAACAGCCACGGCGCATTTTTGCTCAATCGAGTATAGGCCGAACGATAGAGAGTCTTTCTTGCAGAAAGATTGGGCGTCCCGCGGCCGCGGTCTACCAAGGCATCGAATTCAGTGTCGCAATACCCCATCCACCATGGGCCCGCAAACCCTGAATGGAATTTTTCTCGGTAGATCCTATAAGTACTAGCCGGGCTGGAGTCGAAGCAAGCCATATCGCCGATATGTCCATCGCGAATCCTTGTTGCATACCCCGGACGATCGCTATCCATCCGGATACGAGCGGAAAGCCCAATAGCCGCCAAATACTCAACAATACGCTCTGCCAAGGCTGGGGCTTCATCCGGGAGTACGGCCGGAATATCGATTAGCACTTCATCTGGCTGGACGGCACATTGTTGCAACTCTTTCCTCGCAGCCGCTGGATCGTATGGCCATGCCATGACCGAACGATCATATCCCAAGTGCCTGCTTGTGAGGGGACCAGCGAGGGGGTCGGCGGCGCCATTCATTACGTCTTTAATCAGCGTATCAACATCCACTGCCATATTGATGGCCTTGCGTAGATGTAGATCTTGCATTTTAGCTGACTGCAGATTGAACATGAATGTGGCACATACAGATGTGCTACTGCGAACGATCCTTACATCTTCTGTATTCGCGTCCGCCACGGCAATCTTTGTAGCAGCATCGACGTCGCTTGACTGGACTCGTCCTAGACGCGACGATGGGTCTGGATCAGCGATCCATTCAATTCGCAGATCATCCGATGACAGTACAACGAGAGCATCGTCCATGCTTTCAATCCGGAAACGTCCAGTACCGATCAGAGCCTGTGGCAATGATTCGACAGACGATGCAGAGAGAATTGGGATTTCCGAGAGTAGGTCAAGCAGATCTGCCATCGGTTCAGGCGTTCTCAGCCTCACGTTTCCCTCTGAATCCGTATCAATGACCGACTCAGCCAAATAACCGCGGATCACGCCTCTTGTACCCAATTCTCCGGGCAAGTCTTCGTCGCGCATCCTAGTCAATGAGAACACTACATCTTCGGGAAGAAGCTTCTTTCCATTGTGGAAAGTAACATCGTCTCGAATACGAAACGTCCATTGCGTCGCGTCCTCTGATAACGTCCATGAGGATGCAAGAGCCGGCTGAAACGTTCCATCCTCCCTTACCCGCATGAGCGGATCAACTACATTTCCTAGGATCGACAGTCGTTCGGCATTATCACTCGTGATATGAGGATCAGATATCCGGACATGCTCCTGTGCGATGCGAAGCGTTCTCATGCCGTCAAAGCCGTTTCAACGGTGTCCTGTTCTGAAAGTGGCTCAAGTCCCAGCAGTCGTTCAGGATTGGTCTTGATCATCGTCCGGATGTCGTCGGCGGGTATTCCCAGATCCAACATGCATGCCACAAACTCCCTAAATCCTTCCACGGGGGTCGGCAGTGTATAAACCCCGAAATCTGTAGCCAAAATGCATTGCTCCGGCCCTAATTCCCTTATCTGCTCCGAGACTTTTTTAACACCACCATCTGGAGCGACATCCATGCCCTCGTCAATTGACATGTACTCCCGCTCTACATAATAATGTGTTTTTGGAATTGGAGTTGTATGGGTATATGCGGCCAAGGTGTATTCGATAAAGGCTCCTTTCGAAGCCATCCACTTGAGTTCATCCATTGTCGCAATCTTGGTGACAGACGAAGCGATCAATACTTTCTCTATACCATATTCTTCAGCCAACTCTACAAGCCGAAGTGCCTCGGGCACTGAAATATGTCCTGTGTTCAAATACACATGCGGGTGCTCGGCAATGAGTCGGAGAATCTCATCCAATTCAGGTGAAACGTCGCCTTCCACTGGTATGCGGATACAGCGATCCAATTCCTCCGTTTTGAACTGCGGATACAATTCGCTCAATGGGACGAATTTCCCATCCACTATGTGTCCCTCCCTGGCGGCCTGGAAATACGTCGAATGAGCTCCGAAGCTTATGTATTTTGCTCCCGTTCCATAGAATAAGGCCGTTTTGACGGCTCTTGGATTCATACCCCCATACACGGTGTTCATGATTAGACCGCCGAAGGTCTCGAACGGACCGGGTTGGTCTCTCAGTACCCTGTTCACGATCCAAGATGTCCCGTTGGACATCTCAAAGACATCCATGTAGACAATAGCTCGCATTCCTGCCTCCCTGGCCTGCAGAGCGGCCTCCACAGGGTCGACACGGCGCGGGCTAGAAAAAATATGTGGACCTGCATGAACGTGGATGTCTATCGCACCCTTTAATAGTTCTTGCGAGAGCTCGAAAGAACGACCTGGCGGAAGAAGATGACTGGATTGCATTCTTTATAACTTGATTGAATACGTCGATGAAGAACAAGATGGCAGAAATAGACGAGAGGCATTGAAGTAAGCAGCCGGCGACTATTTGAGAGCTACAGTTGGCCGAGCCAGATCAAAAAACCATCCTTTTTGACAGGCATTCCGATATTCATATTCATGACTTTCGCGTCTTCAGGAGCTGTAACCTGTTGCAGCACATCACCAAAATAGTCCCTCACCACGCCGAGGTCTGCTCCTTTAGGCACGTCTTGTCCAACAGTGACCGTAGGAAAATAGATACCTTCCTGGTCCGCTGTCAGCCACCATCTGTCGCCTATGACGACCGGTTCTGGATAATCGATTGCTGGGCCTTCGAGGAATCCGAGCTCTTTCAAGACGTTAACGATGCCGCCATACATGATGGAGTCATCCCTATCGCCTATTTGGCCAACCTCCGGTGTTATCTCGGGGATACCGAGTTTGTCACACAATCCTTTTTTGGGCCATAGCCACCAAGCCGGACGAGCGCCTGTTGGGTCCGGTGGCGGCTCTCCTCGGTACGTTGAAAGCGATACGATACCTACTCCGAATGCGCGAGCCATGCGCATTGCTTGAGCCTCAGCCACCTCGTTGCCAATCAACCGTGAAATGACATATGGATGCATCAGCTCGGTAAATTCCCCACCGTGACAGTTGATGATGTACTGACTGCCGGTCGCGGCCTCCAGCATCATATCCGCAATTTCAGGATGAGTCGGAGCGAACTGTATCCAGTTCATGAGAGACTCTTCGTGCGTAGCCATGGAAATGACAATTGTCCCTGCCACATCTTCCGGATCAGTCTCTCGAAAGAGACGCATTGCAGCCTCTATCCCAGCATATTCCGTCCCGTGCTGACCGCCAAATATGGTGATTTGCTCGCCGGGATTGACGCCGTGGATGACACCAATAGGCATACGGCGCTCGCCGCCATCCGTGGTTGTACGACGTAGAAAATAGGTCTTTTTTGTGCCTGCATTCATGATTTAAAATCCTCAGACAAGGTTCTTGATGAGATCGACAAAGACTCGTTGACCATCCTTGCATCGATACAATCCAATGTCGGGATCAGTCAAGTCCCCTTCTGGGGTGAAGGAGATCTCGCCGAGAGCACCCGAATAGGTTCCGAAATTTTGCATCTCTCTAAGGACATCGCTCCGGGTTACCTGAGGAGCTCTTCGGAT
>Ga0055584_100008042_pt1 | contig 10336 bp, 7 predicted proteins | sample OSDHelmetaG_FD_58716 | JGI IMG/M metagenome (GOLD analysis project Ga0055584, IMG submission 58716) | Pelagic marine sediment microbial communities from the LTER site Helgoland, North Sea, for post-phytoplankton bloom and carbon turnover... | ecosystem: Environmental > Aquatic > Marine >...
TATGAAGACGTTATAAATAAGATAATGGAAAATAAAGTTGAAATAGACAGTTAATCAGGCTCAAATACAGTATTAGCCCTTTGGGGTTTTTAGAAGAAATTCTAAAACAGTTAGCTACTCATCCTTATCTAGAAAAAGGTAATGTGATGAGTAGCTTACGTACTGTTTTTAATAGTATTTGGTTTTAGTTAGAGGAGTTTATGCCGCCCTTCATTGTAATACTCACGGTTGAAGTATTGACCAAAAGTTCTTTGAATTCTTGAGATATTAGTGTTTTTTTTGTATTAGTTTTGATTTGTTCTAGTTAAGCCTAACTGGACATTTTAATTTGTAATTTCTGATAAATATGCGTTAAATTACCGAGTGCCGCATGCACTCATTCATGGTTGGAAAACGGATATATTCTTCAATGCCAATTTTCATTGCTTCACATGTTATGTGAAAAATATTTAGTAATTATTCATTGTTCAATTACTAATGTTTCTGCTTAAATTTGCCGATTTAGGTTTTGTCTTGGTGTTTTGTATTCATGTTCGATTGTTTAGTGGCTAGTTTTTATGAAGGAGGAGGTGAGCAAGATTCGCGTATAATAATTTCCACTTCAAGTGGGCTGGGTATTTGCACATTCTCTCCGTTTAATCTTGAAATTAAATATTTAGCTGATAATAATCCTATCTGCTGTTGCGGTGTTTTGACAGTTGTTAGACTAGGGCTTAAATTCGAGGCTAGCCACATGTCATCGAATCCAGTCACTGATATCTGCTCCGGTATATTTATTCCTAAGTCTCGGCTTTCAAATATTACCCCATATGCAAATGGTTCAGATCCGCAGATGATAGCGGTAGGTTTTTGTTTTTGTGACATTAGTTGGCGAAAAGCCATTCTTCCTTGTTCAACACCGAAAGGGCATTTAATTACATTTTCATCAGGCATTGTTAATCCGCGATGCGCTAAAGCATCTCGTACACCGAGTAACCGACTGTCTGCTCTGTCATTATTTTCAATGAGACCAGAAATCATAGCGAACTTTTTATGCCCTAGGTCTAATAAATGATCGGTAATACTCGCTGCGGCTGCGAAATTATCAAAACCGATACACGGACGTTTTTTGTCTACGACACTAGTCCATGTTAGTACATAAGGAATTTTTTTAGCGTCTAAAAGGTCGTAGATAGAATCATCACGTGAGTTACCTATCATTAGAAGTGCATCAACACCGTGAGAGAGCATTTGCTCAATGTGTTTACGTTCAGTTTTAATATCATAATTGTCTGATGCAACAATTAATGTATAGCCATTCATAGATATTTGATTTTGAAACACTTCTAGAGCGCGTCCAAAAAGGCTGCTGTCTAGGGAGGGGACAATAGCTCCGATCATTCGAGATTTTTTTGATGCGAGAGTGCGTGCAGCAGCATGAGGCACATAGTTTAATAAACGAATAGCGCTATTTATTTTCTTCTTACTGCGTTCACTAACAACATTCGGATTGTTCAAGTACCTTGATACAGTAGCCGGCGCTACACCTGCGGTGCGTGCTACATCATCCATAGTAGGGTTATTGTTTGAACTGTTAAAGGCTTTCATATTTTCCTTAGAAAATTATATTATTAATGAGTGATATATAATTTTTATCGTTTTTTAGGGGCTGAAAATACTATTAGAAATATGTGTTTCTCAAAAGTTAAGACGCTTCATTTACCTACAATAATAAAATCCTGAATTCACATATTAGATATATCTGCTTTTCTAGGAATAACTTAATTATCATTTCTTTTTATTGTTTCTAGCAATTATACAATATTCAAAAGCTATTTGTTGCTCATTTTAACGTCTTTAAACTTAAGGAAGGCTAAACAATACGTTTTTTTATTTTTTGCCTATTAGAAAACTATTGACTTAGATAAGTTTAGTAATATATGTTATTAGTAATGAAAGCGCTTTCATTTTGTTGGTGGGAATGTAATTTTCCATTTAGTAAATGAGAAATAGTCAACGTTATATCGTAGGAATTAGGAGAGCTATATATGAAATCGCATTATAAAGTCGTCGTCATTGGTGGTGGTATTGGCGGTTGCAGTACCTTATATCACTTGACACAAGAAGGTTGGACTGATGTTGTGCTGATCGAACGCAATGAACTAACATCTGGTACAACTTGGCATTCAGCTGCTCAAGTGACTAACTTCGGTGCCGTACAAACAATGGTTGGATTGAAAAGCCATAGCATCAAACTATACAAAGAGTTAGCTGACGATTTAGACTATCCTATCAATTACCATCACGCTTCAGGTGGTATTCGCCTTGCGTCGACTAAAGAACATATGGACGGTTATAAGCATTTTATGTCCCTTGCAAAAGGAATGGGAGTCGACTTTGAATTACTAGACGCTGCTGAATGTGCGAAACGACACCCGTTAATTGAAACTCATGAGCTTTTGGGCGGGCTTTGGGACCCTTTAGATGGTGATATTGATCCAGCTCAACTTTGTCAAGCTCTTGCGCGTCGTGCCCGTAAAGCAGGTGCGGAGATTTATCGTAATAATCCAGTTGAAAACATTTACCAAAAGCCAAATGGTGAGTGGGTAGTACAAACCGTAAATGGTGATATTACTTGTGAAAAAATTGTTAACGCCGGCGGTTATCGAGTGAATGAAATTGGTGATATGTTGGGTATTAAATATCCAGTTATTTCAATGGAGCACCAATATTTTCTAACGGAGGCAATTCCTGAAATTGCAGACTTTGGTAAGCGTGTTCCATTATTGCGTGATCCTTTAGATGACTTCTATAGTCGTCAAGAAAAAGATGGTTTGTTAGTTGGTATTTATGAGCAGCGTTGCAAAAATTGGGGCATGGATGGTATCGACCCTAATTTCGTCAACGCACTTTGCCCCGATGATCTAGACCGCTGTTTAGATAACATGGAACGCGTATTTAAGCGTATGCCATGTCTAGAAAGAACAGGCATTCACAGTATTATCAATGGCCCTATTACTTACTCAGCAGACGGTAACCCATTAGTGGGTAAAACACCAGGTCTGGATAATGTCTATTCAATTATTGGCCTAAGAGCAGGTTTAGGTGAAGGCGGTGGCCACGGTAAAATTCTTGCTGAAATCATGGTTCATGGTGAGTCGCAATGGGATACCTGGTGTCTTGACCCTGCACGTTTCACTCGTCACGCAAATACGGAATTCACATCACTTAAAGCAATTGAAGACTATCAAAATGAATTCCGCTTTCATATGCCACATGAGTTTCGCCCTGCAGGTAGATTAGCGAAAACTACGCCTATATACCCAGTACTGAAAGATCAAAAAGCTGAATTCGGTGTGGTTAATGGTTGGGAAAGAGTTCTTTTCTTTAAACCTAGTGATGAGTTCAAGTTTGAGCATAGTTTCCACTTTACTGAAACAGATAAAATTGTAGCAGCAGAAGTTAAAGGAATGACCGAGCGTGTCGGTCTGATGGAAGTGAGTGGTTTTAACCGTTACGAAATTAAAGGGCCTAAAGCAGCGCAATGGTTAGATAGCCTAATGTGTTCAAATATACCTAAAACGGTTGGGCGTGTTGGTTTATGTTACTTCTTAACCGATAAAGGTAATGTAGCAGGTGAGGCAACACTAGCTAAATTAGCAGAAGATAAATTCTGGTATGGATCTGCTGCTGCAAGTGAATACAAGGATATGGACTGGCTAAGAACACATCTACCAGATGATGGCGTAGAGCTTATTCCAATGACTAACACTCATACTATTTTAGTAGTATCGGGGCCTAAATCCCGTGACTTACTTGCTAGCTTGTCCCCACGCACCGATTGGTCTAAAAAGGCTTTCCCTTGGTTAACTGCTAAATCTGTATTTATTGGCCACGCTGAAGTATTAGCAATGCGTGTCAGCTTCAGTGGTGAATTAGGTTGGGAGCTACATGTACCTAATGAGCAGCTTTATTTAGCTCATTCATTAATAAGTGAAGCTGGTGAAGAGTTTGGTCTAGTTCCATTTGGCATGATGGCAACAGAATCGATGCGTCTTGAGAAAAGTTATCGTCATTGGAAAGCGGATTTAATCACAGAGTTTGATCCATTTGAAAGTTCTTTAAACCGCTTTATCAACATGGAAAAAGAGAGTTTCCCAGGTAAAGAGGCATTAGTAGCAAAAGCTGCAGCTAGAACACCTGCTCGTAGGCAGTTTGTAACAATGATTGTCAATTGCGAAACAGCGGCGCCACATCCAGGGGATTCGATTTGTGTTGATGGCAAGGTTGTTGGCACAGTGACATCCGCAGGTTACGGTTACAGAGTGAATAAAAACATAGTGATGGGTTTTGTTGATCCTGCTTTTGCAAGTGATGCCACTGAAATGAACGTGGATATTGTTGGAGAGGCATACCCTGCAAGGGTAGTCGCTGATTCAGTATTTGATCCAAGTAATGAGCGTGTAAGGTCATAACTATCCATTGGTTTTGATTGAACTTGCTATAAGGGATCTAAACCTGGTGCCTAATGGCTAGGTTTGGGTTTGAAAATAATGAAAGGTATAAGGAAAGTGATATGAAAACTCTAATGACGCTAGGCGTTACAGCAGTAGTAAGCATGACAGGCAGCCTTACTCAGGCTGCTGACCTAGTACTTGGCGTTCCCGCTTGGCCTTCTGCGGCAGCAACATCTCATATTCTAAAGAAAGTTATGGAAGATAACCTTGGTTTAGAGGTGGCTTTACAAAGTGGTACCAACGCCGTTATTTTTGAAGCAATGGATCGTGGATCTATGCATTTACATCCTGAAGTCTGGTTACCTAATCAACAAAACTTACATGATAAATATGTAAATGAAAATGGCACTGTAGTGCAAAATCAGCATGGTGTTCAAGCGACTCAAGGCATCTGCGTTACTAAAGACACTTCTGAAAAATACAATATAAAATCTATCTATGATTTAACAAACTCGGAAAAGGCTGCTTTGTTTGATACAGATGGTGATGGTATAGGTGAAATGTGGGCCGGTCAGCCTGGCGCGGCTTCAACCACTGTTGAGAAAATCAAAGCTAAGAGTTATGGTTACGATGAGACAATGAATCTTCTTGAGCTGGACACTCCTCTTAATTGGGCTGCTTTAGACGCTGCAGTTAAAGCAGATAAGCCTTATATGTTTTCTTGCTACACACCACACCATATCTTTGCAATGCATGACCTCGTTATGCTTGAAGAACCACCGCATAATGCACAAACATGGAAAGTGATACAACCAACAGATGATGCAGATTGGTTAGCTAAGTCTAATGCGGATAGTGCATGGGATGATGCCTATTTATATATCCATTATGCTAAGTCGTTGGAAAAAGATCAGCCTGAAGCTGCATTATTATTGAAAAACTTCAAAATTAATTCTGATGTTTTAGCTGATTTGAGTTTTGCTATGGTAGTGGATAAAAAAGACCCTGAGACACTTGCCGATGAATGGGTAGAAGAAAACAGTGAGTTAGTTGAGTCTTGGTTAGGCCAATAAAACTTACTTATCTAGGAGTATCGCTAATAAAGAGTGATTTAATATCACCAGATCTGTCCGTTATTAAAAACGTGCAGATCTATTCTATTAAACAATTACAGTCGCTATCTGTTTTAAGGAAATATAGTTTTCGAGCTAAGTCCTAAAATATTATCCATACAAATATATATTTATAAAGTTATATATTGATAAAGACATACTAGGTCGGGAATGGTCACAGTTGCTTTTAAACATTAAATAATAACAAAATAAAGCATATTAAACCCTGAAATGTTTCCAAAAAAACAGCTAATAGTAAGGAGATATATGGTGAGTTCAGATGTCATTCAATTAGAAGGAGTTTGGAAAATATTCGGAGATGACTCAGATCAAGCAATGAAAGCGGTTGTTGAAGAAGAGCTAGATAAAGCAGCTGTTTTAGAGCGCTTTGGTTGTGTAGTAGGGATCGCTGATGTCTCTTTTAATGTTCCGCGCGGGGAAATTTTTTGCATAATGGGGCTTTCCGGTAGTGGTAAGTCAACTCTAATTCGTCACCTTAATCGCTTGATAGAACCGACCAGTGGTATTGTTAAAGTGTTAGATAGAAATATATCTGAACTTTCTAGAAATGATTTGAGAGGTATGCGTGCCAAACATATCGGTATGGTTTTTCAACATATGGCGTTATTACCACATAGAACAGTACTAGATAATGTTGCATTTCCTTTAGAGGTACAAGGCTTGCCTAAACTTCAACGTTGGGAGACATCTAAACACGCTTTATCTTTAGTTAATTTAGATGGCTATGAAGATCGTTTGCCAAACGAGCTTTCAGGAGGGATGCAACAAAGAGTTGGACTTGCTCGTGCACTAGCGAGTGATCCAGAAGTATTGTTAATGGATGAGCCATTCAGCGCACTTGACCCCTTGATTCGACGCGACTTACAAGACCAATTTGTATCGTTGACGAAAACACTCCAGAAAACGACTGTTTTTATTACACATGACCTTGATGAGGCTATTCGTATTGGTGATCGTATCGCTATTATGAAAGATGGCCGTCTTATTCAGGTCGGTACGCCAGAACAGATTGTTATGGCTCCAGCAGATGATTATGTGGCTGATTTCGTGAAAGATATATCTAACCTTAAGCTTGTGTCTGCTGCATCAATTATGTCTAGTATTAATAGTCTTCCTGAGGGGATGGATGTAACAAACGCCATACAAACACCAGAGAATACCAGTCTTGATAGCTTGATCGATCTTAGTGTTACTTCTGATTTGCCAATTATTATCACTGACAATGAAGGTACTAGTATAGGATTTGTCAGCAAAGAAATATTGCTAAAAGGTATTAAGGGGAATGATTAATATGAGTGCAGAAAAAGAAGCCACTACATCACAAGGGCAATCAATACATCGTTTCGCTGAACGAGCAGGTGATTATTACGCTCAACAGTTTGAAAAAATTCAATCTACTAACAGTCTGTCATTATCATTTAATTTACATGCCGCTTTGCTAGGCCCCTTATGGGCTGCTTCACGTAATCTATGGGGATTTTTCTGGGCAAGTACTATTTTAATGCTTTTTGCGCTGGTGCAATTAGGACGTGGATTATGGGGAGAACTAGGTGCTGATATGTTGGCCCGTGCGGATAGGTTAGCAAGTAAATCTCAAGAAATGGCTGGTAAAGCGCAAGCCGCATTAGAAGCGGGCACATCTAATGCAGTTTATTTACAGCAAAATTCTGATAATTTACAACGAGCAGCACAAAAAGCATTAGCTTCTGCTGAAGCTGCAGCAGCTGGAGCCAATCAATTGATACTTTTGGGGGCTGTTGGGTTATTCGCTGTTGTCTTATTACAAGGAGCTGTTGCCAATATTACCTACGAGAAAAAATATTGTCGCTGGCGTGGTGGAAATAGCGAAGAGGCTGGTTTTAGCATAAAGAATTTAGTGGTAGGTATGTTGCTTATCGCTTTCGTATTTCCTTTGGTATTGTATCGATTCACAGCAACAAAACCGGTTCAATGGTTAACTGAATTTCCTGCTGATAAAACATTATTTTCACAAGCTTCTAGTTGGCTTGATGCGGGCTTTGATAATTTAGCTTTAAAAGGTGCTGGTTTCTTTGATGGGATAACAGAAGGTATTCGTGTTTTTTTAGACGCATTGGAAGTGATCTTGGTTGATACTCCTTGGCCTGTGATTGTCGTTGTAATCTTATTTATTGCTTGGCGTATTGCAGGCCCTAGAATCGCAATATTCACGTTGGCTGCCCTTTCTTATTTAGCCTTTTTGGGATACTGGGAAAAAAGTATGGCAACTGTTGCTCTACTGGGCGCGGCGGCGACTTTGTGTGTTGTTATAGGTGTGCCGTTCGGTATTTTGTGTGCTAAGAATAATACGATAAACACTATCGTGCGGCCAGTGTTAGATTTCATGCAAACAATGCCTGCATTTGTTTACTTAATACCCATAATCGCTTTTTTTGGCACTGGCAAACCTCCTGGAATTCTAGCTACGATTATTTTTGGTATGCCGCCTGTGGTTCGACTGACAGCATTAGGTATAAAACAGGTTCCAGCGTCAATTGTTGAAGGAGCAATTGCTTTTGGTTGTACTCGTCGTAAATTACTGCTTGATGTCGAAATCCCACTGGCTCTACCAAATATAATGGCAGGTATTAATCAGACTATTTTAATGTGCTTATCTATGGTGGTAATAGCTTCACTTATTGGTGCTGAGGGATTAGGTACTGATGTATTACAAGCATTGCAGTTTGCTGCAAAAGGGCAAGGCTTATTGGCAGGGTTAGCCATTTTATTTTGCGCAATGATCATTGACAGGATAGTTCAAGGATGCGTCAAACCAGCTAAATAGGAATTGATATAGCACCACATATGGCGATAGTTAAATTCAGGCAATATCTGACTTATATTATATGTAAATGATTAAATAAACAGAGAATATTAATTAATGAAAATTTTAGTAATGGTTAAACGGGTTGCTGACCCTAATGTCACAATCAGAGTAAATGCTGACAATAGTGATGTTGAGCTTAATAATGTCAAAATGGCAATTAACCCATTTTGTGAAATAGCAATAGAAGAAGCTGTACGTCTTAAAGAAACAGGTGTTGCATCTGAAATAATAGCGCTATCTATTGGGGTATCGAGCGCACAAGAGCAGTTGCGTACTGCTTTGGCAATTGGTGCTGATAGAGCAATCTTGATTGAAACTGATTTGGTATTGGAGCCCTTAGCTATTGCCAAATTAGCAACTAAAGTTATTGAAGAAGAGAAACCAGCACTGGTAATACTTGGTAAGCAATCTATTGATAGTGACAATAATCAAACAGGTCAGATGCTTGCAGCTATGAACGGTTGGGCTCAAGGGACATTTACTTCTAATCTTGAGGTGAACGATGCACAGGTAAAAATTACTCGTGAAGTTGATGGAGGCTTACAAAAGCTGAATCTCAAACTACCAGCCGTTATCACAAGTGATCTACGTCTTAATGAACCACGTTTTGCATCACTTCCAAATATCATGAAAGCGAAGCGTAAGCCGTTGGTAACTAAATCAGCGCAGGATTACAGTGTGGATTTAGAACCACGTATTAAAACACTGAAAGTAGAAGCGCCAAATGAGCGTCAGGCAGGTGAACTATTGAGCTCTGTCGCAGAGCTTGTTGAAAAATTGAAAAACGTAAAGGAGGTGATTTAAATGAGAGTACTCATCCTTGTTGAACACGATAATGACAGTTTAAAGCCAATTACTCTAAATACAGTCACTGCTGCTAGCCAAATAGGTGCTGAAATTGATGCCTTAGTCGTTGGCCAAAATTGTGCGGCAGTAGCTGAAACAGCGGCATCTATTAATGGTATCAGCCGAGTACTTATTGCAGATAATGCCGTTTATAATGGTCAACTAGCAGAAAACGTTGCTCCACTTATCCAAACAATAGCTGGGAACTATACGCACATCATGGCACCAGCTACTACTAATGGTAAGAACATCCTTCCTCGCGTAGCCGTTGGGCTTGATGTTGCGCAGTTGTCAGAAATTATCAGTGTTGAAAGCCCTGATACATTCAAGCGCACTATCTATGCAGGTAATGCAATAGCAACTGTACAATCGACTGATAAAATGAAAGTGATTACAGTTAGAGGAACCACTTTTGAGTTGGCTGCACTAGATGGAAACGCCCCTATTGAATCGATTGATGAATCAATTGATGCTGGCTTATCCGAGTTTATTTCACAAGAATTAGTTGTATCTGAAAGACCAGAACTAACTTGCGCTGGAATTGTAATTTCTGGTGGTCGCGGTATGCAAAGTGGTGATAATTTCCCTATGCTTGATAGGGTAGCCGATAAGCTAGGTGCTGCTGTAGGTGCTTCTCGTGCTGCTGTAGATGCGGGCTATGTTGCTAATGATATGCAAGTTGGTCAAACCGGAAAAATCGTTGCACCAGATCTTTATATTGCTGTTGGTATATCAGGAGCAATTCAGCATTTAGCTGGTATGAAAGACTCCAAAGTGATTGTTGCAATTAATAAAGACCCAGATGCTCCCATTTTTCAAATAGCTGATTATGGTTTAGTGGCAGACCTTTTTGATGCAGTTCCTGAATTAGAACAGACCCTTTAATGCTTCATTATACCGTTTCGATGTATTAATAAGTTTTCGTGTTGAATTGTATGATTTTAAAACTATTTGCAGCATTTTATAATGCTGCAACTTAAAGTGCGGGCGATAAATATTGATCATTCGTTTTACCTAGCTTTAAAGGTGCGAAATCTTACCATCAAGCTCATACGCGTGGCGTTAAATTGATAGGC
>Ga0055584_100008044_pt1 | contig 10336 bp, 13 predicted proteins | sample OSDHelmetaG_FD_58716 | JGI IMG/M metagenome (GOLD analysis project Ga0055584, IMG submission 58716) | Pelagic marine sediment microbial communities from the LTER site Helgoland, North Sea, for post-phytoplankton bloom and carbon turnover... | ecosystem: Environmental > Aquatic > Marine >...
GTACTCGTACGCCCCAATCCCATGTAACTGGCGTGTGTAAGAGCAAATTGGAAGGGGTAGACCGAGATGTTGCGTGAGTTTCTGCGTCTGGAGAGTGCAGCTGGCATCATTCTGATGGCCGCTGCCGTGCTGGCAATCATCGCTGATAACTCGCCTCTGGCGCCATATTACGACCTGTTGCTCAGCACCAAGGTTGTTTTGGCAATTGGCAACTTCGAAATCGCCAAGCCCCTGATCCTGTGGATCAACGACGGCCTGATGGCAGTTTTTTTCTTTCTGATTGGCCTCGAACTCAAGCGTGAACTCAAGGTCGGCGCGCTTGCAACGCGCGATCAGGCCCTGATGCCCCTGATCGCTGCTGTTGGCGGCATGGCGATCCCTGCGCTTATCTATGTTGCGATCAACAGCCCGGACCCAGAAGCGCTGCGTGCCTGGGCGGTGCCTGCTGCGACCGACATTGCTTTTGCCCTGGGTATTCTCGCAATTTTGGGTAAGCGCGTGCCTTTTGCACTCAAGGTGTTTCTCTCAGCGCTTGCCATCATTGATGATCTCGGCGCGATTCTGGTCATCGCGATTTTCTACACGGCCGAATTGTCTGTCTGGTCGCTGGCGTTTGCTGCTGTGGCGATCGGCTCCCTTGCCATTCTGAACATACTTGGTGTGACCCGTCTGGCCCCTTACCTGTTGATCGGCCTGGTGCTGTGGACCTGTGTTCTGAAATCAGGTGTGCATGCGACGCTCGCTGGTGTGGTTCTGGCCTTTTTCATCCCGCTCAAAGACAGCAAGAGACCTGAATTCTCGCCACTTGAGGATCTTGAACACAAGTTGCATCCATGGGTTGCCTTCATGATTCTGCCGATTTTTGGCTTTGCCAATGCGGGTGTGCATCTTGGGGATTTCAGTCTGGAGATCATGTTCTCAGGCATTCCGTTAGGCATCGCGCTTGGCCTGTTCGTCGGAAAGCAGATTGGTGTTTTTGGATTCACGTGGTTGGCTGTGAAGCTGAAAATCGTGAAACTCGGCAGCGATGTCGACATGCTCATGATTTATGGCGTCAGTCTGCTGACCGGTGTCGGATTCACCATGAGTTTGTTTATCGGCGGCCTAGCGTTCGACGATCCCGACAAGATAGCCATGGTCAAGGTCGGGGTTATTACCGGCTCGGTGATTTCCGGCGTGGCGGGTTATGCGGTCCTGCGTTGGGCGCTCAGTCGCCGGACTGCGCTAGCCTGATACCGGAAATTTGCCGACCGTAATCTGGTTCGCCCTGAAGGACACTGCGCCGATAGCTGAAGAATGCTTCGGAATCTGCGCATGTGTCCTGACCGGTCCAGGAGCACTGTCGAATGCCGGCTTCCTTCAGGCGTGCAAGGCCATAACCCGGCAAGTCGAACCGGTGGTGGTTCTGGCGATCAGACGGGACAAAAAACCGTTCGTTCCGGGCATCGGCATCTGTGAAGCGCTCAAGAAACTCAGGGCCTACCTCATAGGATTCCTGGGCAATGCAGGGACCGATGACTGCGATGATGTTCGTGCGATGCGCTCCCAGCACTTCCATCGCCGAGATTGTGGCTTCCAGCACGCCCCGGAATGCTCCGCCCCAACCGGCATGGGCAGAACCCACAACACTGGCATCGCCATCGGCAAACAGAACCGGCGCGCAATCGGCACTGAGCGCACAAAGCGCCAATCCTGGCTGATTGGTGACCATGGCATCGGCGTTTTTGCCTGCTGCATCGCTAGCCTGTGTGACCGCTACCACGTCTGCGCTGTGAACCTGATAAAGCGTCAGCAGATGATCGGTTGGAACACCCAGGGATTCGGCCGTGCGCCGCCGGTTCTCAAGAACATGATCGCGGTTGTCCTTGGAGCCCAGGCCGACATTGGCTGAAGCATAGATCCCGTCGCTTACCCCGCCCTTACGGCCAAAGAACCCATGTTGGATTCCATCGACTGCGGCAAGTTCGGGAGCGGTGATCATGTTGGAAGTACCTCAAATCCTGCTGGTGCCGGCTGGCCAACCGGTAACAGAGCCAGAGCCACGAAATCCTCGCCCATGCCCTGTGGTGAAACAAGGCGGCTCAACGCAGCGTCCAAAGCAGCGACCTGTTCCAACGAGGCATTCCGCTTCAAAGCCGTGCAGCGTGCCTCGATGCCAAGCGCCGTCAACAAAGCCCCCTGGGACACCGGTCCATGAGCCGCCACACCGATCTTGACCGCGGCCTCTGCCAGGACTGGAAAGTCGACGGCCGATGCCAGGTCGGCTTCGCCGGGGTCCGCAAGTCGGTCGGCAAACTGATGTGCCCGAACGGCCTGGAACGTATCAACGATGGGTAACGCCTTGTCGGTAAAGTCGATGATCAGCGCAGCTCCACCTTGTTGTGCAATCCGTTCCGCCATGGCGGCCATAACCGATAACCGCACAGGTGCATCTTCGCCGACGCGTCCGGTTGGTGCCTGCGGTAATCCGATCATGGATGGGTCGGGCGACAGCATCGCTTCAAAGGCGCCGTCGCGGCAGGTGACAAGCCGCTCACGCCAACCCTGCGGTGTTGCGACGTATTGGCGAACGGGCAGGGCATCAAAGAATTCGTTGGCAACAAACAGCACGGGGCCATCAACCGGCAGGGAATCAAGATCGTCATGCCAGGTGACGGTGCGCTGACCCAGTGTCACGCGTTGATGCTGACGCAGGGTAGGACTTGCTTCGACAAGGTGAAGGCAGAAGGGAGCGTTCTGACGAGTTGCCCCTTCGATGGCGCGAAGGGCATCGGCCATCAGAGTGCCACGCCCCGGCCCAAGCTCGACCAGGTGCGTATTCTCAGGCGCACCTGCGCCCTGCCAGACAGACCAGAGCCAAAGCCCGATCAGCTCGCCGAACATCTGGCTGACCTCAGGCGCCGTGATGAAGTCTCCCGGCGCTCCAAAGGGATCACGTGTGGTGTAGTAGCCGTGCTCGGGGTCAAGCAGGCAGACAGCCATGAAGTCTTCAATACTGAGCGGACCGTCACGGTCGATACGTGCGGCCAGTTTTTTGGCCAGTGCGTTCACGCTTTCGGCTTTTTGGACTTCTGTTTCTGCTTGGGAGCGCTCTTTTTGGCTGCTGGCTCAGGCATCGGTTTGGACCAATAAAGCAGGAACAGGCCTGCAAGGATCATGGGAAGCGAGAGAATCTGGCCCATGGTGATACCCGCCATGATGAATCCCAGATGCGCGTCGGGTTCACGGAAGAACTCGACGATGATGCGCGAAATGCCGTAGCCAACCAGAAAGACGCCGATTACCGCTCCAGGCCGTTTCTTCAGCGGTGTCTTGTTCCAGACGAACCACAGAATTGCGAACAGCACGATGCCTTCCAGGGCCGCTTCATAGAGCTGGCTGGGGTGCCGCGGTGTTTCCGGGTCGCGCGGGAAGAGCACGGCCCAGGAAACATCGCTGGGCCGCCCAAAAAGCTCGCCGTTGATGAAGTTCGCAATACGGCCAAAAAACAGGCCGATCGGAGCAACGCAGGCGATGATGTCGCCCAGTGCCAGGACGGGGATCTTGCGTTTGCGCGCGAAAAGAACGGTCGCGATCATGACGCCCAACATGCCGCCATGAAACGACATGCCACCCTGCCACACATAGACGATCTCGACAGGGTGATAGGCGAAATAGCCGATCTTGTAGAACAGGACATAGCCAAGCCTGCCGCCCAGGACGATGCCCATCGTGGCCCAGAGCATGAAGTCGTCCAGCATGGGTCGATCGATCGGGGCTGGCGAACTGGCGCAAAGGCGCAACGCGTAACGCCAGCCCAGCAGGATGCCGGCAATATAGGCCAGGGCATACCAGCGGATGGCAAAGGGCCCGATTTCAACGAGCGTCGGGTCGATGGCTGGAAAGACGAGCGCGAACATGGATTTTTAAAGCCCGTAGCGGTTCGCCGGACCATATGGCGCACCTCCTTCCCCGTCCACTGTTGCGCTGGCTGGGGAACGTCGCCATATGTCACGTGTTGTTTAACGAATCACATACGATTCGACAGGAGTTAGAGCGATGCAGACCGACAACAAGTTCATGGATGACATGGCGCGCATGATGTCGAGCGCCATGGGTGCCGCAGGCAGCATGAAGGATGAAATGGAAGCGCGAACGCGCCAGCACATGGAATCCTTCTTCACGCGTATGGATTTCGTCCGTCGTGAAGAGTTCGAAGTCGTGCGCGATATGGCAGCGCTTGCCCGCCAGGATAACGAGCGGCTTGCCGCAAAGGTGGCTGAGCTTGAGGCAAAGCTGGGCAATGCTGACAAACCCGCAGCGGCCAAGAAGAAGGCTGCAGCGAAGAAATCGACCGAGGCCAAGGCCGCGCCCAAGAAGGCAGCGGCAAAGAAGCCTGCAGCAAAGAAAAAGGCCAGCTAACGGGCGACAGGCCCATGGTGACGGTTCTTGGCCCGTCCTTGCATGGCACGGCCCCCTTTGGCAGGGTGCGGGTTGCACCGCGTGAACGTCGCTGCGGTCCCGATCTCCTGTCTGGAAAGCTCTCTTGATCGATTTGCAGAAACACGAAAGCGTACCGGATCAGCATCCGCTGGATCCGATCGAGCGCATGATGGCGTTGAATGGCTGGAACCATGAGCGCGTCAACGACAACGAGCTTTCGGTCGAGATCGAAGGCCGCTGGTGCTCCTATCGCATCTGGTTCGGCTGGGAAGGCGAGTTGCGTTCGATCATGATGTCTTGTGCCTATGACATGCGTGTCCCTGAAAAACGGATCACGGCGGTGCATTCACTGCTGGCTTATGTCAACGAGCGCCTTTGGATCGGACATTTCGATGTCTTCAGTGAAGAGGCGGTGCCGACCTTCCGGCATGCCCTGTTGCTGGGGACACAGGACTACCCCCAGGACGAGCAACTTGCTGATCTGCTCGACATCACCATTTCCGAATGCGAGCGGTTCTATCCTGCATTCCAGTATGTCATCTGGGGCGGGAAATCGCCCGAAGAGGCCGTGCAGGCAGCGATTATTGATCCCGTAGGAGAGGCCTGAGCGATGAGCAGTGCAACGCCAATTCTGCTGGTGGGCTGCGGCAAGATGGGCAGCGCCATGCTGGCTGGCTGGCGCAGTCAGGGTATTGCCGCTGATGACGTGGTGGTCGTTGAGCCGGCAGAAGCGCTTGCTGCAGAACTCGTCCGCAATCACGGTGTGCGTGTTGCAGGCGGTGCCTCGGAGGTTCCCGACGGTTTTGCTCCTGCAACGGTCATTTTTGCCGTCAAACCCCAGATGATGGATGCCGCTGCTCCGGACTATGCCGAATTCATCAAGGGCGGCGCTCTGGCGCTCTCCATCGCGGCGGGCAAGAACTTGCACTACTTCGAAGGGTTGTTCGGATCGGAATGTGCCATCGTTCGCACCATGCCGAACACGCCTGCTGCAGTCGGGCGTGGCATCACGGCACTTTTCGCCAACGATCATGTCTCCGAGCAGCAGAAACAGGCTGCCGAATCTCTGCTGTCTGCCGTCGGGCAGACCGTGTGGCTCGACGATGAGGGGCAGATGGATGCCGTGACGGCGCTTTCGGGTGGTGGACCGGCCTATGTTTTCCTGCTGATCGAAACCATGGCCAAAGCCGGCATTGCCGCCGGATTGCCCGCTGACGTGGCAGCCAGGCTTGCTCACACCACGGTCAGTGGTGCCGGCGAACTGGCGCGCCTGGCAGACGAGCCGCCCGAACAGCTTCGCAAGAATGTCACCAGCCCCGGCGGCACCACGCTCGAAGCGCTGAATGTTCTGATGGCTGATGATGGTATTCAGCCATTGTTCGACAAGGCGATTGCAGCCGCGACCCGGAGGTCGCGCGAACTGGCGGGCTAGCCCGCATTTTTCACCAGCACCACGCCCTGCGCAACGTCTATCGGGCGACAGTGAGCGTCACGCCGCTTGCCCGATGCCCCGCATCGCACCGCGCGCCGTTCCTGCCCTGTCGCCCGATAGACGTTGCGCAGGCCATGGCGGTGGTGAAAAATGCGGGACAGAAACCTGACGGTTCAGATGAACGCGAAAGGAGAGCCGCAATGGTAAAGAAGGCTGATGTGCCCAGGGTTGCTCTCGACACGGCACTTTCTCTGGCTGCGACAACGGGTTGGCGTGACCTGACTCTGCGCGATGTCTCCGAGGCATCTGGCGTGACGCTGGTGCAGCTCCATGATGTCTATCGCTCCAAGGATGCGATTCTGGATGCTTTCGTGCGCCAGATCGATGAGGCCGTGCTGGCTGGTGACAGCGCTGATCTCAATGACGAATCGGCCAAGGATCGCCTGTTTGATGTGCTGATGCGCCGTTTCGACACCCTTGACCCTCATAAGGCTGCGGTCTGTTCGGTCATGAAAGCATCGGCCTGTGATGTTTCAACCGGTGTGAACAGTTTGTGCCGTTTGATGGGGTCGATGCGCTGGATGCTCGAGGCTGCCGGTATCGACAGCTCCGGCTTGATGGGGCGTCTGCGCGCCAAGGGACTGTCACTTGTCTATCTCGATGCCATGCGCACCTGGATGAAGGATGACAGCCAGGACATGGCCGCGACCATGTCCGTGCTCGACAAGCGTCTTGGCCAGGCCGACGAAGTTATGGCGACGTTGTGCAGCTTTGGCAGGCCGCGCGGGAAACCAGAAGACCCCGCAGGAGAGAGCGCGTGAAGCAGGACGTGCAGGCATCGCTTTCCTTCGATGATTTTCTCAAAGTCGACATCCGCGTCGGAACGGTCGTGCGTGCCGAGCCGTTTCCCGAAGCGCGGAAACCAGCCATCAAACTATGGATCGATTTCGGCCCTGATCTTGGCACGCGCAAGACCTCTGCCCAGATCACCAGGCATTACACGGTCGATTCAGTGATCGGCCTGCAGGTTGCGGCAGTCGTGAATTTCCCCCCACGCCAGATCGGACCTGTGATGTCGGAAGTGCTGACCCTGGGTCTGCCTGACGAGGATGGCGAGGTCGTTCTGGTGCAGCCGGGGCAGCCTGTTCCCAATGGTGGCCGTCTCTACTGATACGCACTAGACCGGCAGCAGAACCTGGGCACGAAGCCCTCCAGCTGGCGATTCACTCAAAACCAGGTCACCGCCATGACTGCGTGCAACATCCAGTGCGATGGTCAGGCCAAGCCCGCCACCTCCGCGGTTGGGATCGCGTGAGCTGTCCAGACGCACAAATGGCTGAAACGCCTCTTCGCGTTGTTCCTCGGGGATGCCGGGGCCGTCGTCATCAATCGTGATGGTGATGGTGTGGTCGGAACGTTCCGCTGCCACAGAGACCGTATCGCCGTAGCGGCAGGCATTGTCGATCAGGTTGGTCAGGCAACGCTTCAGTGCGTTGGGGCGCCCGGTCAGGTGCAGGTCTCCCTGGATGTCGGCAACGATATCAAGGGGCGATGCCTCGCAGATATCTCTGAGGACATAGACAAGATCCATCTCACGGGGCTGTTCTTCACCTTCGCCGCGTGCGAAGGCCAGATAGACCTCGATCATGTGCTCCATCTCTTCAATGTCGGCTTTCAGGCTGATCGCTTCTTCGTTGGGTTCCAGCAGCGCCAGTTCCAGCTTCATGCGTGTCAGCGGTGTCCGCAAATCATGGCTGACACCGGCCAGCATCAGGGTGCGTTGGCCAATCTGTCGCTGAATGCGCTCGCGCATGGAAACAAAGGCCTGGGCAGCCTGTCTGACTTCGCGTGCGCCGGATGGTTTGAACTCGACGTCAACGATGCCCTTGCCGAAGCTGTCTGCCGCTTTGGCGAGACGACGTATCGGTCGGATTTGCTGGCGTACGAAATAGGCCGCGATCAGGGCGAGCACGACCGAGGTGCCGACCATCCAGAAAACGAAAATATCGGTGGTGCGGCTCTCCATGCTGCGCATGGGGACATAAACATCGAGCACGCCGTCCTGCAGTTCCACGCTGATCAGCGCGTTGTCATCAGGCGCTTCCGTGTCGATCACGAACGGGCGCCTGACGCGCTGGACAAGCGCCTCTGCGAGCAAGCGCTCAACCCGTGTGTCGTCGGGTGGGGGCAGGGGAACTGGCAGGCGCATTTCTGGATGAAAGCGCGCCTCGATGCCCAGATGAATGCGTCCGATGCGCAGGACCAGGCTGCCTTCATCTTCGGCATCGTAGCTGTTCATCATCCAGATCAGGGTCGAGACATCGCCCGCGACAGCGTTGGTCAGGTGCCGTGTCACGGTTTCCCAATGACGCTCATAGAAGATGAAGGCCAGCACCAACTGCAGGACGATCATGGGCGTCAGCACGATCAGCAGCGAGCGCCAGAAGATGGAGCGTGGCAGAAGCTGTTTGAAGCGCACCATGGCCGTACTTCAGAGGCGGCGCGCGAAAAGCTTCAACCCGCGGCCCAGACTGAAGGAGCTGCGAACATCCCCAAACCCATGCTTTCCCAACATCTGGCGAATATTGCCGGGCGAAAAGTAGAGCTTGTGATCGGGCGCCCCAAAGTCGCGCCAGGAGCCGGGGTCTCCACCCTTTGCATACTCGCGCAGAGCCGGGGTGGTCAGATAGAAAGCACCGCCGGGTACCATCACCCTTGCGACGCCTTCGAGAAACGCGTTGGTGTCGACCACATGTTCGATCACCTCGGAGCAATAAACGCCATCGAACGCGGCGTGGGGCAACGTGACGGTTTCAAACGCGCCGACGATAAACCGGCCTGCGGGATAGCGGCGTTGGGCTTCCTGGGCCAGGACCGGATTGATTTCCACACCGGTTGCATCCAGCCCCTGTTCGGCGCCGGCAGCCACCAGGCAGCCGATGTTCGAGCCGATGTCGAGAAGGCGGTTACCGGGCATGCGGCGTTTAAGTGCGCGCATACGTTTGCGCGACCGGCGCATCTTGCTGTCGAGTTTCTTCAGATAGCCGTCGATGTAGGATTGACCGGTCTCTGCGTCCTGGACCGCCTCGGCTTCTTCCATGCTGGGCATCGGTGAAAGCCATGCGAACTGGCATGAAGGGCAGGAAACCCAACAATGCGGGGGCTGTTCGACCAGGGGGGTCGCGCCGGTGTCTCCGCAGACCTGGCAGGGCTCGCTCATGGCGTATTCTCCGTGCGCAATACGTAGCCTTCGCCCCAGACGGTCTGGAGGTAGCGTGGTGTGCGTGGGTCGTCTTCGATCTTGCGGCGCAGGCGCGCGACTTGCACGTCTATCGTGCGCTCGCCGGACCCACTTTGCTGGGACAGACGCATGCGCGACAACGTAACGCCGGGATTGTGCGCGAAAACCCGCAGCAATGCAGCTTCGCGTGACGTCAGCGATACCGCCTCGTTGTCGCGCGTGAGCTCCATGCGCTCGGCGTCAAAGGCAAACGGGCCGAACTGGGCAATGGCGACGGTGGGCTGACGTGCGGCATTACGCCGCAACACACTGCGGATGCGCAGCACCAGTTCCCGGGGCTCGAACGGCTTGGGCAGGTAATCGTCGGCACCGCTTTCCAGGCCGGCGATGCGGTCATCGCCGCCATCGCGTGCGGTCAGCATGATGATCGGGATTCCTGCTTTGTTGCGCACCCGCCCGGTGAAACTTATGCCGTCTTCGCCGGGCATCATCACGTCAACGATCATCAGATCGAAGGCAAGGCTTTGCAGCTTGGCCTCAGCATCGGCGGCGTTTTCTGCGGTGCTGACCAGAAAACCGTTTTCCATCAGATACTTCTGCAGCAATTGGCGCAGACGGCGGTCATCGTCGACGACCAGAATGTGCGGGTCGCCCGGATTCATGATGCAGGCCTGGGGCGGTTCAGGCGCTCGCGGTCCTCGTCATCGACCATCCCGGCCAGCACACTGCGATAGCCTGCCACGGCGTCGGCGCCTGCTTCGCGATAGGCCCGTGCAATGCGTGCGCGCTGATTTTCGGTCAGCTTGGTTTCCAGTTCCTCGCCCTTTGGCGTCAGATAGAGAAGCCGCTGCCTGCGGTCCTGTTCGCCCTGGCGCTGCTCGATGAAACCTTTGGTGACCAGCTGTTGCAAAACACGCGCCAGGCTTTGCTTGGTGATCTTCAGGATCGCCAGCAGTTCCTTGACCGTAATGCCAGGATGGCGGCCAACAAAATAGATCACACGGTGATGGGCGCGACCGAACCCATAGTCGGCAAGAATGGCATCAGGCCGTGCCGTGAAGTCGCGATAGGCAAAGAACAACAGTTCGATGCCTTCGCGCAGATCTTCATCGCGCAGGAAGAGAGGGTTGGATCCGCGATTTACGTCAGCCATGTTGACATATATGACAGCCGCTGTTACGCATTGCAAGGTCCTTTCAACCCAAGGGTATCACCATGGCTGACCTCATTCCGTTTGACGA
>Ga0055584_100008045_pt1 | contig 10335 bp, 7 predicted proteins | sample OSDHelmetaG_FD_58716 | JGI IMG/M metagenome (GOLD analysis project Ga0055584, IMG submission 58716) | Pelagic marine sediment microbial communities from the LTER site Helgoland, North Sea, for post-phytoplankton bloom and carbon turnover... | ecosystem: Environmental > Aquatic > Marine >...
ACCTCCGTCGCGATGCGGATCGCCAATTGCCAAGTGATGGGCGCCATGTCTTCATCGTCCCCTGACTTCGTCGCGCGAGGTTGCTGCGACACGAACCGTGGCTACGGTGTTGGGCTTAGATCGGCGCTGGAGTCTCGATAGGCAAGTTTGTTGCGGCGAAGTTCTTGACGCCGGCGTCAACTTGACAGTAGCGTCAAGTTCGTGGGGCAAGTAATACGCAGTTCCGTTGATAGCAATGCAGAACCGTTCACGTCGAATCGGGCTGCCATGGCTGAGAGCCTGGCCGAGATAGACGACCTGCTGACTCAGGTAACCCGTGGTGGCGGTACCACGGATGCCGACAAGGCGAATCGCAGCGTCGGGCGATTACGTTCTCGCGGCAAAATGTTGCCGCGAGAGCGAATCGAGTACTTGCTGGACCCGATGTCGGGCTTTCTCGAGCTATCACCGTTGGCCGGTTGGGGCACTGACGATCCCCTCGGGGGTGGCATTGTCACCGGGATTGGCACTATCTCGGGTACCGAGTGCATGGTGATTGCCAACGATCCGACCGTGAAGGGTGGTTCCCAGGGGCCGACGGCAGTTCGTAAGGGACTACGTGCGATGGATATCGCCCGCGAGAACCGGTTGCCGCTTGTCAGTCTGACTGAGTCAGGTGGTGCGGACCTGCCCAAGCAGGCCGACATCTTCGTGCCCGGCGGAGCATCCTTTAAGAACCTGACGCAACTTTCTGCAGCGGGTATCCCCACCATCACGTTGGTGTTCGGCTCGAGCACCGCGGGCGGGGCCTACGTGCCCGGGATGAGCGACTACGTCGTACTGCAGAAAGAGGCGGCTCGGGTGTATCTGGGCGGTCCGCCGCTGGTAAAGATGGCGATCGACGAAGACGCAGACGACGAGCAACTCGGCGGTGCGGAAATGCATGCCAGAACCAGCGGGCTAGCCGACTACTTGGCTGAGGACGAGGCGGATGCGCTTCGGATCGGCCGGCAAATCGTGTCTCATCTGCGGTGGCGAAAACAAGGACCAGGACCGGATGAAGCAGCGGCAGCCCCGTTGTACGACCCAGAAGAACTGCTCGGCATCCCGAGTGCCGATGTACGGATGCCCTTCGAGGCGCGCGAGGTACTAGCCCGGGTCGTTGATGGTTCGGAGTTTGAAGAGTTCAAACCGCTGTATGGCACCACCCTGGTGACCGGCTGGGGTCATATTGGTGGTTTCCCGGTTGGCGTCCTGGCCAACAACGGGATCTTGTTCAGCGAAGAGAGCCACAAAGGCGCTCAGTTCATTCAACTGTGCAACCGGATGGACGTACCGATCCTGTTCGCGCAAAACATCACCGGCTTCATGGTCGGCACCAAATACGAACAGGGCGGCATCATCAAAGACGGTGCCAAGTTGATCAACGCGGTATCCAACAGCAGCGTGCCGCACATCACCTTGATGATGGGTGCCTCCTACGGTGCCGGAAACTACGGCATGAGCGGTCGAGCCTATGACCCACGGTTCGTCTTCAGTTGGCCCAACCACCGCATCGCTGTAATGGGGCCCAAACAGTTGGCCGGGGTACTGAACATCGTTGCTCGGCAAAAGACCGAAAAAGCCGGAGCGGAGTTTGACGAGGCAGCTTTCGCCCCTATCCGCGATGCCTTTGAAAACCAGGTGGAATCGGAATCGACCAGCTTGTTCGCGACTGGACGCATCTGGGACGACGGCATCATCGATCCACGAGACACCCGCGCGGTGCTGACCATGGCGCTTTCCGCCGCCCATTCCGGACCAGTGCAAGGTACTAGCGGCTACGGCGTTTGGCGGATGTGATGAGTCGAAACGAGGAAAACATGCCAGTAGAGGCAACTATCCGACGAGTCCTGGTCGCCAACCGGGGCGAGATAGCGATTCGAGTGTTCGACACGGCTCGTGAGATGGGAATCACCTGCGTGGCGGTGTATTCGGATGCAGATCGAAACGGTCGACATGTGCGCGCCGCCGACTTGGCGGTGCATCTTCCCGGCAATGCCTCCGCAGACACATATCTGAACATCCCGGCGATCTTGGCTGCTGCGAAGCGCACTGAGGCTGATGCCATCCACCCCGGCTATGGCTTTCTAGCGGAGAATCCAGAGTTTGCCGAAGCGGTAGTTGGCGCTGGCCTGACCTGGATTGGGCCACCTCCGGAAGCGATCCGCGCCATGGCGCTGAAAGTGGAAGCGAAGAACGCCGCGGCTGCCGCGGGAGTTCCGCTGGTCCCCGGCGCAGAACTAGACGCCGACCTAACCGAGGTACAGATCGCTGAGCGAGCTGAGCAGGTTGGCTATCCGGTGATGATCAAGGCATCTGCTGGCGGTGGCGGCAAGGGCATGCGAGTGGTGTCACAGCCCGATGAGTTGTTGCCTGCGGTTGAAGGGGCCCGGCGAGAGTCGCAATCTTCCTTTGGCGATCCGACAGTATTTCTGGAGCGCTACTTGCCGCGGGCTCGCCACGTCGAAGTGCAAGTCTTTGGCGACCAGCATGGCAACTACCTGCATCTATTCGATCGGGAATGTTCGATTCAACGGCGCCACCAAAAGATCATCGAAGAGGCTCCGTCCCCCGGAACTACTGATGTGACTCGGGAACGCATGTACACCGCTGCGCTGTCCCTGGCAGCCCGGATCGGTTATGTCGGAGCAGGAACGGTGGAGTTTCTGGTGTCCGGGGACGGTGATGCGCAGGAGTTCTTCTTCCTCGAGATGAACACCCGACTGCAGGTGGAGCACCGAGTTACGGAAGAAATCACCGGTACCGATTTGGTGCAGTGGCAGATCCTGGTTGCTCAAGGTAAAGAGTTCACCGTTGAGCAGGATGATCTCGACATCGACGGCCACGCCATCGAGGTTCGGTTGTATGCGGAGGACCCATCCCAGGGCTTCCTGCCCAGCGTGGGCAAGATTGGTCAGTTTGCGTCGCCCAGCGCTCTCGGAGCAGTGGTCGATGCCTCGTATTCGGCCGGGGATTCGGTTCCGCAGTTCTATGACCCGTTGCTTGCCAAGATCACGACGTCTGGCCCCGACCGGCAAACCACTACCCAGGAGATGCTGCAGGCATTATCGGAGACCACCGTCACCGGAGTCACCACGAATCGGGACATGCTGCTCGCGATTTTGGGTTCGTTTCCGTTTTTCGCCGGCGACACCACAACCGCCTTCCTGGAAGAGCACCCTGGTTTGCTCGCCGGAAACCTGCTGCCGGAAGGCCAGAATCCGCCGCCAGCACTAGTAGTGGCGGCGGCTTTCCATCATCTCGACACCGTAGATGCCGCTGATCACTGGATCACCGATGTGTTCGCAGGCAACCTGAGTGCCGACCCAGTGCCGCCGCGGTTCCGCAACGTGAGTGGCACGCCGGGGTTCCTTGGCCTGCAGTACGGCTCGGGTGAGTCCGCGCGCCGTGTATGGGTACTGCATGAGTCCGGCCGCGATAACCGTTGGCGGGTATGGCTGAATCCTGGCGAGGAACCCTACAGCGCAGAACGGGAGTTCATCGGCGAGGTGCGGGTTACCCGGCCGGCCCCGGATGAAGATGCGTTGCCGGATCAGTTTCTGTTGGTGGAGATCGACGGACTTGTGAGTCGGATCGAGACTGATACCGACGAGGCGGGTATCCGCGTGGTGGGGGTAGATGGCAGATTCCAGTTCCGGCCAATATCGGTCGGCGAACAAAATGACGCAGGTACCGGCGATCAAGGTCCGGTATCCCCACTGCCAGGAACTGTCGCTGCCATTGAGGTAGAGCCCGGGCAGCAGGTCAACGAGGGCGAGACGCTGGTTGTACTGGAGGCCATGAAAATGGAGCACCGCATCACTGCGGATAGCGACGGCACCATCGATCAGGTGCTCGTGACACCGGGACAGTCGGTGGAAGCGCACCAGGTGCTAGTAACTTTCGCGGCAGGGGGCGACGATGACTGAGTCTCGACGTCCAATCCGGATTGCCAACTGCTCGGGTTTTTTCGGCGATCGACTGTCGGCAGCCCGCGAGATGGTGGACGGTGGACCGATCGATGTCCTCACCGGTGATTGGCTAGCGGAACTCACCATGCTCATCCTTGCGCGGCAGCGGATGAAGCATGGCGTGGGTTCCGGCTATGCCCGAACCTTCCTCACCCAGATGAAAGACGTGCTCGGCGACTGTCTAGACCGCAACATCAAGGTGGTCACCGACGCGGGCGGTCTCGATCCGCAAGGGCTGGCTGACGCGCTCGCGGATGCAGCGGACAAGGCGGGCTTGCAGCCGCGCATCGCTGTGGTGACCGGTGACGATATTTCTGATCGAGTTGCCGAGCTGACGGACAACGGTGAGGAGTTCCGCAATCTGGACACCGGGGAGCTCTTTGCGGACATGGGCACCCCCTCTTTGGCGGCGAATGCCTATCTCGGGGGTCGCGCCATTACGGCAGCGTTGGCGGCAGGAGCCGACGTGGTGATCACCGGTCGGGTGACTGATGCAGCGTTGGCGATCGGTCCAGCCGCTTGGTGGCACGGTTGGGATTACGACAACGTCGCCGACCTGAATCGGTTCGCCGGGGCCCTGGTGGCGGGCCATGTTATTGAATGTGGCGCCCAGGCTACGGGCGGCAACTACTCCTTCTTTACCGACGTCCCGAGTCTGGAAAACGTCGGATTCCCCATCGCAGAAATCGGTGGCGATGGGACCAGCGTGATCACCAAGCATCCCGGTACCGGCGGTTTGGTGAGTCCTGGAACCGTGACAGCACAGTTGCTTTATGAAGTCGGGGATGCGGTCTATCTCAATCCCGATGTCAGCGCTGACTTCCGCAGTATTCGACTGGATCAAGTTGGCCGTGATCGCGTCCGGATTTCCGGTGTTGTCGGTGCCCCACCACCAGATCGGCTCAAAGTCTCACTGAACTACCTGGGCGGCTTCCGCAACTCGATGACACTGGTGCTGACCGGGCTCGATATTGAGGCGAAAGCTGACGTTGCGCTGCGAACCATCGCTGGAGTCACCCTGGCGGACTGCAAACGATCCCCAGTTGAGCTGGCCGCCACCAGCACGCTGAACGTGACTGAACTGACAGTCGATCTGCTGCGAGCTGACTCCGAAGACCCCACTGACGTCGCTTCCGCCCAAGCTCACTTACGGCTCACGGTCAAGGACGGCAACCCTGACAACGTCGGAAAAGCCTTTACCGCTCGAGCAGTGGAATCAGCCTTGGCCAGCTACCCAGGTATGTTTCCCACTGCGGTCCCCACACCCGGAACCCCCTATGGCGTGTTTTGGCCGACAACCGTCGCCGGTGCCGCGGTTAGCGCAAAGGTGTCGCTAGCTGGCGAGGAGATTACGACCTTGCCCGGTAGCTCACCCCTAGCCGAGCAGGCAACGCCGGAATCAATCGCAACGACTGAGCCAGTGGTCGAGGAGACGAGCCGAGCCGACATGGTCCGCATCCCACTGGGTTGGGTCGCCGGAGCCCGCAGCGGTGATAAGGGTGGCAATGCCAATGTCGGGGTGTGGATCCCCGATCCAGTTGAGATTGAGGCCGTGGCATTAGCTGGTGGTGAGGCCGATGCACTGACCGTTCCTGAGATCAACAGCCCGGATGACCTCGCGGAGATCTGGAAATCTGACGATCCGCTGCAGGTTGATCCGGCCGCGGACGAACGAGCCGATCGCAGTTACCGATGGCTGCTATCCCTGCTGCAGGCACCCGGCGCGGTGCAGCGGCTAATTCCGGAAGCTGCGGGTCTGCAGGTTGACGTCATCCCGCTGGCGAATCTGCGGGCAGTAAACCTCGTCATCACTGGGCTGCTGGGTCGGGGCGTCAGCGAGAATGCGCTGTTGGACCCGCAGGCGAAGGGACTCGGTGAGTACCTGCGTTCTCGGCTGGTGTCCTTCCCACGTGAACTACTTGATACCGACAATCTCAGCGCGACATGACCGCTCAGCAAACTCGGGAACCGCGCACCAAGCGCGGTGAAATGACGCGGCAGCGGCTCATCTCAGCCGCCCGTGAGGTCTTCGAATCCCAAGGGTTTGCTTCAACACGCATGGGGGATATCGCAGCGGCAGCTGGTGTCAGTCATGGCACGGTCTATACCTACTTCACCACCAAGGAAGATGTCCTTGCCGCAACTCTCACTGAACTGGTCGCTGACTTGCGCGAATCGATCAGGACGGTGGATATGTCCGATCCGATCGAAAAGATCAGTACCGCCAACGCCCGCTACCTCGCGGCCTTTGGCGAGAACGCTCGGTTGCTCCGGGTGGTGGAAGAGGTGGCGCTGGCTGACCAGCGGTTCGCGCTCATCCTGGATGATCTGCGTCGAACCCATGTCGATCGAGTGGCTGCGCAAATCTCCCGACAGCAGGAGCTGGGACTCGCCGACGCCGATCTTGATCCCCAGATCGCGGCAGCTTCCCTATGCGCCATGGTTGAAGGCTTCTCTCGCCACTGGAGCGATATTGGCTCTGCCGCAGATCCCGATGGTCACCTGACGCTCACTCGCATCTGGCAACGAGCGCTCGGCCTTTCCGATCTCATCGACTCATCAATAAGTCCATCACCACAGGAGGAATCCCATGCAGTTCACAGCTGAACACGAACAATTCCGTAAGTCAGTTCGTGCTTTTGTCGAGAGCGAGATCAATCCCAATGTCGATAAGTGGGAGGAGGCGCGGATTTTCCCTGCCCACGAACTCTTCCCCAAACTGGCCGACATTGGCGGCTTCGGGTTGGAGTACGACGAGAAGTACGGCGGTCAGGGAGCCGATCACTCCTTCACCGTGGTGCTGATGGAGGAGTTGGGCTACAGCTGCGATTGCGCCGGCGTGCCGATGGCTATCGCGGTGCAATCCAGTATGGCCACGCCTTCATTGCACAACTTCGGATCGCCAGAGTTGAAGGAAAAGTATCTCAAGCCAGCAATGCTGGGTCAGCAGGTGTGTTCCGTCGCAGTGTCAGAGCCCGACGCAGGATCTGACGTCTCTGGCATTCGGACCAAGGCGGTGCAACAGGGTGACGAGTGGGTGATCAACGGCAGGAAAATGTGGATCACCAACGGCTCGCAGGCGGACTGGATCTGCCTATTGGCTCGGACCTCTGATGAACCCGGATTTGCGGGAATGTCACAGATCATTGTGCCCACCGATAGTCCCGGTTTCAGTGTCGGTCGAACTATCGAAAAGATGGGTAATCATTCTTCCGACACCGCTGAGTTGGTGTTTGAGGATCTCCGCGTTCCGGTGAGCAACACCATCGGCGAGGTGGGCCGCGGTTTCCAGCAGCAGATGATGCAGTTCCAAGACGAGCGCCTCGTGGGTTCCTATATGGCGGCCATGGGAGCACGGCGGGCCTTGGAGCGCACTATCGAATACCTGCAGGTACGTGAGGCGTTTGGAAAGCCGTTGCTTGCCAACCAGTACCTGCAGTACAACCTCGCGGAACTGATCGCCGAGGTGGACATGATGATCACTTACAACCGAGAAGCAGCCCGTCGATTCACTGAGGGTGAGAACGTCACTCGCGAAGCGACTATTGCCAAGTTCAAGGTTGGCAAACTCGCCCGTCAGGTGGCCGACATCGTGGTGCAATATCACGGCGGGATGGGCTACGCCGAGGAGAACTGGCCGGCCCGCTATATGCGGGACGCTCGACTGATCTCGATCGGTGGTGGCGCTGACGAAGTGATGCTGCGGATCATTTCGATGCTGGAAGGTATGGGCAAAAGATGAGTCCCGATATGCAGCCTACCGAGGGTGCTGAAAAGGTCATTTGTGACATCTCGGACGGCATCGCTGTTATCCGATTCAACCGGCCCGAGGCCCGCAACGCGCTCGATCCAGAGTCGATGCAGTTGCTGACCGAGCACTTGGAAAGTACCGCCAAGAATGCTGAGGTGCGTGCGGTCGTACTTACCGGCACCGGCGATACGTTCAGTGCCGGTGCTGACCTGAAGGCGGCGCTGTCTGGTGAGTCGGGTGGATTTGCCGCCAACGGACCTGAAGCGATGGGACAGCTGCTGACTCAGATTGCGGACCATCCCAAGCCGACCATCGCTAGGGTGCAGGGCAATGTATACGGCGGTGGCAACGGCCTCGTGGCTGCGTGTGACCTGTCAGTTGCCGCCGATGATGTTCGATTCGCCTTCAGTGAAGTTCGGCTGGGTTTGACTCCTGCGGTGATCTCGGTCGTGTGCCTGCCCAAAATGCGGCCGGCCGACGCTGCGGAGTTATTCCTCACCGGTGAGAAGGTACCGGCGCAGCGCGTGGCTGCTGCCGGACTCATCAACAAGGTTGCGGCGCGGGAAGAGCTGGACACCGCTGTCGAAGCCTGGACCGAGCAGCTGCGGCTGGGTGGTCCGGAGGCACTTGCGGGTACCAAGGAACTGATCCGGCGAGTGCCGACCATGGCGCGCGCGGACGCCTTTGCCTATACCGCAGAACTTTCCGGCGGATTTTTTCGCTCTGAGGAGGCGCGAGAAGGCATGACGGCGTTGTTCCAGCGGCGCAAGCCGGCTTGGGCCGAATCCGCAGGTGCTGAGCAGGAATAACAGCCATCCCGCGAAATTCATGGGTGCATCGTGATATCTCGCCCCTAGGTGAGGTTGAATAGGGCCGTGGCGAAAACGGTGATGGTGGTGGAGGACGAGCCGGAGATCCGGCTCGTGTTGCGCACCTTTCTAGAGGATGAGGGCTATGCAGTCCTCGAAGCTGATACCGGCGAGAAGGCCTTGAGCCTGGCACTGGATGAAATCCCCGACGTTGTGCTGGTCGATTTGCGGCTACCGGGAATCCACGGGTTAGACGTCGTCCGCTCGATGCGCGCAACCAGCACGGTGCCCATCATTGTGGTCACTGCCCAGGCAGACAGCCATGATGTGGTGGCTGGTCTGGAAGCAGGTGCCGACGACTACGTCACCAAGCCCTTTGTCCCCAAGGAGTTGGGCGCCCGCATCCGAGCGCAGCTGCGCCGGATTGCCACTGAATCCGGTGAGCAGCGGCAAGATGTTATTGCCTGCGGTCCGATTGTTATTCGCCCGGGAACGGCGGAAGCCTTCAAGGACGGCGAACCGTTGGCGCTTTCCCGAACTGAATTTCGGGTCCTGCAAGAACTTATCCAAGAGGGCGGCCGAGTCCTCAGCCGTGACGATCTTCTCCGTCGGGTGTGGGGATACGGTAACGCTGGCGACGGTCGGGTAGTCGACAACCTGATCTATCGGCTGCGCGCGAAGCTCGAAGTGGACGCGGCGAAACCGGATCACTTGGTTACCGTGCGCGGCTTCGGCTACCGACTGAAGCCGTGACCGAAGAACCGCGGCGCTACTGGATAGGCCGACGCGCAGGTTTGGCTAATCGTGTGGCGTTCGCCTTCGCGATGATTTCGCTATTCGTCGCGTTGCTCGTCTCGGGTGCGACTTACATCGGTACCAGCATTTATCTGCTGCAGGAACGAGAAGCTAGCGCGCTAAGCCGCGCCCAGATAGATGCGCGCATTGTTGACGCTGCCCTGGAAGAGGGAGTCAAAGAAGGTAGGGCGCTGGATCGCCTTGCAGTCAGCGAGGGCACCGACCAACTCTTGTTCGTAGATGGCGTCTGGTTTGCGACTAACGTCAGTTTGGTACCCGAGGACGACATTCCGCAGGACCTGCTGCTCGCGGCAGAAGCGGAAGGTGGGGCGATCCAGCGATTTGAAGACAGTACCGGCGACAAATTCCTGGCGATTGCTATCGCAGTAGACGGCGGGATCTTTGTCGACGTGTTCTCACTGGCGACTCTCGACCAAGTGCTGGGCATCTTGGGAGCCGTTGTGGTGGGCGCGTCGATCATCGCGTTGATCGTCGGTGGAATTGTCGGTAAGGCGGCTGGGAATCGCCTGTTGCGGCCACTGGGCGACGTGGCTGACGGTGCCCGGCGGATCACCGCCGGAGATATGAGCGCTCGCGTGCCGATTCCGCCTGATCCGGATATCTCCGCGATTTCGGTAGCGTTCAATGACATGGCCGCAGCGGTGCAGGACCGATTGGAGCGGGAACGCCGGTTCTCGGCCAATGTCTCACACGAATTGAGATCGCCGCTGACGGGCATCGTCGGCACCGCGGATTTACTGGAGCGCCGGGTTGACAACCTGCCGGAGCGGGAAGCGAACCTCGTGCTGGGGCTGGGTCGACAGGTCCGCCGCTTCTCCGCGATGGTGCTCGACCTATTGGAGATCAGCCGGATCGGCGGCGACCAAGTAGTGCAATGGGAATCTATCGACGTGGGATTGCTGATTGACGAACAGCTCAACTCACGTGGCTTGTCTCGCTCGTTGCGGTCAGGTGATGATTTCGCCAT
>Ga0055584_100008046_pt1 | contig 10335 bp, 13 predicted proteins | sample OSDHelmetaG_FD_58716 | JGI IMG/M metagenome (GOLD analysis project Ga0055584, IMG submission 58716) | Pelagic marine sediment microbial communities from the LTER site Helgoland, North Sea, for post-phytoplankton bloom and carbon turnover... | ecosystem: Environmental > Aquatic > Marine >...
CGCCGTGGCCGCCTATGCGGACTACGCCGACTACCAGGAGCGCTGCGACCGCGAGATTCCGGTCGTCGTACTCGAACCGACTTGATCCGGGAACGATCGCCGACCCGGCGGCGTTGACTGCACCATGCGTTCATTTCTCTCCCGCAACTGGAAGATCCTCGCTCCCATCGGCGTGGTGGGCGGCATTGTCGTCGCCTACCTCGCGTTTGCGGTGTTCGGCATCCACACGCTCTTCATCGACGACAAGGTCAACGAGGAGGGTCCGGTGTTCGCCTCTGGAGCCGGCGCCGTGGTTGCCGACGACGGCGCGGCCGATGACAGCGCGCCTGACGAAACGACACCCGCCGAAGCGACACCACCGGACGATGAGGTCGAGAGTGCCGAGCCTGTCGCCGACACCGATACCCCAGAGATCATCACGCTTGCCTCCGGCAGCTTCATCGCGAAGGACCACCCCGCGGAAGGCACCGCGTTGGTGCTCACCGACGGCACCGAGTAGCGCTTCCTTCGCTTCGAGGACTTCGCCACCGACAACGGCCCGGACCTCAACGTGTACTTGTCCACGGCCCCGCCCGGCGCATCGAATGGGGAGTTCGACGACGACTTCATCGACCTCGGAAATCTGAAGGGCAATATCGGCAGCCAGAACTACGAGATCTCGCCCGACGTCGACCTCGATCGCTACCAGAGCGTCGTGATTTGGTGCGTGCGCTTCGGGGTTGCATTCGGCGCTGCGGAACTCGCGTGAGTGAGCGGGTACCGTCATTGCATGGAATTCGCTGAGGTGATGGCGGCTCTCGAGGCTGAGGGCACCGCCCAGAACCGAAAGATCTACCCACGTCACGGGGCCCAAGAGCCCATGTTCGGCGTGAGTCATGCCGCGCTCGGCAAGCTCGAGAAGAAGATCAAGATCGATCACGAGCTCGGTATCGCCCTCTGGGACTCGGGCAATTTCGATGCCCGCATGCTCGCTGCGAAGGTCGTCGACCCCGACGAATTCACCGTGAAACTCGCCGACAGTTGGGCCCGCGACGCGGTCTGCTACCAGACGGCCGGCGCGGTCGCCGATGTCGTTGCCCAGTCGCCGGTGGCTCGGTCGCGGGCCGATGCCTGGCGCGATCGCAAGGGCGAATGGGTCGCGAGCGCGGGATGGGGCATTGCCGCCCGCACCTGCGAAGACGAGGATCTGTGGTCGATCGCCGACCTGCGCGGTCTGCTGCGTCAGGTCGAAGAAGAGATCCACGAACGACCCAACCGCGTGCGCCACGAGATGAACATGGCGATGATCTGTATCGCCCTGCGCAACGCTGCCCTGCAGCGGCTCGCCATCAGTGCAGCGCGCCGAGTGGGCCACGTCGAGGTCGATCACGGCGAGACCAGCTGCACGACCCCGGACGCCGCCGACTACATCGAGAAGACCGTCGGCTACCGCCAGAGGCGCACGGTCAGATCCGGGTGATGTCGTAGCGGAACGGGGCCGGGCGATGATTCTCCTGGCCACCTCCGCCGAGCTTCACGAGTCGGACCACGCGTTGGCGATGGCCCGCGAACGGTTCCAGTGCCTCGAGCATCGTCTCGTCGGTGCCGTTGTCGTGGCCCGTCAGAGCAAAGGTGACCATGCGTGGGATGTGAAGGTCGCCGACGGGGACCGCATCGGGGTCGCCGCCTGCGATCGCCGTGGTGATCCCAGTTGTCCACGGCCCGATGCCGGGAAGGCGCTGGAGCCACTCGGTGGCGTCGGGACCGGGAATGCCCTCGAGCCGCTCGACCCGGTCGGCGTATTTGGCGGCCACGCGCAGAACCCGGGCTCGGCTCCGTTCGATACCGACACGATGAAAGTCGTGGTCGGCCAGCGTCAGCAGCGCCGTCGGCGAGGGAAACGTGTGGGCCTGGCCCACGGCGGACGGCGTGCCGTAGTGCCGGGAGAGTTGCTCACGGCTGGCGCCGGCGTCGGCCGTCACCACCCGCTGGCCGATGATTGTCGTGGCCAATGCCTCGTACCAGCGCCCGGTGGCGCCGAGCCGGAGCGAGCCGAACTGCTCGCTCAGGCGCCGTACAACGGGGTGGTCGGCATGGAAGTCGTCGCTGCTCGGGTCGTTGGCGCCGAGCACGGCGGGCAACCGGGTCAGGGCCCAGTCGGTTCCGGGCCCCCAACTGTCGGCCCGCACGAGACTGCCGTCGGTGCGGAACGCGACCGTGGCGTTGCCCTCCGGCGTCTCGGTGGTCCACCAGTAGACACCAGCGCGCTTGCGAATCGTCTTCGTCCAGACCGCGGCGAATCCGATGTCGAGCGCGTGAGACGGCCGGTAGGTCGTCGATGCGGTCGGTGGTGGAGCCTCCGGCACCCCGCCATCATGGCGCGGCGACGGCCTCAGGAGGCAGTGAGAAGCGGCTTGTCGGCCGACTGCTCGTCGGCGTAGGTGAGGAACTCACGAAGGCTGGGGTCGTCGAGACCCCACTCCTCGGCGGCGGCCGCGATGGCGGCACGGGTGCCGCTGCCGATGATGCCGTCGACCTCAGAGATGTCGGGGAGGAAGCCCCCAACGACAAGGTGGAACTGGAGCCGCAGCTTCTCGTCGTCGGTGAGTTCTGCGTCGAGTGTCTCGCTCCCTACAACGAGATCGACCACGTCGCCGGACTCCGATTGGACCGCGCCGTCGTCACCGAACGCGTCGCCGAGCGCGGGCGACGCCAGTCTGGTCATGCCCCAGAGGGCAGCCACGAGAAGGCCGAGGAGGGCGAAGCCCTGAAGGTGAGTACGCATGGGGGGAGTTGCCTCAAAAGGAAGGGTGTCACCTTCTGACGCTCCGCGTCACCGCGAGGTTCCCGATCGTCACGAACCTGCAACGTTGGGATGAGAGCTGCGTTTCCTCGCTCAGCTGATGGTTTGGCCGAGACCGCCGCCGACCACCGGCGGGAGGTCGAGCGTGCCGAGCACCCGGTTGTCGGCCCCGATCACCGCGGGAACTGCGTTGACGAGGCGAGCCGCGGCGGTGGCGTTGCCACCATCGGCCGGGTTGTCGGAATCATCGGTCGCGTGGATCGACATCTCGATGCGCGGTCGACCCTCGATGATCAGCCGGTGCTCGCCGGTCTTGCCCGCCGCCGGCGTGGGCCAGTCGGGGGCGAGATGGGGAGCGATCCGAGTGATGTGTTCGACCACGAGCCGAGACTCACCGTCGACGATGCCGCGGACTTCGAACCGGAAGGCCCCTTGTGTGCCTTCGTCGAAGCGCCCCTGCACCGTGTCGACCGGCGCATCGAGGGCGAGTCGTTCGACCGACTCTTCGATGTCGTCGATCGTCACGCCGAGTCCGTCGGCCATGGTGTGGATCATCGGGCCCCAGATCATCGTCGGCACCGACGGGATCAACATCGGGGGGAGGTAGTCCATCGGCTTGCCGAATCCGATCACCTCGCGCACGATCTCCGGTGCGTTGTAGGTGGAGTAGTCGAACAGTTCCTGCACCCGGATCTCGTCCATCTGACCGGCGACGCCACTGACGAGCAGCGGAAGGATGTCTTGCGCCCATCCGGGGTCGATGCCCGAGACGTAGAGGCTCGAACCGCCCTCGGCGCACGCGGCGTTGACCTTCGCCAGCAGCCGTTCGTTGGACGTGGCGGGGTGGAGGAGTGCGTAGATCGCCGGCGTGGTGACGCTGGCGCCGGCGCGGAGGCAGTCGAGAATGTCGGCCAGCGCATCATCGGGTCGGGTGTCGCCGCTCGCGGCGTAGACCACGGCATCGGGACGCCGCTCGAGCACGGCCGCAGCATCGTTGGTGGCGAGGACGCCGACGGGGTCGATCTCAGCGAGCGTGCCGGCGTCGCGGCCGACCTTGTCGGGGTTGTTGACGACCACGTCGACCAGTTCGAGGTCGCGATGGGCGAGCACGGTTCGCAGCGCAGTCCGCCCGACATTGCCGGTGCCCCATACGACCACCTTGTGTTGGGTCCGTTGGTCGCTCATGCGTCGGTGGTGGCGCCGAGGCGAGCTTCGGCGGCATCGATCGCGGCCACGACAAAGCCGGCGATTCCGGCGGGAAGCTTGTTGCGCTTGAAGACGTTGCCGCCGATCCAGTCGCCGCCTCGCAGCTTCACCACATCGGCCAATCCGTCGACGACCTTGCCGGCGTGGAGGGCATAGGTGAGGAAGCCAGCCGTGGGCTTGCCCCAGATTCCGGGGAGGTCGAGCAGCCGACCGGCGTCGCCGGGGCGGTGGCCACCGATGACGATGCCATCGGTCCAGGTGCCGACGAACACCATGTCGGCGTCTTTGAGGAAGTCGAGATTGGCTTTGCGAGTCGGCCAGACACCGACCTCATGGCCGAGCTCTTGAGCCGTCGCGCCGATCATCTCTGCGGCTCGAGCGGTGTTGCCGGTGCGGCTCTCGTAGACGACGGCGACCTTCACGTGAAATCTCCTGGGATACCCGATTGCGACACGGATGTGTCCGTCGTGATCCTCGCAGGTCAGAGACGCAAACGCACGGTTCGGCTCAGTCGACGACCGAGCGGTTGCGGCCTTCGGCCTTTGCTCGGTAGAGCGCTTGATCCGCTCGCGTCTTCAGGCCGGACGCCTCTCCGGATTCGAGTGTCGACACGCCGACCGAGATGGTGAGGCGGCCGCCGGGTTGAGTCTCCTCGCCATCGACTCGTGCGGCTTCCACTGCAGCGCGGATTCGTTCTCCGGCGGCGCTGGCTTCGGCAAAGGTTGCGCCGGGAAGCAGAACGGAGAACTCCTCGCCGCCGTAGCGGTACACGACATCGCCGGCTCGGACCGTGTCGGCGATCACGCGGGCAACGGCCTGAAGGGCATGATCTCCGGCTTCGTGCCCGTGGGTGTCGTTGAAGTGCTTGAAGTGATCGACATCGATCATGGCGAACGCGACCGGCAGGTCCAACGAGCGGGCATCACTGAGGGTCGTTTCGAGATCGCCATCGAGTCGTCTGCGATTGCCGAGCGATGTCAGGCCGTCGACGAGCGCCATGTTCTCGTAGGAGTCGAACGTGTCTGCTGATGCCAAGGCGCCGCCGAGAGCGGGAGCGAGCATCTCCAAACGCCGTCGGTCCTCGTCGTCGAAGGGTCGATCGGCCGGGCGCCGGACCACCAGAACTGCGCCGACGACGCCATCGCTCACGAGCGGTACGGCGCAGACTGCGGCAGTCGTCACTGCAGCGTCGTTCGTGACGGTGGTGATGAGGGGCTGTGCCGTCTCCACGACTCTCGCGAGCGCCGTGTCGGTGATCACGAGTGAGTCGCCGACTCGACGGAGGCCATCAGGGGTCTGGCGGAAGATGAACGCATCGCTGGCTTCGGTGATGGAGGCCGCAGTGCGTCCGGCGATCTCGGCGATCTGTTGCTCGTCGAGGGCGGCGGTCAGGCGGCGATGGGCCTCGAACACCTGCTCGGTGACCGGAGCGTCGCTGCGCCGCTTCGTCGACCGCCCGCGGCGCAGTAGTAGCCACGTCGTCAGGACGCCGAGCACGAGACCGGCAACGGCAATGGCGCCGAGCAGCAACCAGGGAGAGCCGCCCGGCTCTTCTGGCGCTGACTCGGGCAGTGCGGTCGGAACCGAGTCCGGAGCCGCAGTGGGCGCATCGGTGATGCCACCGGGCGGCCCGGAGGTGTCGTCCTCGATCACGTCGAGGTCGGAGCTCACTCGGGCGATCTCGCGCGGAAGGTCGTCGAGCACAAACGGGCCGAGCCCGAACGTCACCAACGAGAGATCGGCGACGATCGCTGCGTTTCTCACGCCGAGTTCGAGCAGCCGATCGGTGTTGCCGAAGCTGAGGATCTCGTTCAAGGCGCTCATGTAGGGGGCCGCCGGCACGACGCCGGTGGCACCCTGACGCAAGCGACTCCGTTGGTCGGCCGGAATCTCATCGAGTGCCTCGGCGAGGAACGGGATCGGCCCGAGGTCGTCGATCACGTCGTTCTTCAGTTCGGCCAGATCGTCGTCCACCGCGAACAGAACGTTCAGCGTGGCCTCCGCGGGGCCGGTTGGCCAGGGCGAGTAGGCGTCGTGAATCTGCTCGATCGGCCCGACGTCGCGGGCGATGAATCCGTCGACGTGCTCGATCAGCGCGATCTCGCGCAACAGATGATCGAGTACCTGGAAGTCGAGCTCCTCATCGCTGAGCCACTCACCGCCGCTGCGGAGCGCCTCGCCCAACGCGTCGATCGCGACTTGCTCGTCGATGTCGAAGTCGAGCTCGGGCGGAATCGGGGGGACGGGCGGACCCGGCGGCGCCTCTGCGGCGCGGACCGGTCCCGTCAATACAGCCAGCGTGAGCAGGGCGAGGACGAGGAACGGGACCGCACGAGAGCGGTTGTCCGCGGTGGCGCGGGACGACATAGCGTCTCCATCGGCACTTCTGGCTCAAACTCAACGGTGGCCCAGGAGGTTTGCTGAGGAAATGCCGGGCGTCAGGACGCCGCGTTGACCTCTTGCAGCAAGGATCGAGTGCGAGCGAAGTCTTCGCTGGTTCCGCCGATCTCGGCGGCCGCGAACTCGGTCGCCCCGGCGGTCTTCAGCGCGTCGAGCTGCTGGCGAACGGATGCTTCGTCGCCGCAGATCATGGCCTCACCCGGACCGGCATTGCCGTCGATGTCCATCATCGCCCGGTAGGACGGAAGGTCGCCGTAGCCGGCGAGGATCTGGCCGACGAAGTCGCGCATGCCGCCCTCGTCGTCGGTCACCGCGATCGGGAGCGAGCAGATCACGCGAGGGGCGGGACGGTCAGCCGCTGCTGCCGCCTCGTTCACCTTGGGGGCGATCTGGGATGCGATCGCCTTCTCGCCGGTCATCCAGAGGAGGGTTCCATCGGTGCGGCTTCCGGCCACCTTCAGCATCTGGGGACCCATGGCCGCGAGTACGAGGCCGGGTGTCTGCTCAGCGGGGCGAGCGCCTTCGAAGCGAGCGGTGTAGTCGTCGCCGGCGTAGTCGGAGGTGCCGGTCTCGAGCAACGGCTGAAGGCACGAGAGGTAGTCGCGCATGTGGCGGATCGGCTTCTCGAACTTCATGCCCCAGGTGTGGTCGACGACGGGCGCGTGGTTCACGCCGAGGCCGAGGGTGAGGCGGCCACCGACGGCGCTCTGGGTGGTGAGCGCCTTGCCTGCGAGTGCCGTCGGGTGGATCGGGAACGTGGCATTGACGGCCGTGCCCAACTCCATGTCGCCGGTGTCGGCACCGGCGAGCGCGAGGACGGTGAGGGCGTCGATGAGGCCGACCTGGGCCAGCCACCAGCCAGACATGCCGTCTTCGGCTGCCTGCTTGGCATGCGCGACGAGCCGGGGCACGTCGGAGTGGATCAGCTCGGAGCTGCCATTGATCGAGATCTTCATGTTGTCCCCCTGATGCGGCCGAACGGCCTAGTTGCGATTGCGAGCGTCGAGCTTGGACTTGATGTCGGCGCAGGTCTTGCAGATCGGGTACTTCGACGGGTCACGGCTCGGGACCCAGACCTTGCCGCAGATCGCGACGACCGGAGTGCCCTCGACCGTTGCCTTCGTGATGTCGGCCTTGCGTGCGTAGTGAGCGAAGCGATCGTGGTCGCCGTCGTCGGTGACGGGGTTGGTGACCGTCTCCTCGCTAATCGTCGTCGTTTCGAGCGGTGCGAGATCCGGCATGGTCTCAGTCTGCCCGCTCCACGATGATCTCGACACAGTTCTCCGCGCCGAGTCCGCACAATGCGAGGCGGTCGGAGACGAGATCGTCAGGCAGTGAGACGAGCCATGGACCGATCCGGCACTGGAGGGTCGAGAAGAACTCCTGGGTACTGACAGCCCACCACTGTCGAATCTTGAGCTCCCCGCCGACGTGGGTCTGTTGCCAGCGCCCAAAATGGCTCGGCCGGTACGTGATCACTGTGTTCGGTGGGCAGACCCCTCCGGTATCGACCTCGGCGGTTTCGCCGGCGGCAAGCTGGAGGGGTTCGTCCTGGAACGGGAACTCGAGCGACTCGGTGTTGCCGAACCACAGCGCAGAGATCGCCAACAGGACCATCGCGGCAGCAACCGCGACAACCACCCGGCGTCGTCGAGTCATCCGAGTGCCTTCACAGTGTCGATGGTGTCGGCCTCTTCGGGTGTCTTGTCGTCGCGGTAGCGCACCACGCGGGCGAAACGAAGGGCGACGCCGCCGGGGTACTTGGTCGATCGCTGTATGCCGTCGACGGCCACTTCCACGACTTGTTCGGGTCGCAGGGTCACTTGCCAACCGTTGTCATCGATGGCGAGCCCGCCGAATCGCTCCGTCTGCCAGCGCAGCATGTCGTCGGTCATGCCCTTGAATGTCTTGCCGACCATCACGAAGCCTCCGGTCGCAGGGTCGAGTGCGCCCATGTGGATGTTGCTCAGCCAACCCTCGCGGCGGCCGCTGCCGTGTTCGACGGCGAGTACGACCAGGTCGAGCGTGTGGACGGGCTTCACCTTGCGCCAGGTCTTGCCTCTTCGCCCGGCCTGATAGGGCGACTCGGCGGCCTTCACGAGCACGCCTTCGTGGTGCCGAGCGAGCGCTTCGTCGAGCACGTCTTGGCCGTCGGCAGCCGACTCGGTGATCACTCCCGGAACCTTGCGATCACCAGCCACAGCTTCCAACTGCGCCAACCGATCCTCGAGCGGCGTGTCGAGCAGGTCGTCGCCGTCGCGGTGGAGCAGATCGAAGAAGAAGGGGGCGACCGTCGATTCGTTGCGCATCGTGTCTTGGAACTTCAGTGGCTCGCCCTGGTCATCGACACCGAGTACCTCGCCGTCGAGCACGAGCGACATTGCGTCGAAGCCCCGCACGACCCGAACGACTTCCGGGACGCCGCCGGTGATCTCGTTGAGGTTGCGGGTCCATACGCGGACTTCGTCTCCCTGCTTGTGGACCTGAATGCGAACGCCGTCGAGCTTCCATTCGACCGAGCTGCGACCGATCTCGGCGATTGCCTCAGCCACCCCTTTCGCTGTGCTCGCCAACATCGGCTGGATGGGGCGGAGGAGTTCGAGGCCGACAGCTTCGAGACCCGGTCGTCCGTCGCGAGCTGCGATCTCGGCAGCGGCGCCGAGATCCCCCGACAGCATCACCGCTCGTCGCAGCACGGCAGCGGGAACCTCGGTGGCCTTGGCGACGGCATCGGTGACGATTCCGGCGTTGGCCCCTTGGCGGAGCTCGCCGATCAGAAGACGGCGAACGAAGTCCGCCTCCTCCGCCGTGGTCTGGGCCAGGAAGTCGGCGAGCAGCCCGACTCGGGCGCCCTGGGAGCCCTCACCGTGGGTATTGGCGATCGCATCGAGCAATGCGTCGAGGTCGGCCACGGTTCGCGTTGCTGCAGCCGACGTCCCCGCGGGGACGTCTCGAACGGTTGCCCAGCCCACGCCGATACGACCCTGGCGGGGGTCGCCCGAGATCAGGCCGACCACCACAGCGATCTCTTCGACGGTCGCCGTGCGCAGGAGATCGGCAAGCCGAGCGATCTTCTCCTTGCGAGCGCGGGTGGCCGCAACGTCGGACGTGGCGGCGACGAGATCGACGAGTTGCACAAGGGCAGTGTCGCGCGCCCGGCTACGGTCGGCCCCTCATGTCGGTCAACAGGCTCATGCAGCGGATTCTCGAGTTTCGCTATCGGGGCGACCCGCCCCCGGAGTGGGCCTCGGACGTGCGGCGGCTGTCGTTCGCCGACACGCTCACAGAAGCCGAGCAACGGCGCCTCGTGCAGCTCTCACGAATGTTCGAATCGGTGGTGCGCTTCGACGGTCGCCACGGTCTCGAGGTCGAGGGCCCGATGCGACGCGTGATCATCCTTCATGCCTGCCGGCTCATCCTTGCCCTCGGCTACGAGCCCTACCGGTTCGTGCACCGCGTAACGATCGCCGAGACCACGTTTGTGCTGGAAACCCGGGATGGAGTGGTGCGGCTCCACGGTGCAGCGGAGTCGAGTGGGCATCTCGCGTTGTCGTGGAGCGAGGTCGAGACCGGCACTGAGTGGGACGACGACGGGCGCAACGTCGTCTACCACGAGTTCGCCCACGTGCTCGATGGCTACGACGGGGTGGTCGACGGTCGTCCCGATGTGGGTGGCGAGCGAGAGCGGGCGATCTGGACCGAGGCGGTTGGCAGCGCCTACCAGCACCGGCGCCGGGGGAAACGCCGTCGGCAGCTGATCGACAAGTACGGAGCGACGAGCCCGGTCGAGTTCTTTGCCGAAGCGACCGAGGTGTTCTTCGAGAAGCCGATCGAGATGGCGGAGCAGGATCCGGCGCTCTACGAGGCCTTGAAGGACTACTTCCGTCAGGACCCGGCCGCCGATCTCCGGGCGATTCTGGGCTAGCGCCTCGACAGCACCAGAAGGC
>Ga0055584_100008047_pt1 | contig 10334 bp, 14 predicted proteins | sample OSDHelmetaG_FD_58716 | JGI IMG/M metagenome (GOLD analysis project Ga0055584, IMG submission 58716) | Pelagic marine sediment microbial communities from the LTER site Helgoland, North Sea, for post-phytoplankton bloom and carbon turnover... | ecosystem: Environmental > Aquatic > Marine >...
TGTCGTCAATTTACCGGGGGTAAACGTTGTCAGCCCCTTTGATCTTCTTTCTCCGGATATCGTTAAAGACGTTGACAACTAGACGATCTGTCACCATGTTATAAACTTATGGGTAAATACTTTCGGAGCTAACGATGCAGTGGGCATTACTCGCAGTTGTAATAATCGGCCTTTTTATGATTTCGGGTCGCTACCCCAAGGCTGCCTTTTCCATACTTGGCGTTCTGGTGGTTGCCGCCGTTGCTTACGTATTGTGGTCCATGGACAAGACCGGGCTCAAAAAGCCGCAGATACCGCCGCAAAGCCTCGTCATTGAAAATACTGCCGTGGTACCGTCATACGCCAACAGCTATCGGATTACCGGACGAGTGGCAAACAACCATGACAGCGTCGCCTTGAAAGAGACCACCATGAAAATAGAACAGCTCGACTGTAAAAAGGACGATGCTGCTGACTGCAGGATTGTCGGTCAGGCCCTTGAAAGGCTGGTTCTGGCTATTCCCCCGGGACAGGCCCGTGATTTCAGCCTCACTGTCCACTTTGGTGCGCCCGCAATCTCAGGTAATATTGATTGGCATTTCGAAATTACCAGCACTAAAAATTAGAAAATAAAATCATGTTAATGTCCATCGCCCTGGCCCTTCATATACTTGCTGCTGTGGTCTGGATAGGCGGTATGTTTTTCGCCTATGTCTGTCTCCGCCCGGTGCTTGGGGGCCGTCAGCCAGCTGAACGACTACAGTTGTGGAGTGGCGTGTTTGGCAAGTTTTTTCCCTGGGTATTCGTCTGTATCGCCGTGCTGTTCATTACCGGCTTTTTACTGATCTATACATCCGGCGGATTCGGTGCAGTGGGCGCCTATGTATACGCCATGCTCGCTATCGCCGTTGTGATGACAGGAATATTCAAGTTTATCTATGTCGCCCCTTATCGCCACCTGAAAAAAGCGGTGGACGAGGAAAACTACAAGGTTGCGGCATTTGCCCTGGGAACCATTCGCAAACTGGTGGCCACTAACCTGATTCTGGGAATAGTCGTTATTTTTACTGCTACTGCACTCAAATCCTGGATTTAATGAAAAAGCCTGTTGTCATCCTGCTGTGCCTGTGGCTCGGTTATTCGGGGCTTACCCTGGCTGACGCACAATCCCGGGATGATTTTGTGTTGACTGACCTGGAAGGCCAAAGTATCGAACTATCCAGTTATCGCGGCAAGGTGGTACTGGTGAATTTCTGGGCAACATGGTGCCCTCCCTGCGTCCATGAGCTGCCGTCCATGCAGGCCCTGTACGAATCCATGGCAGGGCAGCCATTTGAGGTGCTGGCCCTGAACATGGCCGAGCAACCAGATCAGGTAAAAAGCTTCCTCGAGAGTTTTGGCACTCCCCTGACGTTTCCGATCCTGATGCACGCCGACAAGTCAGTAGCGGCTGCGTGGAAAGTACGCGGCCTGCCGACGACGGTGATTATTGACAAGAACGGCTTACGCGCCTTGACCTGGCAGGGACCCAGGGACTGGAACAGCGTCGAAGTACGGCAGTTGATCCTGCCTTTGCTGGACCAGTAATCGACCCTGGCTTTGGCTAATTCTTCCAGCACGCGTCAGGGCATCTTCGGCGGCACTTTTGACCCTGTCCATATTGGTCACATAACACCGGTACGTGAAGTCATGCAGCGCTGTGGGCTTGAGCTGGTGCGTTATCTGCCGGCCTCGATCCCGCCCCATCGTCCCCAGCCACAGGCCAGCGCGGAACAGCGTCTGCAGATGGTCAGCATCGCCCTGGAAAATGAGCCGGGAATGGTCATTGACGACCTTGAGTTACGTCGAAAAGGCCGCTCCTACACCATCGATACGGTGAATTCGCTGCAAAAATCGTTTCCTGACACCCGATTCAGTCTGATTCTCGGTCTCGACGCCTTGCTTGGTTTTGACAGCTGGCACCAGTGGCAGGCGCTGCTCAAGTCGGTCGATATCATTGCAATGGTCAGACCTGGCTGGCACCGACCTGACCCGCTACCGGCATGGTGGCGCGAAGCAATCAACCATACTCGCCGCGACACTGTTAAAATCGAACTGGTGGACATTGAGCCGATTGATATTTCTGCGACCCGTATCAGACAAGGCATCGCCAACGGCGAAAACGTTGGCGAGTTTTTACACCCCGGGGTCTGGCAATTTATACAAACACATCGCTTATATGAGCAAAAAACCTGAAGCAGACCATCCTGAAGAAATCGAACGCGCAAACGAAATGCGCGATATTGTAATCGGCGCCCTGGAAGACGCCAAGGGTGAAGATATCAAGGTACTGGATGTCAGGTCGTTAACTGATGTCACAGATTTTATGATTGTTTCCACTGGAACATCTGATCGCCATGTTAAATCCCAGGCCAATCGGGTGCTGGAACAGATGCATGAGGCAGGCTGGAAACACATCGGCGTGGAGGGAGAAGAGGCCAAAGACTGGATATTAGTGGACTTTGTGGATGTGGTTGTCCACATTATGCGAGATCAGACACGCAAGCGCTACGATCTTGAAAGCCTGTGGGATAAAACGTTCAGCGAAATGCTGCCGGAGGGCACGGCCGCCGAGGTAATGGGTAACGGATAACATCGCCTGAAACCTCGCGATGCTGACGATTCACCTTATTGTAATCGGCGACAAAATGCCCGGGTGGGTAGACCAGGGGTTTGCCGAATACCAGAAACGTATCCGTGGCCGTATGGAATTAAACCTGGTCCAGGTCGCCGCTATTAAACGCGGCAAGAATGTCGACATCGATCGAATTATTGCCGAAGAGGACCGCCGCCTGCTCGCGGCCATTCCGCCACGTTGCCAGACCATTGCCCTGGATCGCAGCGGCCGCCGCCTTTCTACCCTTGAGATGTCGGACAAAATGGAAGGCTGGTTACAGCAGGGCGATCAGATTGCAATGCTGGTGGGGGGGCCGGAAGGGCTGTCCAGGGAGATGCTCGGCCAGTGCGATGCCTGCTGGTCGTTGTCTGCCATGACGTTTGCCCACCCCATTGTGCGGGTAGTGCTGGCCGAACAGGTTTATCGCTGCTATACCATTCTCGAAGGACTACCCTACCACCGCTGATGTTAATACTGGCGTCACGTTCTCCCAGGCGACAGCAACTGCTTCGCCAGTTTGGTATCCGCTTCAAAATACAGGAAGCGGATCTGGATGAAACCCAGCTTGATGGTGAGTCCGCCGAAGCCATGACCGGGCGGCTCGCCCTCAGCAAAGCCCTTTGTATCCATGAATCTGGCGGCGGACAGCACTGGGTACTGGGTGGCGACACCACCGTCGCCATTAATGGGTTCGCTCTGGGTAAACCTGCAGACCGTGCTGAGGCGGTGTCCATGCTTACTCAACTGTCTGGTCAATCCCACAATGTAATCTCCGCTATCGCCCTGGTTGGACCGCAATTCAGCGAACTCAAGTTGAGCATTACCGAGGTAGATTTTGACACCCTGAGCCAGCAGCAAATTGCAGCTTACTGCGACAGCGGCGAACCATTTGACAAGGCAGGTGCCTACGGGATACAAGGATACGCGGGCACATTTGTCACCAGGCTATCCGGCAGCTATAGCGGAGTTGTTGGCCTGCCACTATATGAAACCAGGCTGCTGCTTGAACAAGCCGGCCTGTTACCCGGTGGGAACTAAGCCTCCTGGCATTGTCCCGCCCCATACCGATAACTGAAATTTCGAGCTGATGCCGTCCTACCCTCTCAACTCCATGCGTGAAGAGATTCTGATTAATGTCACGCCCCAGGAAACACGCGTGGCGACGCTGGAAAACGGCCTGTTACAGGAAATATATATTGAGCGGGTAAAAAACAAGGGCATCGTAGGCAATATATATGTGGGTCAGGTGGTAAGGGTGCTGCCTGGCATGCAGGCCGCCTTCGTCGATATCGGCCTGGAGCGTACCGCCTTTCTCCATGCACGGGATCTGGTGAACAATCGCGAGGAAGGCGCGGTGCTGCTGCAGCAATGCGATAGCGAAACCAACATCAGCGACCTGGTCAGCGAGGGCGACGATGTAGTGGTACAGGTGGTCAAGGATCCCATCGGTTCCAAGGGTGCCCGACTATCCGGTCAGGTCAGCATACCCTCACGGAATCTGGTATATCTGCCCGACAATACCTACCTCGGCATCTCCCAGCGAATACAGGAAAGTCTAACCCGTGAATCGCTGCTTGAATCGCTGCGCATCCTGCGCGCAGAAATAAATACTGAAGGCGGGTTTATCGTCCGCACTGCAGGTGAAAACGCCCAGCTGGATGAACTTCGCTCGGATATGGCCTTTCTGGTGCGGGTCTGGCAGAAAGTACTGAGCCGCAGGCAACAGCACAAAGCTCCTGCATTACTCTATGCAAGCCTGCCTCTTGCCATGCGCACCGTGCGCGATCTGGTGTGGCAGAAAGTCAAAAAGATCCGTATCGACTCCAAGGAAACCTTTGAGCTGGTCAGCGGGTTTGCCAGAGACCTGATGCCCGACATACTGGAACGAATAGAGCACTATCCCGGCGGCCGCCCCATTTTTGATCTTTATGATGTTGAGGAAGAGATCCAGCGCGCATTACAAAAACGCGTGCCGCTGAAATCCGGTGGCTACCTGATTATCGATCAGACCGAAGCGATGACAACCATCGACGTCAATACCGGAAGTTTTGTTGGTCAGCGAAACCTTGAAGAAACAATTTTCAAAACCAACCTGGAATCTGCCACCACCCTGGCCCATCAGCTCCGGGTGCGTAACCTCGGCGGCATAATCATCGTTGATTTTATTGATATGGGTGTTGAGGATCATAAGCAGCAGGTCATGCGTACCCTTGAACGCGAGCTTGCCAAAGACCGCACCAAGATGCAGGTCAACGATATGTCACCGCTGGGGCTGGTGGAAATCACCCGTAAGCGCACCAGCGACAGCCTTGAGCGACTGTTAACCGAAGCCTGTCCGGCCTGCGGCGGGCGCGGCAGACAGAAATCAGCAGAGACCACCTGTTATGAAATTTTCCGGGAAATTCTGCGGGAGGCCAGACAATTTGATACCGAAAAATATCTGGTGGTAGCGTCACCAGAGGTCATCGAATTGCTCCAGGATGATGAGTCAACCGGCCTTGCGGATCTGCAGGACTTTATTCGTAAATCGATCCACCTGAAAATAGAACCTACCTTTACCCGGGAACAGTACGAAGTGGTATTAATGTAATGGTGATCAAGACCTATTTAACTAGACTGTTTACCTTGCTGATCATGCTCTGTGCGATGCCGACCATCGCCATCGAGGTCAACGAGCAGGTGATCAATCGAAGCCAGTGGCCACAGTATGTTAACGGTTCCAGTGTTTCCGCCCTGCCTCAGGTGCAGCGAATACTGCAGCAGTTTGAAGAAACAGATCAATTTAGTATTATTATCCAGTACCCGGGTGGCGACAATGGCATCACCTGGGGTCGGCAGATGTATCAATGGTTTGTTGGCTACGGCGTACCGGGGAAATACCTGAAAATGGAACTCGGCTCCGGGGCACCGGACCAGCTACGCTTGATGTTGATTAACAAAAACTAAAAGACTAACTATGTTTCGCATGGTCGCATTTTTGACTGTTTCGACTTTCTGTTCCGCTGTTCTGGCGGACCCGAAAAGCGACTACAGTGCCACCTGTGCTGCCTGTCATAATCTTGGCGTTGCCGGCGCGCCTAAACTGGGTGACAAGGAAGCCTGGAAACAAAGGATCGCCAAAGGCAGCGAGACCTTGTACGACCATGCGATCAATGGATTTGTCGGTGAGCTGGGCGCCATGCCAGCAAAAGGCGGCTTTACCAGCCTGAGTGATCAGCAGGTCAAGGCCATTGTTGAATACATGGTCTCAGCGTCGCAGTAACGACCATCGCCCGACTCTCTGAAAAGCTGGCAACCACCGCACTTAACGGTTCAACAGAAGCAGTTTGCGGGCGCTATGCGCCGAGCCCTACCGGCCCGCTGCATTTAGGCAATGTTCGTACTGCACTGGTCGCATGGCTCCAGGCAAGGCTACAGAATGGCAAGCTGCTGCTGAGAATGGATGATCTTGATACCGCACGTAATAAACCCGGATCAGCGCAACAGATTATTGCCGACCTGAACTGGCTGGGCCTGGATTTTGATGATCAGATCATCTACCAGTCCGAACGCACCGGACTCTATCAGCTTGCCTTTGAAGAACTGCAAAGCAATGGCAGATTGTTTCCTTGCCGCTGCTCGAGAAAGGATATCCAGGAATCCCTGAGCGCACCGGACAACCGGTTTAAAACGGTGGCTTATCCGGGTAACTGCAGACCGGACGCCTGCCCGGTCGATCTCGACCAGCAGGACGCACTGGCGTGGCGATTCCTGGTGGCCGACGGTGAGTCGGTTTTTACCGATATGGTTTATCCGGCACAACGCGCCAACCTTAGAAAATATCCCGGAGACTTCGTTGTTAAGCGCAAAGACGGTGTTTTTGCCTACCAGCTCGCCAGCGTCGTCGATGATGTGTTGCTTGGGGTGACAGATGTAGTACGAGGAGCAGACCTGCTGGACTCCACCCCGCGGCAGCTGGCATTGTTTGAGGCAATGAACTCGCCGTCCCCGCGTTTCTGGCATGTGCCGTTAATGCATGACCATGGTGGTGAAAAACTATCGAAACGTGATGGTGCCGACTCGCTGGACAGGCTCAGGGGCGAAGGCACCAAAGCCGCGTCTGTGGTGGCAATGCTTGGGGCTTCTCTTGGTCTTATCGCCGCCGACCAACAGATATCCTGCAACGAGCTGCTGCAGGAACTAACCCTGAATCAGCTGCAACAGGCGCTTAAAACGGCCAGGGCGTCAGCTTGAAAAAACCCTTCAGCGCTTTAACCAGGATTTCCTGATCTGCCACCCCGGCAAGCTCACGCACAGAATGCATGCCGAGCTGAGGCACACCCACATCAACGGCGCGAACCCCCAGCCTGGTCGCAGTAATTGGACCGATAGTGGAGCCACACCCCATATCTGAACGCACTACCACAGTCTGCACCGGCAGTTTGTCATTGTCACAAACCTGGCGAAAAAGTGCCTCGGTTTCGCTGTTGGTGGCGTACCGCTGATTGTGGTTAACTTTAATGACCGGGCCATCATTGATCATTGGCCGATGACCGGATTCGTGTCTATCGGCAAAATTCGGATGAACACCATGGGCATTGTCCGCCGATACCAGTACAGAATGACTGAGCGCTCTATGCAAGGTTTCTTCTGATCCGCAGATACGACCAAGGGTCGACATCAAAAATGGTCCTTCTGCGCCACTGGTGGAACCACTGCCAACTTCTTCGTGATCATTCAAAACCACCACCGGATTAGCGCCGCCGCGGCTACCCAGCAGCGCCTCCACAGCAGCGTGGCAACTCAATAAATTATCCAGTCGCGCCGAAGCGATAAACTCCTTTTCCAGACCGACTACAGCTGCTGGCTGCAGATCGTAAAGGCTTAACTCAAAACCAAGAATCTTGCTGATATTTTTAATTCCGCTTTGCGCCTTAAGCTGTTTAATCAGTATCCCCTGAAAGTCCGGCGCCTTCTTGTTAATACGACAAATCAGCGCCGGCAGGTCGGTTTGCTTGTTGATGGTGCGCTTTTCATTCACCTCCCGGTCAAGATGAATTGCCAGACTCGGAATAAATGCCATGGGCCAGTCGAAATTGACCAGGGCACTATGAATTTTGCCTTTTTTGTCTGCATAACTTACCCGGCCGGCGAGACCCAGATCACGATCAAACCACGGTGCCAGTAATGCGCCGCCATAGACATCCAGGGCAAGTCGCGCATAACCCTCGCTGTCACTGATCGCATTGGGTTTTACCTTCAGACAGGGACTGTCGGTATGCGCCCCAACCAGACGAAACCCCTTTTTGTCTGGTTCGCCTCCCAGCGCAAAAGCAATCAATGAAGAGTCATTGCGGGTAACAAAGTATTTACCCTTCTGCAGCTTACCCCACGCATCATGTTCCTGCAGGCGTCGATAACCCGCTTTTTCAAGCCGGGTAACGACATTTGTCACGGCGTGATAGGGTGTGGGTGAATGGCTGAGAAATTCTAGCAGGCGATTGAGCGATGCAGTCATGGGCGTCCGGTGTGAAAACAATGCGCCCTATCCTAAGTCGAACCACCCGGCCGGTTCAACCACTACAACCAACCTGCCACAACTGCCGATGGTTATCTCCATCCAGTCGCACCGCAGTCAGCGCACCACCCCAGACGCAGCCACTATCGAGGGCAATTATTCTACCGCTGCGCATATAACCTAAAGCAGACCAGTGACCACAGACTACACGCCAGTTTTTGCACCTTGTTTCAGGGTGTTGATACCAGGGCATCAGGGTTTTCGGCTGACTGCCCGGCGGGCCTTTCTGGGCGAAATCGAGTTGTCGCTCAGCATCAACAAATCGCATTCGTGTCATCGCATTCGTGATAAAACGAAGTCTGTCGATACCACATAATTCGCTATTCCATTTACTTGGCGTACGACCATACATGTTGCTCAAAAAGCCTTTATAGTCATCGCTGCGCAGCACCTGTTCAACTTCTCTCGCCCTGCGTTGTAACCTGCCTGACCCCCAACCCGGATAAACCCCGGCATGGACCATAATCGTCCGCATCTGCTGATCGGCATGAACCATGGGCAGATGCCGTAACCAATCTATCAGCTCATCGCAATCCGGTGCCCGCAGTATTTTCTTGAGGGTATCTCCTGGACGCAATTGCTTTACACCAGCGGCAACGGCCAGCAGATGAAGGTCGTGATTGCCGAGTACAGTAACGGCGCTTTTACCAAACCCCTTTATCAGGCGAAGGGTTTCAAGGGAATTTGGTCCCCGGTTCACCAGGTCTCCAGTGAGCCATAGGCGATCTGTCTGCGGATCAAACTGAAGATCGTCCAGTAGTTCCTCGAGCGCCACTGCGCAGCCCTGAATGTCCCCTACCGCGTAAACCGCCATTGGAGAGCCCCTTTAGTTTTCGTAAAGTTCATCCAGCAGCGCATCATCGGACTGGTCTTCCGCTACTTGATTGTTCAGTATCTGGGATTGTCTTTGCTGGCGATAACTTTCACGCAGGAAAAGATAGGAGTCCGGTTGCAATGCAATCACCTCTTCCAGGCCCAGAAACTGCACCCGGGCGTCGACGATACCGGTCGCCCATGCGACCGTATTTTCTGGTGAGGAGCTTGGGCTGACCAGGCTGCCATAGGAATAATCAGGTACCAGGCCCACAAGGTCTCGTATATTGCTTGGCCCGAGGAATGGAATGACCAGATGGGGGCCCGTGGGTACCCCCCAGACCCCAAGAGTCTGACCAAAGTCTTCTCTGCGGCGCGGCAGATCCATATAGCTGGCAACATCATTCAAACCGAAACAACCAAGAATCGAGTTAACCAGAAAGCGGCCGGTATCCTGGGCAGCAAGGCGGAACTGTCCCTGCAATAAATCATTGAGGACATTGTAAGGTTCACGCAGATTCAGGATAAGGTTATGTATGCCATTACGCACCGGTTGTGGCAGTACTTTCTTATAGCCCTGGGCAATAGGCACCAGAAACACCTCGTCCGACTTCTGGTTAAAGGCGCTTACTTTACGATTCATCCCTTCGAACGGATCATTGTCGACAGATCCCGAAGACGCGCATCCAGTGGTTAATCCCAGGCTAACGGAAATCATGGCAAACAGCATCAGTCGCCGAAAACTCAAGCTTCGCATGAAATGAATGGTTTTTAACATTGTTATATTCAACTTTAGCGGCGTAGACAGCATCCGTCCGATTTGGTTGCAAAAGCCTGTATAACATCAGCTTATCAGGCATTTAAAGATGGCAGCATGATACCATTTAAGCCATGTGACAAAGTAAAATCAAAACAAATTTCCCACCATTTCATTGTGCTTGACTTTAACGCCATTACCGATTTTCTCTATGTTGGCACCTGCCCGCAAAATGCTACGGATGTTCAGCAGCTGGGCAATTTTTCCATAGACGTGGTGCTCAATCTGCAAAGCGATCAGGACCTCGATCGTCTGGGGATTCAGTGGCAACAACTTGCGCAGTTATACGATGAAGTGGCGATCGAACACTGTCGCTTGCCGATGACAGATTTTGATGAGAACGATATATCGAACCTGTTACCCTATGCCGTTTCACAGCTCGCAGCGTTTCTCTCCGCACAAAAGAAAACATACCTGCACTGCACCGCCGGTCGCGAGCGTTCACCCACCGTTGCTGCGGGCTGGCTTGCGATCCATGGCGGACTGTCCCTGAGCGACGCGATTGAACATGT
>Ga0055584_100008048_pt1 | contig 10334 bp, 11 predicted proteins | sample OSDHelmetaG_FD_58716 | JGI IMG/M metagenome (GOLD analysis project Ga0055584, IMG submission 58716) | Pelagic marine sediment microbial communities from the LTER site Helgoland, North Sea, for post-phytoplankton bloom and carbon turnover... | ecosystem: Environmental > Aquatic > Marine >...
GTCCCAGGCGACTCAGGGCTTCCATCGAACGAATAGCCCGCAACTCGCTAACGAATCCGATGGTCGCGTTGATAGCGATAACGGCGAAGATCGCCAGCCCCTCGACGATGCTCGAGAACATGAACGCGATCGTACCGGCGACGCACAACAGCAGGATGACAATGCTTTTGAACTGGTCGGACGCTATAGATAAGAGTCCGATATGCTTTGCCGGGCTTAAGCGGTTGCTGCCGAACCTGGCTCGGCGCGCGATTACCTCTGCAGAGTCCAGTCCTACCGCCGGATCCACTGATAACGAATTCAATACCGCAGCGAAATCCTGGCTCCATGTGCGCTCCGTGGATTCCATGCCATGCACTAGTTTGAATCGGGTCGGGGCAGGTCGCACATCAGCATCTGACCCGCGCTGTGGTGCCAACCACAGATTTCCGTCCAAATCTGTTCCGCGGTCTCGGCGTAACAGAAGAGCAGCCGGTCTTTTGCTGCAATCACGCCTTCTTTGACCAGAAAGTCCGGATCGAAAGCTCGCCGCCAGAACTCTTCGCCCACAAGTATTACGGGTAGCGGCGCAATGGTTCCTGTCTGAACCAGAGTGAGGGTTTCGAATACCTCGTCCAGGGTTCCAAAACCGCCCGGGAACGCGACCAGCGCTCTGGCCCGATGCAGGAAGTGCAGCTTGCGAACAGCGAAGTAGTGTACCGAGAAGGCCAGTTCCTCTGAGATATAGGAATTCGGATTCTGCTCATGCGGCAATTCAATATTCAAGCCGATGCTCCTGGCGCCTGCGTCGTAGGCACCACGATTCGCAGCTTCCATGATACCGGGTCCACCGCCGGTCATAATTGTGACCCGCGGGTCGTCAGGTCCCTCGCCTGACTTCGCGACCAGTGCTGCGAATTCCATCGCAACAGTGTAGTAGCTGCTCTTCGCCAGGATACTTTCAGCGATTTGCAGTTCTTCCGCTAGCCCGGCATCGTCCGGTATTTCTTGCTGCGCAGCGAGAAGTTCATCAAAGCGCTCCTTCGCTTTGACCGGATCCGGAATACGTGTGCTGCCGAATACAACAATAGTTTGTTCTATACCACTGCGTCGCAGGTTGAGTTCGGTCTTCAGGTAATCGAGTTGCAGGCGCACTCCGCGAACATCATCTTCATCGAGAAAATCAACATCGCGATCAGCTCTTAGATACGCAGGGCTTTGGAGAATATTGCAAACTCTGCGTAATGCCTGCGGGTCTTTCTCGGTCATCGCAGCACCTGCCTTTTAACCTATCTCGATCTTTTGCCCGCGCCGAGCTATCGTGACCGGCGCGTCGAACTTAGCCCGCAGTTTTTTAGCCAGCGGTACCTGTGAACGCTCCTCACCGTGCACCAGATAAACCGGGGGATGACCGTCAAAGGCACCATACCAATCGAGAAGATCCGCCTGATCTGAGTGTGCCGACAGGCCGCCGATAGTGTGTACGTGTGCCCGAACCGGGTAATGCTCACCCCACAGGCGAATTTTTTCTGCACCATCGACTATTTGCCTGCCAAGTGTGCCGTACGCCTGATAACCCACAATGACGAGATGGCACTCGGGGCGCCAGATGTTGTTTTTCAAATGATGATGAATCCGTCCTCCACTGCACATCCCACTACCGGCGATAATAATTGCACCGGACCGTATGAGATTGATCGTCATCGACTCTTCGGTCGAACGGGTCATGAAGATATTCGGCAGATCAGGTTGATCCGAGCCCGGCTTGAAGATGTGAGCACTGTATAGATTCCGATAGCGCGCATAGGCGCTCGTTGCCTCTATCCCCATAGGGCTGTCGATGAATATCTTCCACTTATCAAGACCCCACGCGTTTGCGTGTTTCGACATCAGGTAGAGTAAATCCTGCGTTCGGCCAACAGTAAATGCCGGAATCAGGATATTGCCCTGTCCTGCGTGAGCATTTGTAAAGAGTTCCGTAAGTTCTTCGATAGTGGCATCAAAAGTACGATGCAGACGATCGCCATAGGTGCTTTCCATCACCACAACGTCGGCCTTCCGAAGCCGTACCGGCGAATCCATCACCGGGGCATCGCGATAACCAAGATCACCGCTAAATGCGATAGTTCTCTCGTGGCCGTTTTCGGCGCAGGTGATCTCAACTATTGATGAACCGAGAATATGTCCGGCGTCGTGAAGCGTGAGTGAAATACCAGGCAATATTTCAGTTGGATCTTCGTAGTCAATACTGTCAATCTGCGCCAGGCTTTCTTCTGCGTCGGCGCGTGTATACAAAGCCTCCAAAAGGGGTTTACCGTTCTTTTTTCGCTTCTTATTCTCCCACTCGACGTCTTTTTCATTCAGGTAACCGGAGTCCGGCAACATGATTTCGCACAGTGTCTTGCTGGCATGCTGGGTGTAAATGGGTCCCTTGTATCCACGCTTGACAAGCAGTGGCAGTCGCCCGGAGTGATCGATGTGCGCGTGGCTAAGCACTACGGCATCTATTTCATCAATGGCGACAGGAAACGGGTCTCGATTGCTTTCCTCTTCGGCGCGTCCACCCTGTATCAGGCCACACTCCAGCATTACGGTATGGCGGGCTGTTCGCAGCAGGTACAGGGACCCGGTTACCTGTTCCGTCGCACCAAAAAACTGAAGCGTGATTGCCATTGGAAACCACCATCCAAGCTTACCGTCTTGTAGACAGAGTCCGTCCTACTCCGGGCCTAATCAATACGGGGATTTACGTCTTGTGCTTGTCCAAATGGCAACTCATATTGCAAACAGGGCAATTGCGTTCAGGAGTTCCCGATGAAGTCGCAGGCATTAAGTAGCGAAAAAGTCTTTTGGGTGGTGGTGGCTGATGAAGCCAGTGCAATCATTTATGCCCGAGCTACCAAGAGCGGACCGCTACACGAGGTTTTCTCGCTCGCCAATGAAGCGGCCCGAATGAGCACCGAGAAGCTCATCAGTGACAGCGGCGGCCGCAGTTATGACAGCATAGGCAAGGGCCGGCACACGATGACGAAAGAAAAAGTCGATCCCAAAAAACATGCCGCATCGAAATTCGCGAAACAGATTGCCGAGCGTATAGAAAGGGTGATGCACGATGGCAGTTGCCGTGGGTTTGCACTGATTGCCGCACCAAGATTCCTTGGCATACTCCGCGAGGCCGTGTCTGTCGCGACATCTGCCGAGCCTTATGCGACCGTGGATAAGGAAGTGGTTGGTCAGGACACAGCAGTTATTGAGAGATTACTGGCAAGTTCCTGATCTGCCTGTTACTGATTCGATTTCGCAAGCCAGGGTTCTGAAAAACGCTGGATCGGGTGCTAGGTCTCGCAGGACTGACCGTCCGGGCAGTAAATGTCGTGCAGCAGATGAATAACCTTTTCTGCTGGACCTTTGCTTAAGGAGTAGAAAATCGTTTGTGACTCACGGCGTGTCTCCACGAGTCCCTGTCGTCGCAGGCGGGCAAGCTGCTGCGACAGCGCCGACTGGCTTAGCGGAATCGCCTCATTCAATACCCCGACAGACTGTTCGCCCTCGGCGAGCATACACAGGATCATCAGGCGACTTTCATTGCCCAGCGCGTTCATCAATCGAGCCGCATCGGCCGCGTGCTCGCGCATTTCTGTGCTTGTTTCAGTCATATTCAGGGTCTCATAACGTGCAATGGAACCAATATAGCTGAATATAAATTAGCCGTCTATAATTTAGTCTTTACTAATGTAGTTTTTGATTATATATTCTCCCCACACTAGCATTCGCAGGAAACCGCAGGATGAAAAACGCAGTCATACGATTGGCAACTGGCCGACCAAAACTGGTCTACGCCATCGTCCTGATACTAACGCTCGTCACCGGGGCGTTAATCAGCCGCATCCAGATCGATACCGATCCTGAGAACATGTTGTCTGTTGATCAGACGGATCGCGTTTTTCACAACGCCGTTGAAGAACGATTCACGCTTCACGATGCGATTGTCGTTGGCATCGTCAACGAAAGTCATCCTGATGGCATCTTCAACGCCAGGTCTCTTGCCGCACTGCACAGTCTCAGTGCCTCAATTCTCGAACTTGAGGGTGTCGTTTCCCCGGACCTGATGTCGCTGGCGGTTACCGACAATATTGGACAGGAAGGTCCCGGCACGATTCGCTTCGAATGGATGATGCACGATGCCCCGACAACAGAGCAGCAGGCTAAGGACATCCGAGACAAAGTAGCCAGGCTGCCGCTCTTGAAAGACACCCTCATTTCCGGTGACGGCAAGGCGGCCGCAATTTACGTTCCCATTGCCAGCAAGGATTTGAGTTATCCACTGTCGCAGCAGATTAGTGCGCTGACTAAAGACCTCGACTCAGACGATGAGTTTCACATCACAGGTCTCCCTGTTGCCGAAGACACATTTGGACACGACATGTTCGTGCAGATGGGCATATCCGCCCCGCTGGCAGGTCTGATGATCTTCCTTCTCATGCTGTACTTTTTCCGCAGTGCGCCACTGGTCATCGCACCAATGCTGGTCGCGATGGCAACTGTCATTGTCAGCATGGGCCTGATGATCGGTGTTGGTTTCACCGTGCACATTATGAGTTCTATGATCCCGATATTCCTGATGCCGATCGCCGTGGTCGATTCGGTTCACATCATGTCCGAGTTCGCGGACAACTACCGCCCGGGTGAGGACGCTAAAACTGTTGTCTCCCGTGTCGTTGAGCACCTGTTCACACCGATGCTATTCACGTCCCTGACGTCTGCGGTTGGTTTCCTGTCGCTGTTGCTGACGCCGATTCCACCGGTTCAAATCTTCGGCATTTTCGTCGCTTTCGGCATACTGCTGGCATTCATTCTGACTATCATCCTGATACCGGCTTACGTCGTTCGCATGAGTCCGGCCGCACTCGAAAAACTGGCCTCGCGGTCCAGTACGCCGCATACCGATACGACGCTGGCACGTGCATTGCGGGTAGTCGGTCGCTTTTCCATAAAGCGCGGCAAATTGCTGACAGGCGTTGCAGCCATACTGGTCGCCGTGAGCATTGCCGGCATCTCGCGCATAGAGATCAACGACAATCCGGTTCGCTGGTTCAAGGCGAACCATCCCATCCGTGTCGCTGACAAGGTACTAAACGAGCACTTCGCCGGTACTTATGATGCCTTCGTGGTTCTTAGTTACAACAGCGAAGACGCCCGCGTCCAATACGGCGAGGCCGCCAACGCATTGCTCGACAACGCCGATGAGTCACTCGCCATCGACCTGCGTGCCAGGGTCAACGCAAGCGATTCCGATTCCTACTACGACGAAATTATCGCTGCATCCGACGATGCGCTCTTCGACGCCAGCGATGACAAGACGATCGACTTGCTTGAAGCTTTGATGTCTATGTCCGAAGAAGCACAAAGCGCTTCGAAGTATTTTCAGCGCCCCGATATTCTGCATGAGATAGTCGCAATCCAGAGCGCGCTGCAGGAATCCGGATATGTCGGCAAGACAAACGCTTTGCCGGACGTCGTCAAAGTCGTCAATCGCGAACTTCGTGACGGCACTGACAGCAACTATGTGATTCCTGCAAGCGTGCCTGCTGTCGCCCAAACGCTACTGCAATATCAGTCGTCCCACCGGCCACAGGATTTGTGGCATATGGTCACACCGGACTTCAGCTCCACCGCTATTTGGCTGCAGCTCAAGAGCGGCGACAATCAGGATATGGCCGAGGTTATTGCGGTACTCGACAACTATCTCGCCGGACACTCGCTGCCCGAGGGTGTCGAACTCCGCTGGGCTGGAAAAACCTACATCAATGTTGTCTGGCAGGACGCGATGGTAAACGGCATGCTGAAAAGCCTGATGGGTGCCTTTGTGGTTGTCTTCCTGATGATGGCTCTGCTGTTTCGCAGCATACGCCTCGGTCTCCTCGCAATGGTCCCGCTGACACTCACCATTCTGGGCGTTTACGGCATTATCGGGTGGATAGGAAAGGACTATGACATGCCGATCGCCGTGCTCTCCTCGCTAACACTGGGACTGTCCGTCGATTTCGCTATTCACTTTATCGAACGTACGCGAGCACTCCTGCGCGCCAACGGCTCTTTCGCTGTCGCGTCGGAAAAAATATTTGAAGAGCCCGCACGGGCTATCGCACGCAATGCCATAGTCATCGCGATTGGTTTCACTCCGTTGTTCTTTGCGCCGCTGGTGCCCTACATCACGGTCGGCGCGTTTATGGCGGCGATCATGATCCTTTCAGGTGTATCGACTCTCATACTCCTTCCCGCCCTGATGTCCTGGGCTGGACCGTGGTTATTCGCCGACCGGAGATTTCAGAATGCTTAAATATCCCGCACTTGTCCTTGCTTCGCTGGCCGCAACCTTTGCGGTGCAGGCGGAGCCCCTGTTAAGCGCCGATGAGATCATCGAGCGTGCGAATCTCGCTTCCTACTACGCGGGTGCCGACGGTCGCGCCGACGTTCGCATGATCATTAGCGATGCACAGGGGCGTCAGCAACGGCGTCAGTTCACGGTACTCAGAAAAGACGTTGAGGACGGCGGCGACCAGCAGTTTCTTGTCGTCTTCAGCCAGCCCTCAGACGTTCGCAACACGGTGTTTCTCGTCAACAAGCATGTCGATCGGGACGATGACCGCTGGCTTTATTTACCCGGCCTCGATCTGGTGAAACGAATCTCGGCCGGCGATCAGCGGACCAGTTTTGTTGGTGCCCACTATTTTTACGAAGATGTATCCGGACGCAGCCCGGCCGACGACACACACGAACTGGTCGAGACGACGGATGAGTTTTACATTCTCAAGCACTTGCCCAAGTCCGGTCAGAGCGTGGAGTTCACGTCCTACACGACCTGGATTGATCGCGAGACGTTGCTGCCAATGAAGATCGAATATGAAAATGCCAGCGGCAGCCTGTATCGCCGTGTTGAGGTACTCAAGGTAGAGGAAATCGACGGGCACCCAACGGTAACGGCCAGCCGCGTATCCGATCTGCTCGCCAACGGCACAACAGACATGCAGTTTCGTTACATTCAATATGACACCGGAATCCCCGAGCAGGTCTTCACCGAACGCTCGCTGCGCAATCCGCCGCGCGAGTGGCTCAAGCGCCCAACGGACTAGGCAACGGAATTCCTGTGAAAACCTGGCTGCTAATTCTGCTGCTGCCTGCTGTCCTGCTCGCACAAGACGATATGTGGGACGACGAAGACTGGGGCGACGAGGAACAATCGACGACGTGGAGCGGTTTTCTCGAAGCAGGATATGGCACCCGATTTCAGAGCGACCCGCTCATATCGAATCGGAGTACGCTCGAAGAAGTGCGCTGGCGTGTGGAGTCCGAGTGGAACCCGCGCCAGCTGAGCCTGGCGCTTAAAGCCGATGCGGCGTACGACGGCATTAGCAACAGCCTTGAAGCCGACATTCGGGACCTCAGCGCTGCCTTCACGCTGGGCCAGAGTCTGGATGTAAAGCTCGGGCGGCAAATCCAAACCTGGGGTACTGGCGACCTGGTGTTTCTCAACGACCTGTTCCCCAAAGACTGGGTGTCTTTCTTCGCGGGCAGAGAGGATGAATATCTTAAGGCTCCCGGAAACTCGATTCGCCTGACGCGCTTCTCACCGTTGGTGAATATCGACTTCGTCTGGTCACCACGTTTCGAGTCGGACAACTATCTGACGGGCGAGCGATTTTCATTCTTCTCGCCGTTCGCTGGTGGCAACATTGCACCGGTGCCACCGCTCTCCGCGATCAAGCCGGACGCCTCGTTTTCGAATGGTGAATTCGCGCTGCGTCTCTTTCGCAATGTGAAAGGACGTGAGTACGCCTTCTATGCCTATCAGGGCTTTTTCAAGACACCCACTGCAATGACGGAAATGCTGCAGCCGACCTTCGCGCCGTTAACGTCGTTGGGCGCAAGCCTGCGTCAGCCGCTGGGGCCAGGCCTCTTTAATGCAGAAGTGTCCTGGTACATATCCAACGACGATCGGGACGGGGACAATCCGCTGATCCCCAATGGCCAGGTGCGACTGCTGGCAGGTTACGAATGGGAGGCCAAACCGAGTTTCACTGTTGGATTTCAGTACTACCTCGAATCGACGCTCGACTATCAGGCACTTATCGACAACTCGCCCTTTCCCGAGTACGAAGCAGACGAATATCGGCACCTACTGACCAATCGACTGACCTGGCGCAGTGGCCGGGATAAACACGTCTGGTCACTGTTCACCTTTTACTCGCCGAGCGACAAGGACGCCTACCTGCGGCCCGTCTACAACTACCGTCACAGCGACCAGTGGTCCGTTACGGCCGGAGCTAATGTTTTCGGTGGCGAGGAGATACACACATTTTTCTCACAGCTTGAGGATGCCAGCAATGTCTATCTGCGCCTCAGATTTAACTATTAAGGAGTACTCAAATGAAAAACAAAATGTCCCTGGAACATGCGGTTGAGGCCTTTGCCGGCTTTATGGTTTTGCTGTCACTCGCGCTGACCTACTTCGTCCACCCCAATTGGGTCTGGCTAACCGTATTCGTTGGCGTGAATCTGTTCCAACAGTCGTTCACAGGATTCTGCCCTGCCGCCATTGTCATGAAAAAAGCGTTCGGATTGCAGACCGAAAAAGAGTTGCATCAAGGCTGATACCGCGCTGGCGAGAAGCTCGATCTAACGTCGCGGAGCCGGGTCCGGCATAGTAGACTTGCACCACGATGGCAAAAAAACTCAAAAACGAGAAAGCGCTGCTGAAGATCGCGCTTGAGATGGTCCTGGATGACGCGGTCAAGCGCGGAGTGGTCGAGTTTGATCCTACGGATTCTCACGAGCTCAAGATTCAGTACGCCTATCGACTACTCCTGCACGACAAGGCGATCAGTCCGTTGCCTAACGATCAGATCTCGATGCCCAATATAAAGCACCGTCTGGCGATGTGGGTTACACACAAATTGCCCGCGGATCACGAATTGCTAAAGTAAGTATTTATCCAGCGCATCGTCGATCGACGTGCGGATGACGCTCGACATCATTGATAGCGCAAAACCCAGTTTGACGTGTACATCAACAGACTGTTCGGCGACCGCAATGTGGCCGTGGACCCCGCTGCCGCTTAGCTTCAGCTCGTCGCCATTCCATGCCGCACTGAGACCGTACGTGCGACATAGCTCGTCGGCGATACCTGAGACACGTGTTCGTGCCTCGTCCTTACCCAATGCGTGTTCCCGGTGAAATCTCATCATTGAGCCTTATGTACCACAATATCCAAGTCGGGAGCCACTTACGGAAGATGGGCATATGCAGCACTGGGGACTGTTCCCGACCCGCCGATGATATATAATCGCCCGCCACTGTTGGGCAAAGGGCCCGACGGACCAATACCCTCCGGAGCAGTCAGTTGAGTCGGGACCAGAAGTTTTTTGATATGTATTCACTCGTCATTGGCGTTCTTGCCGCGGTCGCGTTAGCCATCTACATATTGGCGGCGAAGATGTCCGATATCACTCAGGGTGTCTACACACGCGACGCTGCGGAATACCAGGCAGCGGTGACGTCACGCATTCGTCCGGTTGGGCAGGTATACAGGTCCGGCGAGGAGCATGCGTCCGATTCACCAACCGTTGAGACCCATGCTGAACTTGAGCCTGTTGCAACGGCAATGTCCGGCCCTCAGGTCTACAACGCGGCCTGTCTCGCATGTCACGGTGCTGGCATCGGTGGCGCGCCCATCCTCGGCGATGCAGCTCAGTGGGCGGAACGCATCTCCCAAGGTGCGGACACGCTGAAAAAACACGCGATACAGGGGTTCACCGGATCAAGCGGATACATGCCGCCGAAGGGTGGCCGGGTCGACCTCTCTGATGACGAAGTCGCGGCTGCTGTTGACTACATGATTGGTGAAGCTCAGTAGGACCTCGGTCCCGCCTGACGGAACCGACCCAGGGCTGCACCAGCAAACGACTTAAATCTTGGCCTAGTGAAGCGATCACCTCTGAACATGGTTCTATCTCTTCCTACTTCAGGCCATAACGTTCCAATTTACCAGCACTTGAAGATTGCTGACCAGAGCGCCAGCGCAGGAAGGCAATGGTCAAACCGCTGGTGCAGCGCTTTGTTAGGCGGTATCTGGCACCGACGCTGATGTCTGCTTTCACCGATAGCGGTCACTCAATATCCCTCGAATTGCGGAAAAGGAGAGGCTGCAATCGGCCACAAGCGGTAGTTCAATTCGCAGACTCGACTGTTTCTGATCTTGCCTCGCAATACTCGAACCAACGTTTTCGGTAAAGACGATTTTCGTCTTTTTCATCCTTGCTCGCAAAATACGGCAACATTTTCGGACGCTCGTCACA
>Ga0055584_100008049_pt1 | contig 10334 bp, 8 predicted proteins | sample OSDHelmetaG_FD_58716 | JGI IMG/M metagenome (GOLD analysis project Ga0055584, IMG submission 58716) | Pelagic marine sediment microbial communities from the LTER site Helgoland, North Sea, for post-phytoplankton bloom and carbon turnover... | ecosystem: Environmental > Aquatic > Marine >...
ACCGGCCAGCGCCAGCCACCCGTCTCGCGCTTGACCACCGCCAAGGTGCTCATGCACTGCGCCGCGAGGGCGAAGAAGACCAGCAGCGAGAGCCCGGTGAGCGGCGTGTAGACCGAGCTACCGTCAGCGCGACGCTCCTCCATCATACGGGCGCGCAGACCGGCGTCTTCCTCGTCCACGCCGTCTCCGACGCTGTAGACCACGCCCATCGTGGACACAAAGACCTCGCGGGCGGCGAAGGCCCCAATCAGGCCCACGCCGATCTTCCAGTCAAAACCCAAAGGTTCGATGGTGGGCTCAATGAACTGACCCACCTGACCGGCGTAGGAGCCAGCGAGCTGCTCCGAGGCCAAGGCGTTCTCCAGCTCCTCCACCTGCTCCGGGGTACTCGCCGATGCGATGGCAGCTGGGTAGTCGATGGCGGTGGGCACGTTGGCGGGAAAGCTGAGCAGTCCCCAGAGCACGATGGTGCAGCCCAGGATGACGGTGCCGGCGTCCTTGAGAAACTCCTTGGTGCGGCGCCACATCATCGTGAGCACGTCCCGAAGGCGTGGCCAGCGGTAAGTGGGCAGCTCCAAGACCAAGGGGGTGGGCTGGGCCTTGAGCAAGGTCTTAGAGAGCACCCACGCCGTGACCAGCGCGGTGAGCACCGAGAAGGCGTACATGGCCAACAGTAGGCCAGACTGCACCCAGGTCGAGCCCACAAAGAGGGAGCCGATGATCAGAGTGTAGACCGGCAGGCGGGCCGAGCAGGTCATGAGAGGGACAACCATCATCGTCAGGATGCGGTCGCGCTCCCGGGGCATAGAGCGGGTGGCCATGATGGCCGGCACCGCGCAAGCAAAGCCCGAGAGCATGGGCACGAAGGCGCGTCCATTTAGGCCCATGGCGCGCATAATGCGGTCCATTAAGTAGGCGACGCGGGCCAAGTAGCCGCTGTCCTCGAGCAGGCCCAGGAGCAGGAAGAGCAGCAGGATCTGCGGCAGGAAGACGATCACGCCCCCCACCCCGCCGATGACGCCTTCCACAAGCAGGTCCGTCAGAATGCCCGCCGGCAGCGCGCCCTGCGCCATTCCGCCCAGCCAACCAAAGAGCGTCTCGATGCCACCGATGGCAGGGTCAGACCAGGTAAAGAGCCCCTGGAAGAGCAAGCCCATGACCAAGAGGAAGACCGCAAAACCCGCGATGGGGTGGATGAGCACCCGGTCCAGCTTCTCGGTGAAGCTGCGATCTGCCTGACCCTGGAGCAAAGGCAGGACCTCGGCGTCCAGCCAGGCGTAGCGTGCCCCAATGGCCTGGTCGTCGATGTCGCTGGGATGAAGAGCCAGGCCCTCCATCGCGCTCTGGAGCTCGGGAGTGATGGCGCCGACTGCGTCCCGTTCTCCTTCTGGTGTCCAAGACATCAGGGCCCACAAGCCCATGGCGTCCGAGGCAGGCCAGGTAGGGGGTAGAGCGCTCTTGGCGAGCTCGATGGCCTCCCGTAGGTCCTCGCCAGGGGCCCAGCGCCAGACGGGAGGGGGTGGGCCTGAGTCAATGGCACGGGAGAGAGCCTGGCGCATATCCTCTAATCCCAAGCCATCACGGGCGACCACACGCACCACCGGACACCGTAGCAACCCCTCCAAGATGCCGGGCTCCGGTAGCAGCCCTTCGGCCTGGTCCACCATGGTCAGAACCAAGACCACCGGCACACCGAGTTCCTGTAGCTGAAGCAACAGGTACAGACTGCGGGAGAGCACCGTGGCATCGGCGCAGACGGCAACCACATTGGGCCGGGCCAAGCCTTCCAGGCCCAAGGCCGCCACCAGGGTCAGTCGCTCCTCCAGGCTGCGTGCGACCAGGGAGTAGGTACCCGGCAGGTCCACGAGCTCAGCGCTCACTTCCCCCATCTGCATCACCCCGATGCTGCTCTCGACGGTCACCCCAGGGTAGTTTCCGGTACGTGCACTTCCCCCGGTAAGGCGGTTGAACAGGGTGCTCTTGCCAGAATTTGGATTGCCCGCCAACACGACCAGGGGTGCCCTTGCCCCCACCACATCCTGTACTTCGTTCACGCGGTCTGAACTGGCTTGATGCGCACCTGAGCCGCTTCCTCGCGGCGAATGGACAGGCGCGAGCCCCGCAAAGAGATCTCCAGGGGGTCACCCAGCGGCGCCACACGGATGATCTCGACCACAGTTCCCGGGAGCAAACCCAGCTCCAGAAGGCGCCGTCTAAAGCTGCGCTCGCCGCCAACCGAGGAGATGGTCACAGGCGTTCGAAGAGACGTACCGCCCAGACTGGGGGTGCCTGAGTCGGCCTCAAAGGCTGGTGAATGAAGGACCACGGTGACCTCGTCTGGATCACAAGGTAGCCTTATTGATATTGGCAGTCAACAACGACAAGCACCATCCGGGGCTCAACGAACCAACTGCTGCTCCAGATCACGAAGCAGCACACTCGCGGGTCCAGGACGCCGTTGGGCAATACAGCGCTTGTAGGCTTTCCAAAGCTCACCCACGTACGGGTTCTCGGCCAAGCGATGCTCGTCTGGACACGGATCGGAGCATGGAAGTTCGGAGGCCCCCAAGGCACGACGACGGTGCAGGCCCTTCAGGCTGCGCAGGAAGAGCTCCGTGACATGGGGCTCGCCGCGGCGGATCAGCTCCATGTAGGCACGCCAGATCTCAGACTCTGGCATGTGGCCCTGGGCTTTCGGCTGTCGGAGCACTCGGAGCAACTCCCGGTTGTCGTGCTCGGCGGCCCCACTGGGCACAGAAGTCGGCGCTGGCGCCTGGACTGCCTCGCCCTGAGGCTCGCCGCTTGTTCGACCGGTGCTTTGCTCCATGCGACGACTCCTTCCTAGCGGAACCCGACAAGGTTAGCACGAGAGCACTCTTGCTCAATTCCCAGCCTTGGAGCGCCCCTTCGTGCCCAGCCTGTTCCTCCTGCTCGCTCCCCTCGCCTCAGCCCAAAGCACACTTCTGCCCGATGGAGTGGAGACGACCCACTTTGAGAACGGACTGACCCTACACGTCATTCCCACCCCGACCCCCGGCGTGGTGAGCTGGCAAACTTGGGTGGACGTGGGCTCCAAAAACGAAGTCATGGAGGGCACAACCGGGCTGGCCCATCTCTTCGAGCACCTCATGTTTTACGGGTCCGCCGACCTACCCCGCCAAGCCCGTGAGGATGAGCTGCTGCGTCTGGGCGTATCGGAGAACGCCTGGACATGGATGGACGAGACGGTCTACACCGCGGTTGTGCCCGCGGCGTCTCTGGAGCGGGTGGTCGAGATCGAGGCAGACCGCTTCCTAAACTTTCAAGTCAGCGCCGAGCAGTTGCAGCGAGAATCTGGTGCCGTGTACGGCGAGTACCGAATGAGCCGGGCCAGTGCCTGGGGCATGAGCGATGAGCAGCTCTACGCTGCTGCATACGTCCACCACCCCTACCACCACCCGACCATTGGCTGGGAGGCGGACATCCAAGCCATGCCCACAGCCATCGAAGACGCGAGAGACTTTTTTGCGATGTGGTACCGCCCCGAGCGCACACGCATCGTGGTCTCCGGGGACGTGGACCCTCTTCAGGTAAAGGCCTGGGTCCAAAAGAGCTGGAACAGCTGGGAGGTGAACTCCGAGACCTACGTGGTGCCCATAGAGCCGGTTGCGACAGAGTCCCTGCGCATCCAGGTGGACTGGAGCGGTGGGCCCACAAGTCCACTGCTCCTGGCGGGGTACCGCATGCCTAGCTTTGATCCTGCGAGCACTGAGTCGGCCGCCTGGGCGGTAATGGAAGAGCTGCTGACCGGCCCCACAGCCCCGCTGCGCACAACGCTGGAGCGCGAGACGGGCTGGGCCTTGGACTTTGGGGGGGGAGACCCGGGCTTTACGGACCCTCATCTCTTCGTACTCAGCGTGGAACTCTCCGAGGCGGACCATCTCACCCAGGTGGAGGCGGCCATCACTTCCGAGCTGACTCGGTGGGCCACCCAGCCCAATGCCGCGGAGCTCAAGACGGCTCAGGAGCATGCTCTGCGCGCCATGAGGCTGCGTCTGGATGACCCGGTAGCGGTCAGTGACTTGGTGGGCCGCATGACCCGGGGCGGCGCACCGGCCCGGGTCGTGGAAACCTTCGCTGCCAACTACGCAGCAGTGGATGTTGACGCCATCGCCGCGGTGGCCCAGACCATGCTGTTGGCCTCGTCTCAAGCCACCGCTGTATTGCTTCCCCCCGCAGCCCCTACCCCGCCAAGCACGAACTCAGCGTCCACCCAGGAGCAGCCATGATCGCCCTGCTGGCTATGGCCTGCATCAAGCCCACCCCGCCCGGCCTGTCGCCCGCTCAGGAGCGCGAGACTCTGCACGCCCAGGTCGTTCAAGAGCTTGAAGGCAGCCAAGTGATCTACCTACAGGCAACCATCCTGGCCGGCTCGGCAGCGGATCCAATCGGACAAGAAGGGGTGGCTTATCTGACCGCACGGATGCTTAGAGAGGGTGGCGCCGGTGCACGTTCCAGCGCAGAGGTCGACGCGCTGCTCTCTGAAATGGCTGCCACGGTGCAGGTCATCGTCGACAAGGACCTCGTCACCTTTCGCGGCAAGGCTCTGGCCAGTGACGCGGATCGCTTTGTGCCCCTGTTCACTGACATGCTGGCCAATCCAGCCTGGGATGTCACCCGCTTTGAACAGCTCCGGGAGCAGTCCATACAGCGTCTCGGGACCCGCTTGCTGGCGGATACAGAGAGCCTGGGAGATGCCGCTCTGGACAGTTGGCTGAACGAGGGCCACCCATACGGCCACACCGTGCAGGGCCGCACCGGCGCCCTGGAGGTGTTGACCTTGGAAGAAGCCCAAGCCTTCTATGCCAAGGCCTACGTACGAGAGGCCGTGACGATTGGAATCGCTGGCGATGTGGCTGCGCAAGGCGCGCTGATTGAAGGCTTGATGGCCCTGCCCGTTGGCCGACGCCTCAACCCCACACCCAGGAGTCGTCCCCCGGTGGAGGGGCGAGCCCTGGCCATCATCCAGGGCAGCGGCGACTCGGTGGGATGGCACATGGGACACCCTATCGACGTAGACCGAGACCATCCGGACTATCCGGCTCTACTCCTGGGCCTGAGCGCCTTTGGAGAGCACCGCCAGAGCTGGGGCACGATGTTCCAGGTCATGCGCACCGAGCGGGGGCTGAACTACGGAGACTACGCCTACTTGGAGCACTACCGCCAGGTGGGAGGGTCCGACGTCCAGGAGCTGGGCACCCTTCGCCTGCAGCCACAGTTCTCCATGTGGCTGCGGCCCATCCAGCCGGAAAACGCCGCGTTCGCCCTAAAGCTGGCCTTGACCTTGGTGGAGCAGCTGGTCGAAGACGGCCTGGATTCGGGCCACTTTGAGCGCATGCAGCAGAGCTTGGTCAAACGTACCCAAACTATGGCCCGTGACCCAGGCAGAAGGCTGGGTTTCGCCGTAGATGCTGCCGTGATGGGCCACCCAAACCGCCTTGAAATGGGCCCCGCTCTACAAGCACTGACCCTGGAACAAGTCAACAGCGCCCTGCGAACCCACGTCCACCCGGACAAGCTCAAGATAGTCGGGGTGGCCCCCGAACCCGAGAGCCTATTGGCTACCTTGTTTGAAGATTCTACCACGCCCATCGTCTACGCCGACGTGACCCCCTCCCCTGAACAAGACCTGCTGGATCAACGCGTCGCGGCCTCGTCGGCTCAGCTGATCTCCGGTGTGATCTTGCCAGCCCAGGACCTATTTCGATGAAGACTTTCCAAGCGCTCATGGCTGTCGCCTTGCTCCCCTTGCTCACCGCCTGCGAGGGCTGGCAGGATTTTGAGCTGGATCCCTACCTTCCTACGGTCACTTTCGATAATTTAGAGATCTTGGATGTGAACTGGGAAGGGGTAGAGGCGGACTTTGTATTCAACGTCAACAACCCCAATCCGGTGGACGTGAACCTGGCCCGCTTTGACTACGGGCTGGCCTTTCAAGACGTAGAGTGGCTCAACGGCGACAGTCCCGAGGGACTGGCCCTCGGCGCAAGTGGCTCCTCTGAGCTGGCCCTGCCCGTGTCCTTCCAGTTCCAGGATCTCTACGATCTGGTGCAGGCTGTGCGCGGCCAAGACAACATCGACTTTGGGCTGCAAGGCAGTTTTGGCTTTGACACCCCTGCAGGCCCCATCGACCTACCCTACGCCGAAGCCGGCGACTTTCCCGCCCCCCGCAAGCCCGGGATCTCCTTGAACAGCCTGAAGGTACAAGACATCGCATTGACCGGCGCGGACCTAAGCCTGAAGCTGGACGTGGACAACGCCCATGGCAGTGCTCTTGGACTGGCTGCGTTGGACTACGACCTTAGCTTGAGCGGCGTGGAGTTGGGCTCGGGGTACATCGCCGACCTGGGCACGGTGGACGGCGACAGCCAGACCCGCGTCGCTATCCCAGTTCACGTCGACTTTTTGGGAAGCGCGGCCGCACTCTACTCCGTGCTTCAGGGCGAGAAGCTGGACGTAGACCTGCGGGCAACCTTGGACGTGGACACCCCATTTGGTGTGCTCCCATTGACCGTCAACGAGTTCGGCCAGGTCAACGTCGAGCGATAGCCGAGCCCCCAAAAAGCTCGAGCGCCACCCATGAGACCCGATGGCGTGGGTAGAATGGGACATGTCTACCCGTTCTTACGTCGACCCTCGCTCAATCCTCGACACCCACCAAGATTTCTTCGGCCATGATCGCTTGGCCCGGAGCTTGCTGCGCACTCTGCCCAGGCTCAAGCCCGGCAGCACCGTGGCCGTGCACGGGGCACCCGGCTCGGGCAAGAACACATTTTTGCTGCGCGCTGCATTCCTGTTGGAGCACGAGCGCTCCACGCTCAAGTTCGACCCTCGAGCCACCACTGGTGCATGGTGCTGGTACAACCCCTGGCTCTACCTAAAGCACGGAAACATTCTGAGCGGCTTGGTGGCCACCATCGCCCAATACTGCGATCACCCCCAGGCGCTAGATCGTGCACGCGACATCATCGGCCACCTGAACCGGATGCATTTTGGCGAGACCATGCCTGCCACATCCGGCACGGGTGTGAACCCCGGAGACGTGAATCCGGTAGACCGGGTGCGCCGAGGCTTTATCCAGCTCATAGAGCTGCATCGCGCTCAGAACCCCGGCCGCGTACTGGTGTTCATCGAGGACTGCGACATGCTTCGGCCCTCGGCGCGTCTCCTGCTATTGGAGGGCCTGCGACTCCTGTCCACACACGACTCCAACGTGACCTTCGTGGTCTCTATGGGCCGCGAGTCTGCGCTGGAGTCCATGCGCGTTCGCGAAGGCGACATCGACGAACGCAGCGCGGGCTACTGCCTTGCAGAGCTCATCGATCTCGCGATCACCGTTCCAGGACTGGACCTGCGCCGCATCTCGCAGCTGATGCGCATGCACCTGGGAACCGGCCAGGACGTGGTCCGAAGCGCTTTTGGACCCGACGCCATCGACGCCCTGAGCACGGCCCTGACCAGCCGCCCATTGGGCATGCCCCGCTTCTTGGAGCGCCTTGCCGGCCGAGTGGTCCTGCTAGGAGAGTACGCCGCTGCCTCTCGTACCAACCGCGAACTCTCCGAGTCACAGTGGGCCTGGGTCATCGTCTCCGAGCGCTGGCCAGCCTTTCGCCGCTTTATGCTGCGGGGGGGGCGAGACCGTTGGCTCCACCTGAGAGACGCTCTGATCCAAGGCAAGGTTCCGGGTCAGGGCAAGGTCAATAGCGACGCGCACGAGGTCAATGCATGGCTGCAGAAGGACCCGATCCTGACCGACTACCTGCGCCTGTACGCAGACGACTTTGAGCGGGAGGCCGACGCGATCTACTGGCTCGAGACACTACAGCTTGCCTGTGGCCTGTGATTCACTAAAGAGGGCCGTTGGAGCGCGTGGGCGCTCGCCCCAGCTCTTCTCTGAGCAGTCCTAAGGCAAGGACTACTCGACCCAGTAGGTGTTCTCAGGATCCGCGGTGACGCGGCCTGTGGTGACCTTGCCGGTGACCAGGTTGGTGGCCTTTCCTTCTGCGGAGCCTTCCCAGATCAGACGGGGACCGCCCGAACCGAAACGAATTCCGCCCTCTTCCGTCAGAATCTCCACGCTCCCCAACTCGGCGAATCGGGCAGCGAGCAGCTGGTAGCTGGCTACCGCTGGCTTGGCGACGAGCTTGCCCGGCTGGGGCTGAGAATAGAGGCTGTGGGTCTTCATCCCTCCGGCGCCATTTCCAGCCTTGAGCGGCGCGTCCGCCAGGGTGTGCCAGTAAAAACCCTGCACGTCTTCGCGCAGAGAGACCCCCACCATGCGGGTCAGCATCGCGGCTTGCCATGCCGGCGTGACGAAAGACCTCTTTTCGTCCTGTGACGGCTGGTTGGTCTCCGTGACCCAGATCGCCGCGTTTGGTGCTGCTGCCTTGCCCCAGGTCAGGGCTCGCTCAAGGCGTCCCGTGCCCTGTTCCGGAAAGTAGACATGGAGACTCAGCACATCGATCGCCTGACGCGCCTCTTCCGTGGCGAAGACCTGGTCCATATAGGCCCGCCCAGACTCCGTGTGGGGCCGGTAAAAGCCACCGCCGACCACGACAGCCTGGGCGTCAACCTTTCGGATGCTCGCGCTGGTCATGATGAGGACCTGGGCGTATTCCGAGGCCGGACAGAACCCCTTCTTGGAGACCTTTGCGTTGGGCTCCGCCTTTAGGTCCGGCTCATTGTCCACCTCCCAGTAGTGGACCCCCGACTTTAGGCCAGGCATGTCGTCCACACCGTCGCCGTCGTAGCGCTCAACGACGGCCTCCACCCATGCCAAGTAGGCCGTGCTGTCTGCCGGCAGGTAGTTGGAGGTGGCCTGCTGGGTCTTGTTGCCGGGCCATGGGGACAGCATGATCAAGGGCTCAAGCCCCTGGCTCTGGACCGTCTTTACCCAGCGGTCCGCCCAGGCTTCGGCTTGTGCAGGGTCCTTGGACCACGCCTGATGATTCAAGAAGGGGAACGTGGACGAATGCCCCCGTACCCAGTTCGCGCCCAGCTCCTGTGTGAGCCGAGCATCTTCGTCTAGAGCTGCCTGAAGCTGGGTGTCACCAAAGTTCGGCCGGGCCAGGAAGGGAGGCGGAACGGTCACAGCCTCGTTGATCCCCAAGAAGCGGGTCAGGTCTGCCTGGCCCGGTGTTTGGGAGAGCGCATTCTTGGTGCTGGCTGGAGCAATCGTCTGCTCCTTGACCGGCTCCGCTTTGCCTCGAGTCAGACCGCCACATGCCAGAGAGAGCAGAATCAGTAGGGCCATGGTGGTTCTCACTTTACAAGCCGAAGTGCAGGGCGCCCTGACTCTTCGGGCTCTGGTTCAGGATCGGAAGGCGATGAGGGGTCCGGCGGATCGCAGTACACGGTCACCTGTAGCACCGAAGACCAAGGAAACACGCAGGTGTAGATCGTGTCGAAAGAGAGCGCCAAAGTCAGTCCATGGTCGTCGTATACTGGAGCATTATACTTATGATACGCCGCATCCAAACGAATAAGCATGCGCTCAGGGAATCGGGCCAGGACCTGGGGGGGAACCCCCGAGTCTTCGAGCTGAGCACTCTCGGACACAAAAGCAAAGTCCACACCCATTGCAAAGGCCATGCGGATTCCTTGCTCGGCATGCAGCCCGAAGGGGCTGACCATCACCGCGTCTTGGGCATCAGCCTCCGCCAGGGTCGGCTCCAAAAGCGCACCATTTTGCTCTGCAGCTTCGGCCACACCAGCGGGCACCTGCGCCAGCTCTTCCATGCTCAGGCCCAACTCCTGAGTCCAGCTCATTAGCTGGTCCACGGTCAGCGGCTCCTTCCCAGCCAAGATCCGCTTTACCAAGCTGCGTTTCTCACCAACTTTCTCAGCCAAAGCAGCGACATTCATATCCCGCTTGCGTAAGGCGGAACGAAACCAAGCCAAGACAGGTTCAGAGGGACGCGGCACAGAATCTCCAGCAGTCGGTACAAGTACACTGGCCCAATGGTCCCACGGCGCGTACCCTTTGTGTGGACACGCCTATGCAAAAGCGTGGAACGCTGGACAGGAACCGCTGTCTCATAGAGACCATTTTGGAGGTCCAAGGTGATCGAGTGGATTTTAGCATTGGTGCTGGTCTTGGCATGTGCTGCAGGAGCCGGCGCCGCGCTGCGCTTCAGTCGCAGGAAGCGGCGTAGGGCCTGTGCCAAGCTTCCCGCGGGCGAGGCCCCCGTGCTCCAGCAGGTAGACATCCCTAGCCGGGTCTACGTGGACCGCACCCTGCTGGCCGGTCCGGTGGCCGGAAAAATCAACAACATGGACGCCGACATCATCCTGAC
>Ga0055584_100008050_pt1 | contig 10333 bp, 10 predicted proteins | sample OSDHelmetaG_FD_58716 | JGI IMG/M metagenome (GOLD analysis project Ga0055584, IMG submission 58716) | Pelagic marine sediment microbial communities from the LTER site Helgoland, North Sea, for post-phytoplankton bloom and carbon turnover... | ecosystem: Environmental > Aquatic > Marine >...
CGTGCGACCCCCTAGTTCGTAGCCAGGTACTCTATCCAGCTGAGCTACGGGTGCGTAATTCTAAATGTACTACTTCCTACTTCTTCAATAACCTAGAACATCGTTCCGGCACGATTGACTCGCCATTTGGCTGAGCCAAATAGCTCACCCCTTCGGGGCAGCCTTCGGCTGTCTGCGCTGCTACGCAGCTTTCGAACGTGCGACCCCCTAGTTCGTAGCCAGGTAGTCTATCTCTGAATTCGAACTAGGCCTAGTGAGTGGCCCTACTCTATCCAGCTGAGCTACGGGTGCGTGAAGAGGGCGGTATTATAGCGAAATCGGTGATTTTTCATAGACATAAATGTCTCTTGTTGGCTGATCTGTGTTTTCTCGTTGCTGTAGCTGTAATACCATAGGGAATATGAGCAAAATCAAAGGAATACTTAGGCCTTCTCGCGGGATTCTCTCATTCTGCTGGGGCTTTTTCGGGCTTTTGCCCGCTAGTCTTCTCGCCGACTACGAAGATGGGGTTAACGCGGCGTTTAGTGGCGACTTCGAGACAGCGTTTTACGAGTTCACGATCGCCGCCGAGGAGGGGCTGGATCTGGCCCAGTACAACTTGGGCATCCTATATTTCACCGGTCAGGGTGTAGAGAAAGACCTGAGCGAGGCCTTTCGCTGGACCGAGTCCGCCGCACAGCAGGGGCATGTCGCAGCGCAGTTTAATCTTGGCAGCCTGTACTATGCCGGGGACGGCACCGAGATCGATCGCGACAAGGCGGTGGAGATGTTTGGCCTCTCAGCCAAGGCGGGTCACCCGAATGCCGCCCTGCTGCTGGCCAATATGTTTGCCGAAGGCGACCATGTAAATAAAGACGCTGTGCAGGCCCATGCCTGGGCCAGCGTGGCCATTCGCAACGAGAATCTCGAGGCAGTAGCCCTCAGAGAATCGATCCAGAGCGGCATGAGCCCCCAGCAGCTGAGTCAGGCTAGGCGCCTGTTCGCGCGCTGGCAAATCGAGTAAGATGAACTTGTTTTGTTATTTAAAAACAATGGCTTACCTCTCTTTCATCAAGTAGCTCCTACACCTAGCTCCCCACGGCCCTGCAACACTTCCACTACCTGGCAGGTAATGGTTTCGCCCCCATTCTTGGCTTAGAATAAACTTAGATTGGCAACCAGAGGAATATCTCGATGTCCGCCGTAGGCCCCCTGCTCAGCGAATACCGCAAGAAGAACCGGCTCTCTCAATTGGACCTATCGTTGATGGCGGATGTCTCCTCGCGCCACATCAGCTTCATCGAGACCGGACGCACCAGTCCCAGTCGGGCCATGCTGCTGCGCCTCGCCGACGTGATGGACCTGCCCCACAAAGACAGCAACCTGCTGCTGCACTGTGGTGGCTATGCCGCCGCTTACACCGAGATGGACCTGGATGCGCGCGACATGCAGCCTGTCAAAGATGCGCTGCAGCTTATCCTCGACAACCACAACCCCTACCCTGCGCTGGTTATGGACGGCGGTTGGAATGTCTTGATGACAAACAACGCGCAGCAGATGATGTCGACACAGATTCTGGATGCCGGCGGGCAACTACCGACGACGAACCTGCTGGAAGCCATATTCAGACAAGACTGCTACCGACCGTTCATAGAGAACTGGGATGAAGTAGCAAGCCACACGCTGCGGCGCCTGCGTAAACAGGTGCTGGCCTTCGGCAAGCCTGATGACGATGCGCTCTACAAGCGCCTGTTGGAGATGTCGCCACCGGAGAATTGGCAGCAGCCGGATGACTCACCGGAGGATGGGCCGATGCTCACGGTAGACTTCAACCTCGGCGGGCGCTCGCTGAAGATGTTCTCCACGCTGAGTCAGTTCGGCACGGCGTTGGACGCTGGCATGGAAGAACTTCTAATAGAGAGCTATTTCCCCGCCGACGAGCAGAGTAAGCAATTCTTCGCGCAGTTCATCGGCTAGCCTGTAGCCGTACAGTCCTACTGACCCGCGGCGGCCTTCTCCTCGACCAGCTTCGCCTCGGCGGCAACCAGTAGCTCGTCTAACCAAGCCGAGTAGCCCTCGGGGTCGACGAAGGGATGGGGCTCGCCTTCTTCGCGCTCCTTAAGCCTCTCATAGCGCTCGAACACCTCGCCGGAGGCGGCGTGATTGGGAATATTCACCTCGATATCGCCCATGCGCTGCAATCGTTTCATGCTCTCGATATAGGTCTCGGTGCGCTCGACACCCTCGAAGTTCAGCCCCACACCGCCGAACATGAAGGCCTGAAAGGGGAAGCCATCGTCGTACACGGTAAAGCGCGTCGAAGCGACACCCGGCGTGTGCCCAGGCGTCTTCACGAAGCGCAGACCCGTGCGCCCTAGATTGACTGTACCGTTGTTTGTCACAGTCAGATGTCGCATCGGTTTCGGATATTCACGGTAGATAGGATCTTCCTCGACCATCTGCCAGTCTTCCTCGGTCATCAAGACCACCGCGCCGAATTCATCCTGCATGCGCTTGGCGCCGCCGATGTGGTCGTAGTGTGCATGGGTGACTACCACATAGCGGATATCGTTCGGGTCCATGCCGAGCTCACGAATACCATCGATGGCGATATCAGTGAGGTCACCATAGAGCGTATCGAACAGAATTAGGCCCTGATCGGTTTCCAGAAGCCAGGCGGCAACCCATTTCGCACCTACATAGTAAAGATTGTCGAAGACCTGAAACGGGGCTACGCGCTGAATGGCTGGATCGTCGTTCTCACTCAATTCCTGAGCGGAGACAGTGCCTATGCAGAGGCCGAGGCTCAAGGCGATCATTAGTCCGTTAAAGCTAGATCTGTTCATGTTTTGTCCTGTGTTTCTGTGCATTCGATGATGTTGTTTTATATACGATATCCCTTGCTTTTGAAACCGCTTTTCGTTTAACTCCTGTGCCACGCGGTCATGTCATTTCCACAAGAAACAGGCATGCGATGCGGACCAAAAGTCCATCTCAAGCCGAACAAGGAATACACATGAAAATAGGTTGCCCCAAAGAGAGCAAGGATCAGGAATTTCGAGTAGCCCTCACACCGAAGTCAGTGAAGGCGCTAGTCGCAGATGGCCACGAAGTGTGGATCGAGCGACAGGCTGGCCACGGCATCTCCTGCAGCGACGAAGACTACGAGCGTGCCGGAGCGAAAATAGCCGACAATGCCGACGAGTTGTTTGCCGCGGTTGAACTCATCGTGAAGGTGAAGGAACCCAATCATACCGAGCGTCAACGATTGCAACGCGAGCACACGCTCTTCACCTACCTGCATCTCGCCTCCGACCCCGAACAGACCAAAGAACTAATGGAAAGCGATGCTGTGTGCATCGCCTACGAAACCGTGACCGACGAGCGCGGTGGGCTGCCGTTGCTCACGCCCATGTCGGAGATCGCAGGCAGGCTCTCCGTGCAGGAGGCAGCCGCGCACCTGGGCTCGCACCACGGCGGCAGAGGCGTCTTGCTTGGCGGCGCGACGGGCGTGCCTGCCGCCCATGTCGTCATCGTTGGCGGCGGAGTAGTCGGCAAGAATGCCTGCAAGATCGCCGTCGGGCTCGGTGCCAAAGTCACGCTGCTGGACAAATCCGAGGCACGCCTCGACGAACTCAAGGCGCAATACGGCGAGCGTGTCGATTGCGTCGTCTCAAATGGGGAGACGCTGGAGCGTTACGCCATGGAGGCAGACTTGCTGGTCGGCGCCGTGCTGGTACCCGGTGGCGCCGCGGCGAAACTTCTCTCCGCCGAACTCGTGAAGAAGATGAAGCCCGGCGCCGTGATCGCCGATGTCGCGATCGATCAAGGTGGATGCTGCGAGCATTCCAGGCCGACTACACACGAAAACCCCACCTTCGTGGTCGACGGCGTCATACACTACTGCGTCGCGAATATTCCTGGCGCCGTTCCCAAGACCGCGTCGGAGGCACTTAACAATGCCACACTACCCTTCGTGCGCGAGATCGCCAATAAGGGCGTCTACGCCGCGCTTAAGGAAAACAGCCATCTGCTTGCCGGGCTGAATGTGTGTAGAGGAAAACTCACACGGCCCGAAGTCGCGGAAGATCTGAAGCTGGACTACACCGATGCCGAGACGGCGTTGCAGGAGCTAGCGAGCTAGCCGATTCTAGTACGAGCGTGGCAGACCTAACACATGTTCTGAGACGAAGTTGAGCACCATCTCTTGCGAGATCGGTGCTAGCTTCATCAGGCGTGCCTCGCGCCAGTATCTCTCCACATGGTATTCCCGCGCATAGCCGAAACCCCCGTGAGTCTGCAGCGCCGCATCGGCGGCGAAGAAGCCCGCCTCGGCAGCCAGCCACTTGGCCATATTCGCCTCCGCGCCGCAGCGCTCGCCATTGTCGATAAGCCAGGCCGCCTTCCTTACCATCAGCTCGGCCGCGTCCAGCCTCATCCGCGCCTCGGCCAACGGAAAGGCGATGCCTTGATTCTTGCCAATGGGGCGATCGAACACGACGCGCTCGTTCGCGTACTGCACAGCACGGCGCAATGCCGCCCTGCCGATGCCGACAGACTCCGCGGCGATTAAGACACGTTCCGCGTTCAAGCCGTCGAGGAGATAGCGAAAGCCTTCGCCCTCTTCACCTACGCGGTCGTCTACGGAGACCTTGAGATCGTCATACACAACCTCGCAGGTTCGTACAGCGTTGCGACCGAGCTTCGCAATCGGCGAGATGGACACCTCGGGCTTTTGCAGTTCAGCCAACAGCAGCGTCATGCCATCGGTCTTGCGTTTCACCTGATCTCTAGGCGTGGTACGCACAAGCAGTAGCACGCGCTCGGACTCTATCGCCTTGGTGGTCCAGACCTTGCGCCCCTTGACCAGATAATGATCGCCATGTTTTCTGGCGACAGTCTCTATGGCAGTGGTGTCGCTGCCCGCATTCGGCTCGGTCACGCCGAAGGCCACCTGCAATTCGCCGCGTGCGACCGCGGGCAGATACTTCTCGCGCATCGCCTGACTGCCGTGCACCACGACCGGATGCATGCCGAATATCGAGAGATGCAGCGGCGTCGCGCCATTCATCGCCGCGCCGGATGCGGCGACTTCCTCTAGCAAGATTGCCGCTTCCTGTATGCCCTTGCCTGCGCCGCCGAATTCCTCCGGCATGGCGATGCCTATCCAACCGGCATCCGCCATCTCCTTAAAGAAAGCGTCCGGATAGCGACCCTCGCGGTCGCACTCTTCCCAGTAGGCATCGGGGTAGGCGCTGCAGAGTTTGCGGATTGATTCGCGAATGAGCCCCTGTTCCTGTGATTCATTGAAATCCACAGCGTGCTATTCGTCTGGCTCATCGCGCTGCGCCTGAGCGAGGACTTGCCGCGCGCGCTTCAGATGTGGCACATCGACCATCTCGCCCTCGAAGCGAAATGCCATCCTGCCTTCGGCGGCGTGCTCTTCGAATGCGGCAACCAGGGTGGCTGCGTATTCGACCTCCTCGCTGCTGGGAGTAAAGGCTTCGTTGACGATATCGATCTGATCGGGATGAATCGTGAGCTTGCCGGTAAAACCCATATCGGCCGCCGTCTTGCTCTCATTTCTGAGCCCCTCACCGTCCCGAATATCGACATAGACGGCATCGATGGCCTGCACTTCGGCCTCCACCGCCGCTAATAGACACATGGAGCGTACGAAGCTGAACACCTCCAGATAATTGCCGTTAGCATCGCGCTTCGCGCGCGCACCGAGAGACACAGACAGATCTTCGGCGCCCCAAGTCACGCCACTCACCCTGTCGTGCTTGACCATCTCGCGCAGATTGAAGACGGCCGCCGCCATCTCGGTGCCGATGAGCAGCAGCTTGATGTCGCTGTAGTCTTCACCGGAGAGTTTCTCCTGATTGTGAATGAGTTGATCCACGGCATGGACGGCTTTGAGGTCCAGTACCTTGGGCAGGACGATAGCATCGGGGCGATGGCTGATCACCGCCTCCAGATCCTGCCTGCCCCACTCTGTGTCCATGGGATTGATGCGAACGAGTCGCTGCTGTCGACCAAAGTCGGCCGCCGCCAACCACTCGCAGACCTCCTCGCGCGCTAGCGTCTTGCGCTCCGGCGTTACGGAATCCTCCAGGTCGAGTATGAGCGAATCCGCGGCGAGACCCAGCGCCTTGTTCAGCATTCTCTCGTTGCCACCGGGCACGAAGTGAAGTGATCGGCGTTGCGTCATCGAGCCAGCCTCCGGTAGTTTGAGCGCAATATCCCTAGAACGCCTGTCATGAGGGCTTCCTCAGCATCATGCCCTTGCGCAGGCATTCGCAGACGACCTCATCGCGCTGGTTTATACCGAGGTGCTCGAACCAGACGATGCCGCGATCTGGCTTCGATTTCGATTCGCGCTTGTCCACGATCTTGGTCTGCGCGCGCAGCGTGTCGCCGATGAAAACGGGATGGGGAAATTCCACCTTGTCCATGCCAAGATTCCCGATAGTCGTGCCCAGCGTGGTATCGCCGACCGAGAGTCCGACCACCAGGCCGAGTGTGAAATAACTGTTCACCAGAATCTGACCGTGTTGCGACTGCTTCGCAAACTCGGCATCGATATGTAGCGGCTGGGGATTGTGCGTCATCGTGCTGAATAGAAGATTGTCAGACTCCGTCACCGTGCGGTGAGGCTGATGATCGAACACGGCGCCAACTTCCAGTTCCTCGAAATATTTTCCGGTCACTCGCTATCTCCAAGGGCAGTGATATGAAATTTCAGTGGCATCAGGGCGCTTATTTTATTGGCATCCTGTACTATCATCCATTAGATTCTCACACGTTATCATCCTTTATGGTGTCCGGATAGTTACTCACCCATGCAGAACGAACTAGACCAGCCGCTTCAGGACTGGGTCGGCAGAAAGCGAGTCTCGCAGGACATCCTGACAGCCGCGCCCCTGAAGGCACTCGCCGCGACGCTGAACCGCGAACAGTCATTCGACACCGGCGATGCACTGCCGCCGCTCTGGCATTGGTTATATTTTCTTGAAGTCAGCCGCAGCGCCGAGCTCGCCGAAGACGGCCACGCCGAGCGCGGCGATTTCCTGCCACCGATCTCCCTGCCGCGGCGCATGTGGGCAGGCAGCCGCCTGGAATTCCTGCGTCCAATGCGGGTCGGCGAGCAGGTTGAGCGGCACTCGGAGATCAAGTCCGTCACGCTAAAGGAAGGCCGCTCCGGCCCACTCGCCTTCGTCTGTGTGGCACACGCCATCTCCGACAATGCCGGCATACTGCTGCGCGAGGAACACGACATCGTCTACCGCGACATGCCGAGCGCAGCGGCAGAGGCAGCGCCTTCTACGAAACTCGAATCGACTGCCGACTTCGCAATAACTATCGAGGCCGATCCCAAGCTCTTGTTTCGCTATTCCGCTCTGACTTTTAACGCGCACCGAATTCACTACGATCGCGGCTATGCGCAGGACGCCGAGCGCTATCCCGGCCTGGTTGTCCACGGCCCCCTATTGGCGACGCTGCTGCTCGAATTGTTCACCGAGAACAACCCGGCAGCAGAGCTTGCCAGTTTTGAGTTTAAAGCACTACGCCCGGTGTTCGACATCGCTGAGTTTCAGTGCTGCGGCACACACATCGATCAACAGGCTAGCAGCAGGCTCTGGGTAAGCGACGGCGCGGGCAGCCTGTGCATGGAGGCCTCGGCCAGGGTGAAGCAGACGCAATGACGGCACCGGCACCGCTAAGGGGCATCACAGTAGTCTCGCTAGAGCACGCGATCGCGGCGCCGCTGTGCACGCGCCAACTCGCCGAGCTAGGTGCAGAGGTCATCAAGGTAGAGCGGCGCGAGACCGGCGACTTCGCGCGCCACTATGATGATCGCGTCAAGGGCCAGTCCTCCCATTTTGTCTGGACCAACCGATCGAAGCAGAGCCTCACCCTGGACCTGAAGCACCCACAGTCCAAACCGATCTTAGAACGGCTACTCGGCAAGGCCGACGTCTTCGTACAAAATCTGGCCCCGGGTGCCGCCAGCAAGCTGGGTCTCGGTTTCGATCAGCTCCACCGACAGCACGACCAGCTCATCGTCTGCAATATCTCCGGCTACGGCAGCGCCGGACCCTATGAGAAGAAGAAGGCCTACGACCTGCTGGTGCAGGCGGAGGCAGGTTTCCTCAGCATCACCGGCACCGCCGAGAAGATCGTCAAGAGCGGCATCTCCATCGCCGACATCGCGGCGGGAACGCAGGCACACGCCGCGATACTGGCGGCCCTGATCCAGCGCTCCAAGACCAACAAGGGCAGCAACATCGACATCTCCATGCTCGAGGCCATGGTGGAGTGGATGGGCTACCCCCTCAACTACGCCTTCGATGGCGCCCCAGCACCCGAGCGCAGCGGCGCCGACCACGCCAGCATCTACCCCTATGGCGCCTTCGTCACCCAGGATCAGAAGACCATAATGCTAGGCATACAGAACGACAGGGAATGGCAAACGTTCTGTGAAACCGTGCTCGAGCAGCCCGAACTCGCCAACGACCCCCGCTTCGCCAAAAATAGCTCCCGCTCCGAGCACAGAGAAGAATTAAAACGAATAATAGAAGCAAGATTCGCCTCCCTAAGCGCCGCCGAACTCTGCACCGAACTCGACCGCGCCCAGATAGCCAACGCCAACGTCAACGACATGCCCGCCGTCTGGAATCACCCCCAGCTACACGCCCTGGAGCGCCTGATCGACACCGAGACCCCCAATGGCACAGTAAAAAGCTTCCTCCCCCCAGGAAACAACAGCAGCTACCAGCCAAACCTGGGCCCGGTTCCCGCTCTAGGGCAACACACAGAAGAAATCTTGCGAGAATTAGGCTTCGATGCCAGCGAAATCCAGAAATTCAAAGAAAATGAAGTAGTTTAGCCCCTAACTTCTCGTTCCCGCCGCGTCTGTGCTATTATGCCCGCGATTTTTTGGAGAGGTGGCCGAGTGGCTGAAGGCGCGCCCCTGCTAAGGGCGTATAGGGGAAACCTTATCGAGGGTTCGAATCCCTCTCTCTCCGCCATAACCTAAAAACCCGGCTCAAGCCGGGTTTTTAGGTTATGGCGGAGAGAGAGTATGCAGAGAACCCTCCGGTTCGAAAGCTGCGACAGCAGCGCAGACGGCCGAAGGCCGCCCCGTAGGGGTGAGGGTTTTGGCTCAGCCAAAACGCGAATCAAAGCTGCGACAGCAGCGCACACGGCCAAAGGCCGCCCGAAGGGTGAGGAATTTAGCTCAGCTAAATTCCGAATGAATCCCTCGTCACAAAATTCCAACCCATTCGCGATTTCAGAAAATTTCCAGAACAAAGCCTTCCTATCTCAAAATTCAACCCACTCGCAACAAGCACCATCAATCACAAACCTCCGATACACCGCACCCACCCAAACCGCATCCCCTCCTAAGGGGCACCCCATTGCAGGTAAATACCACATTGTTCATACTAATTACTTCTGCGCATCAATTTCGATGCAAAACAGCAGCAAAACAACACCAGGAACCCCCATGACAACAAGTCATACCCCAACCCCAAAAACCGCAACCCTCTACCGCATGGTCATGCCCAAGCATACCTGTCCCTACGGCCTAAAATCCAAATGGCTACTACAACGCAATGGATTCAAAGTAGAAGACCACCACCTAACAAGCAAGGAAGAAACAAACACATTCAAAGATAAACACGAAGTAAAAACCACACCGCAAACCTTCATCGAAGGCGAGCGCATTGGCGGCTACGAAGCTCTGCGCGAAAAGTTAACAAACTATAAAAACGACCCCAAGGCGACAAGTTACGCACCCGTTCTAACCATCTTCGCCATGTGCGCACTGATCGCACTAGCCGTAAGTTATATGACTACAGGAGTACCAGTCTCCCTCCGCACTGTCGAATTGTTTGCTGCCTTCTCCATGAGTGTCTTGGCCATACAAAAACTTCAAGACCTAGAAAGCTTCTCTACCATGTTTCTGAATTACGACCTGCTCGCGCAACGCTGGGTTCCCTATGGCTACCTGTATCCCTTTGGCGAGGGAATAGCCGCTGTACTCATGATTGGGGGAGGCATCATGGGCGTTATAGGCGCTCCAATCGCTTTGATTATAGGCACTATCGGAACCGTTTCTGTATTCAAGGCCGTGTACATCGAGAAGCGCGAACTAAAATGCGCCTGCGTCGGCGGCAATTCCAATGTCCCGCTAGGGTTTATCTCACTCACCGAGAATCTCGTGATGATAGCCATGGGCATCTGGATGCCCCTAAAAATGTATCTCATCTAAGTAAAGGGGACGGAGTGAACCTCCCCCAGTTTAACGGATACTTTAATTCAGCGACAATGTCGCCTGAGGAGT
>Ga0055584_100008051_pt1 | contig 10332 bp, 8 predicted proteins | sample OSDHelmetaG_FD_58716 | JGI IMG/M metagenome (GOLD analysis project Ga0055584, IMG submission 58716) | Pelagic marine sediment microbial communities from the LTER site Helgoland, North Sea, for post-phytoplankton bloom and carbon turnover... | ecosystem: Environmental > Aquatic > Marine >...
CAGCCCCATCACGTTCATGAACATGATGAAGAAGAAGATGAACATCATGAACGGCAGGAAGCGGTTGCTGAGCTCCTTGCCCATCGCCGGCTCCACGAGGTCGTCTCGAACCCAGAGGCAGAAGCCCGCCATCAGCTTCGAGGTCGTGTCGCCCTGCCCCGTCCGGAGGTACGTCGGGACGCCGCTGAAGCCGATCAAGATCATCAGCAGCGCAGCGAACTGGAAGATCTGCAGGTTGTAGAACACCAGCTGGTGCCCCTCCTTGCCCGGATGGCCGTCAAAGCCGCTCAGGAAGCCAGGGAGGCCGATGTGGAGGGCCGGCTCGGCGTGGTGATGATCGTCCCCGTGGGCCTCGGCTTGCTCGCCCTCCGCCGCGTCGGAGTGGACGATCTCCCCGTGATCCCCATGCCCCTCGTCCCCGTGAGCGCCGACGACCGGCGCGGGGATGACGTGCATGAACATCGTCGAGAACAACGAATCCTCAGACGCCGTGTGATGCGGCGTATGACGATGGGTCAGGAAACAGGCGCCGACCAGGACGGCCAGCATTGCCAGCGGGCGGAGGATGCTCACGACGCGCTCTCCAGCGGGGTGCTGGAGCCAGTGGAGACCGGATGGGTGAGACCGCCGTCCATCCCGGCGTGCGCCCGCTGGTGCGAGACGACGGCCGCGAGGCGGAGGTGATCGAAGACACCGGCGCCCAGCACGAGCAGGGCGGCGGCGATGTAGCCGAGGACGTAGGCGGCGGCGTCAGCGACGCCGGCGGCGGGTGCCCAGAAGGAGAGGAGCGCCCAGGGACCGATGGCTCCCAGGGCCTTGATCCCGAATCCCGCCAGGACGAACTGCAGGGCCTTCTCCGAGCGCAGCTGCATGGCCGCGGCCACGAGCGAGTGCGACAGCAGGGCCGCCGCCGCGCCGAGGCATACGCCGCCGAGCGCGCCGACCGACACCAGATCCAGCCCTTCCCCTCGGAGGAGGACGAAGCCGGCCCCCATGGCGATGGCGGTCAGGGCGGAGAGAGTGGCGCGCTGCAAGGTGCTGGAGAGCGGAGGAGGATGCCCCTCGGAGGAGAGGCGAAGGATAGGGGATCGAGTCGAGGCCGACCGCTGGGCGGTCAGGTGTATTTCTTGATGAGCGAGACGGTTCCTCCAAAGAACGCGAGCAGCACGCCTGTGACCAGCAGCCACGGGTCCGTGCCGAACCGTCCGTCCAGCCAGAGGCCCGCGACCGCGAAGACGCAGATCGTGAGACCAAACTGGAGCCCAGCGCCGGCCGCCTTTCCGACTTCACGCTGCTCTCCGACCCACTCTGCGCCGGGGACGTTGGGGATCGAGTTCCCGCCCGGAGGACGATCGCCGGCGGGATCCTGGCCGGAGGGGCCGGAGGGATCGTTGCTGGTCGGCATTTCGAACTCGTCTGGGGGGGACCCGCGAGCGCCAGCCCGGGGAGCGGGATGACGCCCCGAAGCGTCGGGGGAGGCTTGGGAGCGAGGCTGAACGATGGGGATCGTCCGTTTCCGTTTTGAAAGTCCGGGGAGCGCCCTTTCGGGGACCCGCTGATCCGGAAATGTGCGAGCGAGGATAGAGAGGCGGGTCCCTAGGTCAACCAGACGAAAGCCCGAATCCTCGGCCCCGGGAATAAAAAACGGCCCCACCCCACTCGGGGCCCCGCCCGGGGCACCAGGGTCGCTATCCTCTCGCGCCCGATCGCCATCTCGCGCCCTCGCCGCGGGAGTCGGGCAGACCCATCCGAGACCCTGATACCTCCGGAGATCCGTCGTGGAGCGCACGCTCGTCCTTCTCAAGCCCGATGCCGTCCAGCGCGGCCTCGTGGGCTCGATCCTCTCTCGCTTCGAGGCCAAGGGCCTCAGCATCGTCGGCCTGAAGATGCGGACCTTCGACCGGTCCGTGCTAGAGCAGCACTACGAGGTCCACAAGGAGCGCCCCTTTTATCCGAACCTGGTGGACTTCATGTCGTCCGGCCCCGTCGTGGCCATCGCCCTTGAGGGCAAGGACGCCATCACGGTGGTCCGCACGCTTGTGGGCAAGACCAACGCCCGTGAGGCCGCCCCGGGCACCATCCGCGGCGACTTCGGCATGAGCTTCTCGAACAACCTCGTGCACGCCTCCGACGGTGAGGACACCGCCAAGTTTGAGCTCGGGCTCTGGTTCTCCGACGCCGCCGAGCTCTCCGACTGGACCCCTGCGGACCTCGAGTGGCGTTACTCCGTGAAGGAGGAGCTCGCCTGAGCGAGCCGCGCCCCAAGGCCGTGAGCCTCACGGCTCACCACGTCGCCCAGCTGTGCGACGAGCTCCAGCCGCTCATCGCGGGCTGGACGGTCAAGGACGTCCAGGGGTTCCCACCCCGGGACGTCCTGCTCATTCTCGAGCCGCCCGCGGACGCCTCGGAGGAGGACGGGCCCGCCGTCCTGCGCCTGCGGCTCGCCGCGGACCCCAGCGCTCCGCGCCTGCACCTCCAGCAGGGCCGCCTCCAGCGACACGACGGTCCGGTCGGTCCGTTCTTCCAGAAGCTCACCGCGGACCTCAGCGGCGCCACCCTCCGGTCCATCGCTCCCGTTCGAGGCGACCGGATGGTGCTGGTGGAATTGCGGGGCGATGACGGGCGCCGGGCGCTCGTGATCGAACTCTTCGGCCGGCGGGCGAACGTGGTCCTCCTCGGCGCAGGGGATCAGGTGCTCGCCATGGCGGCGGAGCCCCCCCACAAGGCGGGCAAGGCGCCGCGGCTCGCCGTGGGCAGCCCCTGGGCCGCGCCGGGCGCGGGGAAGCCGCCGCCCCCCTCCTCCGTCGGGATCCTGGAGTCCTTCGGGACGCCCGACGACCTGCCCCCCGGCAAGGTCAAGGACCGCGCCCCCCTCTCGTGGGCGGTGGAGCGCAACCTGGGCTCCGCGGCCGCCGAGGCCCATGACGAGGACGCCCGGCGCACCCTGCGCCAGCGCGTCAAGCGCAGGGTCGCCAGGACCCGGGCGCTCCTGGACGGGCTCGAGGCCAAGGCCGACGCGGCCGACGGGGCCGAGCGGACCCGTATGGACGGGGACCTCCTCAAGTCCGCCCTGGGCTCCTTCAAGCGCGGGGACCGGGAGGTCCGACTCCAGGACTGGTTCGCGGAGGGGACGCCCGAGCGGACCATCGAGCTTGACCCCAAGCTCACGCCCACGGAGAACGTCCAGAAGCTCTTCGACCGCTTCCACAAGCTCGAGCGGGCCCGCGCCACGGTGGGCGAGGAGCTCGAGCGAGCCCGCGTCCGCATGGGCGCGCTCGAGGCCCTGGCCGAGCAGGCGGAGGACCGCGACGTCGACGCCGCGAAGCTCGACGCCGAGGCCGTCCAGGCCGGGCTCCTCGACCCGCGCCAGGTGGCCGACGTCCGCAAGCGCAAGACGCCAGCACCCCGCAGGCCTTACCGCTCGTTCGTCGGCACCCACGGGTCCGAGATCCGCGTGGGGCGCACCTCCAAGGACAACGACACCCTCACGATCCGCCTGGCCCGCGGGTCGGACTACTGGCTCCACACGGCCGACTGCCCGGGGAGCCACGTGGTGCTCTGCACCCCCAAGGGCAAGGAGCCGGATCCAGAGGAGGTCCTCGACGCGGCGCACCTCGCGATTCACTTCTCCCCCATCCGGGGGACCGACCGGGCTCCGGTCCACGTGGCTCAGCGCAAGCACATCCACAAGCCCAAGGGAGCAAAGCCGGGACTGGTGGCCCTCTCAGGCGGACGGATCCTGGAGGTTCGTATGCAACAGGACCGACTCGATGCACTATTGCGCGGAGTCAACGAGCCCCCGCCCACGTCCTGACGCCGATGTTCACAAGTCTCCACCGTCCCCTCCAGCGACTGACCGCAGGCCTGGCCCTCGCCCTCCCCGCCGCGCTCGGCGCCAGCCTCGTATCCTGCAGCTCGACGCCGGAGATGGAGGACGGACGGCCCAAGCTGTCGGACGAGGAGAAGCTCGGCATGTTCTTCGAGAACGCCCTGCGATACATCGAGCTCGGCGAGATCGCACGCGCGGAAGACCAGGCCCGACGCGGGCTCGAGATCGACCCGGACAACTCTCGCTTCCTGCTCATCTTCGGGCAGTGCAAGCTGCTCCAGGGGAGCTCCGGGGACATCCAGGCGGCGATCCAGATCTTCGAGTCGATCTCCGAGAAGGACGACTACCGGGTGCAGATGTTCTGGGGCGCCGCGGTCGAGCGCGCCGGCGTGCTCTACGACGAGGCCGCGTCCGGCGTCCGAGACGGCAGCCGCCCGACGGAGTCCCCGGACCGCATGGAGCGCGCCGCGGAGCTGGAGCGGGAAGCGCGGCGCCTGTGGGCCGAGGCGAAGGAGCACTTCCTTCGCTCCAGGGAGATCTACTCCGGCGAACCCCAGTCCCTGGGCGGCCTCGTGCGCACCACGGCCCTCCTCGGGCAGATGGACGAGAGCATTGCCTACGGCCGCGAGCTGATCGACTCCATCCGGAGTTCGCAGCGCCTGGTCATGATCCAGCTCGAGGACGAGGGGTTGAGCGCGGAGGACGAGACGCGGCTCTTCGAGAACCAGCGCTCCAACCGAGAGTTCGAGGTGAAGACGAGGCTCCACATCGCGTTCCTCCTCGAGGAACTCGGCCGGTTCAACGAGGCGGTGAGTGAATTCGATGAGATCCTCATCATCGACCCCGAGCTGTCCGAGGCCTACAGCCTCAGGGCCCAGCTGCTCTTCGACCTCGGTGAGTTCGTGAAGGCGAGGACCTCGATCGAGCGCTTCATCGAGCTACGAGCCCGCACGGCGAGCTTCGAGGACCCGGACATTCGCAAGGCCTACGACTTCATCGAGCGCTGCGATCGGGCCATCGTCACGTCGAACCAGGGCTAACCTGTTCGGACGCCCGCGCAGCGTCTGCCGACGCAGCGTCTTCCGAAGCAGCGTTTCCCCCGGGCACTGGCTCCCCCGGGCACTGGCTCCCCCGGGCACTGGCTCCCCACGGCACTGGCTCCCCACGGCAGCGTCCCCGATCAGCGTCCCCGATCAGTGTCCCCGATCAGTGTCCCCGGATCAGCGGCGGTCGCTCGCGAGCTGCGGGCTCGACGGGCTCCCGGCGGGGTTGCGCACGGGCAGCACCTGCCACAGGGGCACCAGCGGCGCCTCGTCGATCAGGTGCTCCTCCCCAGGTCCGGACCGGCGCAGCGGGGCTCCCTGACGGCGACTCCCCACCAGCTCCACCTCGGCCTCGGCCCCGAAGGCCTCGTCGACCAGCCCCGCGCCCGCGACGGACTCGTACCCCGTCGGGTCCACGGCGACCTCGCCGCCAGGGCCTGGGCCCGAGATCACGAAGCCGATGCCTGTGGCCACGGCGATCGCGGCGGCCGCCGCGAAGCCACGGCTCCAGCTGAGCACCGCTGAGCGACGACGGGACGCGGGCTGCGCCGAGAGGACCCCGACCTCGCCGAGGGTGCGTCGCACCCCCGGCCAGAGGTCAGGAACCTCCGCTGCTCGAACCCGCTGGCCGTGCTCCTTCAACACGTCCCGGGCCCGCTCGGCGGCATCCAACAATCCCTGGTCTTCGGGGTGCTGTAGAAGCCACCCCTCGACCGCTCGCTCGTCCGCAGGGTCGAGATCACCTCCGACGAAGAGCGGGAGGGACGACTCGAACTCCTCACGGGTCCGAAAGGACTGACTCTCGCCGGTCCGGCCATCGTTTCCATCGCTGCCTTGTCTCATGATCGCGTGCCCTCGTCGCGGCTTCTCGCACCTTCACTACGGTGGTCCTGGTCCAGCGTTGGCGCGGGAACCTCAGCTCCCTCAGTCGCCGCGCTCTGAATGAGACTCGCGGCGCCCTGCTGGCGCATCCGAGCCCGGCGCTCCCACTCCTCCTGGAAGAGCTTGCGGCCGCGGTGCAGCCTCCAGCGCACGGTCACGTGGGTAGCGCCCACGATCTCGGCGATCTCGGGGCAGCCGAGGCCCTCGATCTCCCGGAGCGTCAGGACGCTCTGAAAATGGGGCGCCAGGGAGGCGAGGACCTCATGCACCTCGGACGCGGTCTCGGCCGCCTCCGCGTATTCCCACGGCGCCGGCTCGCTCTGGTCCTCGAGGTCGAGGGCCGCCTCCTCGCCATCGTCCCCCTCCCTGCCCCGGGAGACCGAGAAGGCCACCCGGCGCTTGCGGAGGAAGTCGATGCAGAGGTTGGTCACGATTCGGTAGAGCCACGTCGTGAACTCGTGATCGAAGTTGAAGCGCTCGAGGTTGCGGAAGACCCGCAGGAAGGCCTCCTGAGCGATGTCCTGGGCATCCTCGTCCGCGGGGACGAGGTTGCGCGCCACCCGGTACGCCCGCCCCTGGTGGCGGCGCACCAGCTCAGCGAACGCCTCCTCATCGGCGGCCTGGGCCCTGCGTACCAGCGCATGATCCCGCCGCGCGGCCTCGAGCCGGGCCTTCTCCGCTCCCTCGCTCTCCCCTGCGCCCTCCTTCATCGGGTCCACCTCCACGCGTACTCCCGGCTCATCGACGCGGGGCCCGGGAGCAGGGACGCCTTGTCCACGGCGTGGCTGTCGGAGGGAGGAGGCTCGCACGCGCGAGGATACGGGCCAGCCTCGGGGCCGTTGGCACCGGCCAGCGGAAGGCTCCGTCTCGCTTTGATCCACCCGGTGGTCATGGGAGCCGCGGATCGCAGGGGCGGTCTGCCCTCAGGCCGGGGACGGAAAGCGCCCGTCGATCGAACCGATGTGCCGGAACTTCTCCCGGCGCCCGGCCACGAGGGCCTCCCCGTCCAACCCGTCCAGGGACTCCAGCTGCTCGACGATGGAGTCGCGCATGGAGCGGATCATCACGTCCGCGTCCCGGTGGGCCCCTCCCAGGGGCTCCTCGACGACGCCGTCGATGATCCCGAGGCCCTCGAGGATGGTCGCGGTCAGGCCCAGGGCCTCCGCAGCCTCGGGCGAGCGGGCCCCGTCCTTCCAGAGGATGGCAGCGCAGCCCTCCGGCGAGATGACCGAGTAGTAGGCGTACTGGAGCATCAGCACGCGGTCCGCGATGCCGATGCCGAGGGCACCACCGGACCCCCCTTCGCCGATGACGTAGGAGATCACGGGGACCTTGAGCTCGAACATCTTGAGGATGTTCTCGGCGATGGCTGCGGCCTGGCCGCGCTCCTCGGCGCCGATCCCAGGGTAGGCCCCGGGGGTGTTGATCATGGTCACGATCGGGAGGCCCATGCGCTCGGCGAGCTGCATCTTGCGCAGCGCCTTGCGGTAGCCCTCCGGGTGCGCGCAGCCAAAGTTGCAGCGGAGCCGCTCCTTGGTCGTGCGGCCCTTGCGGTGGCCCACGAGCATGAAGCGGCGATCGCCGATGCGCCCCAGGCCCGTGACGATGGCGGGGTCGTCCCCGAACTGCTTATCGCCATGGAGCTCGATGAACTCGTCGAAGGCCCCCGCAACGTAGTCGCCGGTGACGGGCCGGTCCGGGTGCCTGGCCACGGTGACCTGGTCCCACGCGGAGAGCCCCGCATAGGTCTCCACCAGCTTCTCCTTGAGCTTGGAGCGGAGCGCACGGACCTCATCCGAGATGTCGAGGTCCTCGCCGGCCTGCTCCTCGAGCTCGACCAGCTTGCGCTCCATCTCCTGGATATCGCGCTCGAAGGGGAGCCCCGCCGGTTCTCTGGTCTTCTCTTCCGTCGACATGGCTGATCTGGCCGCAGGGCGGCGCTGGGAGCATATCCTCCCGACCTGATCCCCCACGGGCAAGCAAGAGGCTCGTTCCTTCTCGCGGTCTCCAGGACTACCATCGGGCCCCGGCGAGCGGCCGGCCCACCCGATCGGGCCGTCGGAGCCCCGCCGAGCCCCCCATGACTTCCACCGAAATGGCCACTCCCGGGTCCGGCGCCGCCGGTTTCGTCAGCAGCTCGCCCCTCCCCGACGCATGGCGTATCGAGGTGTTCCGTCGCGACGGGGTGGATGACCCCGAGGGCGTCCACGCGCAGGCGGCCTTGACCGAGCTCGGCCTCGAGGGGGTCGTCCAGGTCCGGCTGGGACGTGGGTACCTGCTGCCGCCTGGGCTCGACGACGCCGCCCGCGAGCGGGCCATGAAGGAGTTCCTGGTGGACCCTGTGGTGGACGACGCGCGGGTCACCGCGCCGAGGTCTGAGCCCGCCGCCACGCCGGGGTGCCACCGAGTCCTCGTCGCGCGCAAGGCCGGGGTGATGGACCCCGTCGCCCAGACCCTGGAGGACGCCCTCCGGGGCGACGACCTGCTGGCCCCCGAGAGCCGTGGCGTGGTCAGCACGTTCCGGGCGTGGGAGATCACGCTCGCGGAGGGCGCCGACCCGGGCGGGCTAAACGCGGCGGCACGGGCCGCCCTGGCAAACGAGGTCATCGAGGACATCTCCATCGGCTCCGAGGCCCTGCCGTACGGCGCCCCGGACCCGCGGCCGCGCCACGGCCGGGTCGAGGTCCCGATCAGCGGACTCGACGACGACGGCCTCGTCCGCCTCTCGACCGAGGGCGCCCTCTCTCTGAACCTGACGGAGATGAAGGAGGTGCAGGGCCACTACGCCGCCGAGGGGCGAGAGCCGAGCCTCTGCGAGCTGGAGACCATCGCCCAGACCTGGAGCGAGCACTGCCAGCACAAGACCTTCCGCGGCGTGATCGAGATGGACGGTGAGGTGATCGACAACCTCCTGAAGTCCACCATCGCCAAGGCCACGTTCGACCTCGACAAGGACTGGTGCGTCAGCGTCTTCCACGACAACGCCGGCATCGTCGAGTTCGAGCCGGACGTCGACCCCGAACGCGGCGGCTGGTGCCTCGCGGTGAAGGTCGAGACCCACAACCACCCGAGCGCCATCGACCCCTACGGCGGCGCCGGCACCGGCATCGGCGGGGTGATCCGCGACATCCTCGGGGTGGGCCTCGGGGCGAAGCCGATCGCCAACACCGACGCGTTCTTCGTGGGCCCCACCGACCTCCCCGAAGAGGACGTCCCGAAGGGCTCCATGCACCCGCGCCGCATCCTGCGCGGCGTGGTGGACGGGGTCAGGGACTACGGCAACCGGATGGGCATCCCCACCGTCTCTGGCGGCGTGTGGTTCCATGAGGGCTACGTCGGGAACCCCCTGGTCTACGCCGGCACCGTGGGGCTCATCCCCCGGGACTGCGCCTCCAAGGAGGTCCTCGCCGGAGACATCGTGGTCTCCGTCGGCGGGCGCACGGGCCGCGACGGGATCCACGGCGCGACCTTCTCCTCCATCGAGCTCTCCGAGGAGAGCGAGATGGTCTCAGCCGCCGCGGTCCAGATCGGTGATCCGATCATGGAGAAGCGCGTCCTCGACGGGCTGCTGCGCGCCCGCGACCTCAGGCTCTACCGCGCGGTCACCGACTGCGGCGCCGGCGGCCTCTCGTCGGCCGTGGGTGAGATGGGCGCCGAGTGCGGCGCAGAGGTCGACCTGGAGAAGGTGCCCCTCAAGTACCCCGGCCTGACCCCCGAGGAGATCTGGATCAGCGAGGCGCAGGAGCGCATGGTCTTCGCCGTGCCGGCAGAGAAGCTCGAGGAGTTCGTCGCCGTCTTCGCGTCCGAGGAGGTCGAGGCCTCCGCCATCGGCCAGTACACCGACTCCGGTCGCCTCGTGCTCCGCTACGAGGGCGAGGTCGTGGGTGACATGTCCATGCACTTCCTCCATGAGGGGACGCCGCGACCCACCCGGCGCGCGGAGTGGATCGCCCCTGACCACGCCGACCCTGGCTGCCCTGGCCCCGGGGACACAGGCACGTTCGAGGACTCCCCCAAGCCCTGGAACGCGGCGCTGCTCACGCTGCTCGCGCGGCCCAACATCGCGAGCAAGGAGTGGATCATTCGCCAGTATGACCACGAGGTGCAGGGCATGAGCGTGATCAAGCCGCTCAGCGGTGAACGCGCAGACGGCCCCTCCGACGGCATCGTGTTGCGGCCGCTCCCCGACTCCCGCAAGGGTGTCGCCCTCGGCTGCGGGGCGAACCCGCGATACGGCGTCCTCGACCCCGAGGCCATGGCAGAGGCGGTCATCGATGAGGCCATGCGTAACGTGGTCGCCTGCGGCGGTGACCCCGACCACACGGCCATCCTGGACAACTTCTCCTGGGGCAACTGCGACAAGCCCGACCGCCTCGGTGCACTGGTGCACGCGAGCCGCGGGTGCTACTCGGCGGCGATGGCGTACGGGACCCCCTTTGTCTCCGGCAAGGACTCTCTCAACAACGAGTACCGCGTGGGCGACGAGACCCTCTCGATCCCCCCGACCCTCTACGTCACCGCCATGAGCCGCGTCCCCAGCGTGGCCAACGCCGTGACCATGGACGCCAAGCAGCCGGG
>Ga0055584_100008052_pt1 | contig 10332 bp, 9 predicted proteins | sample OSDHelmetaG_FD_58716 | JGI IMG/M metagenome (GOLD analysis project Ga0055584, IMG submission 58716) | Pelagic marine sediment microbial communities from the LTER site Helgoland, North Sea, for post-phytoplankton bloom and carbon turnover... | ecosystem: Environmental > Aquatic > Marine >...
CATTTCCAATACGGTTTTGCTGTCACTCATCTGACTTGTCCTATTCCTTCTGTCGTCTGATTTATTGATTACAGGGGCAATCGCTTAGATTGCCTCGTTGCCTATTTCATTTGTTCGAATGCGGATTGCTTCGTCGATTGTCGATACGAATATCTTCCCGTCGCCAATTCGTCCGGTATACGCTGCCTGCTGAATGGCTTCAACAGAACGCTCAAGCAGGTTGTCATCTACGACGACTTCGACTTTTACTTTTGGCAGGAAGTCCACCACGTATTCGGCACCGCGATAGAGCTCGGTATGGCCTTTCTGTCGTCCGAAGCCTTTTGCTTCTATGACAGTGAGGCCTTTTACGCCGACTTCATGAAGGGCTTCCTTAACCTCATCCAGTTTGAAAGGCTTAATTATCGCCTCGATTTTTTTCATTTTAGGAATCCTGCGCCCATAGTTTCGATTGCCGCAATGACCAGGCATTGCGATCAGACTGTGCATTGCATAAACCATGCCAAGTCATGAGATTATTTAAGTTATTGAATTTACGAGATAAAAAGTGTTGTGTAAAATTTGGAAAAATAAGATCGCCTATAAAGTAATCAATTTGCCTAAAAAGTAACCATCCGAGGCCGATATACAGGGCTGTCTTTCGTTGCAAGCAGAGGACGTGCTAAATTCCGGAAACGGTCAAAACTGGAGTAAGGCGTGTGAAATTAGCTAATTCAGTCCTGTCATCTTATGGGACAACTATTTTCGAAGTTATGTCGCGCTTAGCTCAGGAACATGACGCGATTAACTTGGGTCAGGGGTTTCCCGATGGAAATGGTCCGGCTGATGTTGTCGCTGCCGCAACGGATTATCTTGAAAACGGTTTAAATCAGTATCCTTCCATGATGGGGATTCCGGCGTTACGGGAAGCCGTCGCGAACATCAATAAACGGTTTTATGGCCTTGATATTGATGGGTCCATGGAAGTCATGGTGACGTCCGGCGGCACCGAAGCACTGGCCTCCAGCCTTTTTGCGATGATTGAGCCCGGTGATGAGGTTGTTCTGATTGAACCTTTGTACGATTCCTATCTACCCATTGTTCAACGGGCTGGTGGCATCGCCAAACTGGTGCGGCTGGAGCCGCCGGGTTGGGAATTGCCAGAAACAGCATTGGCGAACGCCTTCAGCGATAAGACCAAGCTGATTTTGTTGAATACGCCGATGAACCCGTGTTCCAAGGTCTTTTCGAAAGCCGAACTGTCGGTGATCGCTCAGTTGATGGAAAAACACGATGCCTTTGCCATTTGCGACGAGGTTTATGAGCATCTGTTGTTTGATGGTCTGCAGCATGTCCCTTTGATGACCTTGCCCGGCATGAGAGAGCGTTGCATTCGCATTGGCTCTGCTGGCAAGACGTTTTCGCTGACGGGATGGAAGGTCGGTTACATTACCGCCTGTCCGGAATTATTAGCGCCGATTGCAAAAGCACATCAGTTTTTGACCTTTACAACCCCGCCTAATTTGCAGGCTGCTGTTGCTTATGGGTTGTCCAAAGAAGATAGCTATTTCAATTCTTTATCAGCGGATCTTCAGAAATGCCGAGACCTTCTCGCGAATGGCCTGAAAGAGATTGGGTTTGAGGTTATGCATTGCCAGGGGAGCTATTTTATAACGACCGATTTTCGACCGCTTGGCTTTAATGGGAATGATGAAGAGTTTTGCCGACATATTACAACGGAAGCGCGTGTTGCGGCGGTTCCGGTAGGGGCTTTTTATCAGGGCGGTGGCGTCGAACATTTCGCCCGTTTTTGCTTCTGCAAGGAAGAAAGTACTTTGCATGAAGCGTTGGAGAGGTTGAGAAGTCATTTCGGCGGTTGACGGCTCTTTGTGTCAGGTCTAAAGAAAACGGCCTCAAAGATGGCGGGTGTAGCTCAGCTGGTTAGAGCACTAGATTGTGGATCTAGGGGTCGTGGGTTCAAATCCCATCACTCGCCCCATCTTTCCTTAGCAGACGTAAATTCCCTGAAAGTTAGCAGACTATAAATATGGCAATCGGGGATATCATCGTCGTCAATGATAAGATGCAGTCCGGCTACAGCTATGAGCTTGTCGCGCCGCCAGGAAAAGACTTCGCAGAAGACTTTGCGCCCTATTTCACGCCTCAAGAGATGCTGGGGATGGGGGTGTTCGAAGGCAAGTATTGCAATGATTGTGTCGACGAACTGCCAGCATCCTGGTTCGAAAAGGCAAAGATTTCAGATACCCCTGATCCCAGTCTGAATTATTTCGGAATAAAAAGCCGCCAGCCCTTATCGGTTTGGCGTGATAAGGGGTGGATTTATGGACCGGATCCTCGAGGCTGGTTTCAATGGTATTGTCGCTATTACCTGGGCCGACGATTGTACGAAATAGACATCATTCAAATCAAAAGGTGGAGGGCCTTTGCCAGACATGCGGGTCAGATCAAGGCTAATTGCGATCCTGGCGATGTATTTTGTCGCCCACGACAACGACAGGGATTGCTGCAATGGTCATACGACCCGCTAATCTAGGGAAGAGAAAAGGACGAAATTTTCTCCAAATTTGTGATTAGAAACATATCGCTCCTGCAAGAGTTATCATGCGATACTACCTATCGGGTGGGATCATGTGTCTAAATATGGCACAACACCAAGAGCCTTGGTGGGAATTGGAAGCAAGTGTAAGCGTTGTCAAAACAAAAAATCATTATCGCGGGAGCGGGCCTCGGCGGGCTTTCGGCTGCTGCATGTCTAATGCAGGATGGCCATGATGTTCAGATTTATGAGCAGGCCCCTGAGCTCGGTGAAATCGGAGCTGGCATTCAGCTCAGTGCCAATGCCATGCATGTCCTTGAGCACATTGGTATTGGTGACGCAATTTCCGCGATATCGGTTCGTCCGGGTGCTTATGTATTTCGTCTGTTCGATACCGCAGAAATCATTCAGACGTTCTCACTCGCCGAAGAACATCTCGCGCTTCACAATGCACCTTACAACCAGATTCACCGGGCGGATTTTCATGATTTGCTGGTTGCGCGGGTTCGAGACCTGAGCCCGGATTGCATTCATCTCAATAAGAGAGCAACCGGGTTTGTTGAGAATGACGACGGCATTGCTCTGAGTTTTGCTGACGGGTCTGCGGCCACCGGCGACCTCCTGATTGGGGCTGACGGGGTTAAATCAGTCATTCGGGACCAGATTTGCGGTCCGGTGCAGGCGGTTTATACCGGCGATGCTGCCTGGCGGGTGACGGTTCCAACCAAGGATTTGCCCCCCAACTTTATTGAAGAAGTTATGTCAGTCTGGATGGGGCCGGGGCGTCATGCGGTTTGTTATTATATTCGTGGCGGTGAAATTCTAAATTTTGTTGGGGCCGTTGAAGCTTATGACCAACCCGATGAGAGCTGGACGGCTAAATTTCCGTGGGAAAAATTCAAGGCGGATTTCGACGGCTGGAACGATAAAGTCCAGACCATAATTGATATGGTAGACCGCGATGCCTGCTATCGCTGGTCAATGTTCAAGAGACCGCGGCTGGATTTTTGGAGCACAGCGCGCGCGACGCTATTAGGCGATGCCGCGCATGCAACGATACCGTATTTAGCGCAGGGTGCGGCGATGGCAATCGAAGACGGCGCCGTGTTGATGCGGGCGCTGCAAGAACGCGATGATTTGGCTGAGGCGTTGAAGCTATACGAGAATAATCGAATAGACCGCACGGCGCGGGTCGTGGAAACCTCGGATGCGAATAAGAAACTTTTCCATCTCGATAGCGTTGAAGAAATTCGTGCGGCCTTCGCTAAGCGCAATGAAGGTGATGACCGCAATGCGTGGCTGTATTCCTATAATCCGCTGACGGTAGAGCTGCTCTAGCGCAGCGAGGCGCGCTTTTTTGGCTCCTGTTTCGGCCATGGCGTGCGGTCTGTTATTTCGCGAATAAGTTTCCTCTGAATTGCTTCCGCAAAGCTTTTGCGGTCCTGGGCCTTCATAACGAAGGAGCCGGGTCCACCCGCAACAGAATCCCGAAAATACTGTGGTAGGTCCGGCATGCTCTCGCGTTTGATAGCGAGAGCATTAATGACGATCCGTTTTTTGACGATGGCATCGCGCACGAGCTCAACTTGTTCGCCCATTGTATTGGGACCGTCACCTGAGATGTCGATGACTCGCCGCGTGCCCTCGAAACTATTTGCATCGATTGCGGCGGCGGCGAAAGCAAGTGCTTCGCTTACGGCATTGCCGCCAAAACACAGGTTCCGCTTTGCCGCGAGAATTTGCGCCCGATATTCCAACGCTGATTTCTTGTCGGTAATGCGGCCCCATCCAACGGTAAGTCTGGTGCATTCAAACCCGGCAAACTCGATATAGGCGACAGAGATCGACTGTAAAAAGCCACTTTTGATGGCCTTGAGCACTCTGGGGTGGGCCAGGGCATTGGCGTAGCCCTGCCGTTGCAAGGCCATCTCCTCTTCATCAATGCTGCCTGATGCATCTACCACGAAGGCCAGTTCGAGATCAACGGGCGTAAGGCGTTGCGCGTGCAATGGCGCTGCTGCCAGTAGGGAAATCAGAAGAAAACCGATTAAACTTTTGGCAGTCAGCATGGCGTACTCTCTGGTTAGGCTTGCGCGTCTTGAATAGTACGCCATAGGCGTTCCGGTGTAAGGGGCATATCGACATGCGTTACCCCGATGGGCTGGAGGGCGTTAATCACGGCGTTCATGACGGCGGCGAGACCACCGACATTACCGGCCTCCCCAGCGCCTTTGACACCGAGCGGATTGGTTTTTGTCGGGACCGGGTTGGCTTTGACCTCCATGTAGCTCATATGTTCGGCCCGCGGCATCGCGTAATCCATGAACGATCCCGTGACGAGCTGCCCGTCGCTGTCATAAACGATTTCTTCGAGCAAAGCCTGGCCGACACCCTGTGCAATGCCGCCCTGAATTTGTCCTTTGAGGAGCATCGGGTTCATAACGGTGCCGACGTCATCAATGACATTGTATTCCAGGATATCGACGACACCCGTATCAGGATCAATTTCGACTTCGCAGACATGGCAGCCATTGGGATAGTTCATAATCTCAGCGTTATAGGTCGCCTGTTCGTTGAGCCCCGGTTCCATACCTGCGGGAACGGTGGCGGGGGCGACAGCGGCCCTGGCTATTGCGGAAAATTCAATGGTTTTGTCGGTGCCGGCGACGGCGAAAGTCCCTTCGTTGAACTCGATATCTTCAACGGCGGCTTCGAGCTGATGCGCCGCAATCTTTGTTGCCTTGTTGATAATCTTATCGGTCGCCATAAGAACTGCCGATCCGCCGAGCGTTGCGGAGCGTGACCCACCAGTGCCGTGACCAAAGGCGACCTTGTCGGTATCACCCCAGATGTAGCTGACATCCTCAGGCTTTAGGCCGAGCTTGTCGCAGACAATTTGTTTGTAAACCGTTTCGTGGCCTTGTCCCTGGGTGCAGGAGCCAGACAGGATTGTGACGGTGCCTGAACGATCGACGCGGATTTCCGCCGCCTCAATGCCGGGGGCGGCAGCCCGTTCAATAGTGTTGGAGATGCCGATGCCACGGAGCTTACCGTCGGCTTTGGCCCGTTCGCGTCGAGATTCGAAATTGCCGTAATCGGACATCTCGAGGGCTAGATCCATGTTCTTTTCGAATTCACCTGAATCGTAGGTAAATGTCAGGCCAGTCTTAAAAGGAAAGGCATCAGCCGGGATCGTATTGATTCGACGCAGTTCGGTCGGATCCATACCGATTTCCTGCGCAGCGAGGTCAATCATCCGTTCAATCACGTAGGCCGCTTCCGGGCGACCGGCGCCGCGATAAGGTGTCATGGTATTGGTATTGGTGATGACACCGGTGACACTGATATGGATCGCGGGCGTTGTATAGACGCCAGCAATAGTACCGAGATTGTTAATGGCGGGGTTGGGCGTTGCCCCTCCAATATAGGCGCCGAGATTGGCAATACTGGTGGCGCGCATCGCCAGGAATTTTCCATCCTTGTCGAGCGCGAGTTCAGCTTCCCAGAAATTATCGCGGCCACCGTAATCTGAGAGGAATGCCTCGCTACGGTCGCCGAGCCATTTAACTGGTCGGTTGAGTTTACGGGAGGCCAGCAGGCAAAGTGGGTTTTCGGCATAGATCGGCGATTTCATGCCGAAGCTGCCACCGACGTCCTGGGCGACGACCCGGACCTTGCTTTCCGAGACCTTCAAGATCCGCTGCGCTAACGTGGCGCGATAAGGATGAACCCCCTGCAAAGTCGTATACAGCGTATAGGTATCGTCGAAGGAACTGTAATGACCAGTGCAGCCACGGGGTTCCATCGTTGCCGCCATGACACGGGTAATGTCAAGTTTGTGGCTTGTAACATGATCGGCCTGTGCAAACGCCGCATCCACAGCTTCTTTATCGCCAACTTCGTGAAGAAAGCATATATTGTCGGGGCATTCGTCAAAGACGGCAGGAGCTCGATCTGCTAGGGCTGCTTTACCCGAGGTCACTGAGGGCAGCATTTCATAATCAATGTCGATCAGCTCACAAGCGTCTTTAGCTTGGTTTTCGGTCTCCGCGATGACCATTGCAACGTAATCGCCAACGCGTCTTACGCGACCATCTGTGACAATAGGTTTCATCGGCGGAACAAACATTGGCGAACCATCTGGACGTTTTCGCCCGGAACCGACCGGAAGGTCGCCCCAGCCGCATTCTTCCCAATCCTTACCAGTAAGAACCAGCACTACGCCGGGTGCGGCTTCGGCAGCGCTGGTGTCGATGCTTTTAATGTTCGCGTGGGCAAAGGGAGAGCGTAAAATCCAGGCACGCGCGGTATTTGACAGTTGCACGTCGTCGACATAGCGGCCACCGCCACTCAACAGCCGGGGGTCTTCTGAACGGGGAATTGGTTGTCCAAGCGCGTACTCGCCCATCTTGTATTTCTCCAAGGTGAAGTGACTCTGTTATTTTAGTGTAATAGAAATTGATGATCAGGGTAGGGGGTGTGATGCAAATTTTACGATACTTGTTGCCATTTCTCGCTGTAGCGATTTTCGGCGCGACACCGAACGCTGGCACATTGGATACCATTAAAACAAAAGGCTGGCTCACCTGTGGCGTCAGCCAGGGACTTCCAGGATTTTCAGCACCAGACGGCAAAGGCAGTTGGGTTGGCATTGATGCTGATTTTTGCAGAGCGGTTGCGGCGGTCGCATTGGGATCGGCGAAAAAAGTAAAATTCCGGCCGCTTTCGACCAAAGAAGCCTTTACGGCACTGCAATTTGGCGAAATTCATATTCTGTCCCGCAACGTCACCTGGACCCAAACCAGGGATAGTGCGCTTGGCGTGAATTTTGCCGGTATCCTTTATTATGATGGCCAAGGGTTCATGGTTCGTCGTGGTCTTGGGGTGAAGTCGGCAAGGGAGCTCAATGGTGCCGCGGTTTGCGTGAATTCGGGTTCTACGACGGAACTCAATTTGTCCGACTATTTTCGTACCCACAGCATGAAATACACGCCTGTTGTCTTTGAGAAATCGGACGAAGTGCTATCTGCTTATCGTGCTGGACGTTGCGATGTTTTCTCCACGGACCAGTCCGGTCTTTATGCGCAACGCCTAAAGCTTCCCAATGCGAACGATCATTTGATCTTGCCAGAGATAATTTCCAAGGAGCCTCTCGGTCCGGCTGTCCGTCAGGGCGATGACCAGTGGTTCAATATTGTGCGCTGGACATTGTTTGCTCTTGTCGGGGCTGAAGAGCTCGGCATTTCTCAAAAAAATATTGAAGCGCTTGAGAAAGAAACCAGCAATCCCGCAATTCGCCGTTTTGTTGGTACGGAGGGGAAGGCCGGTGCAAATTTGGGGCTTGATCCGAAATGGGCCGTCAGAGCGATCAAAGCAGTTGGTAATTATGAAGAGCTTTTCGAGAAGCATCTTGGAAAAGGCAGTAGGCTTAAGATATCGCGTGACTTAAACCGGCTTTGGAACAAGGGTGGGCTGCATTACGCACCGCCTATACGGTAGTTTTTTGGACAAAAACCTCTGGCAGTCGGTGCGACACACCGCAATATTCTGGCAACTAGTCGCCGTTGCAGTTATCGCGGCAGGTGGCATGTGGTTGTTCGGGAATATACTCGATAACCTTGATAATCGCGGGATCGCGTCGGGGTTTTCGTTTCTAAAATCGACCGCTGGCTTCGGCATTTCTACGAGCCTCATTGATTTCACCGAGGCGTCGTCAATCGGAAGAGCGTTTTGGGTCGGGCTGCTGAATACGTTAATGGTATCGGCCATTGGTGTCGTTTTAGCGACGATACTAGGCTTTGCGGTAGGCATTGCGAGGTTTTCCAATAACTGGTTGTTAGCGCGCCTCGCAATGGGTTTTGTCGAAACATTGCGTAATATCCCACTGCTGCTGCAAATATTTTTTTGGTATTTCGCCGTCCTAAGAAGTCTGCCTGGCCCGCGTCAGAGTTACGATATAGCGGGATTGGCTTATCTCAATAATCGGGGTTTCTATATTCCAAAGCTGGAATTTTTTGATGGCAGTGGCTGGTCGGTCGTAGGGATCGTAATTTTGGCCGTGGCTGCTTTCTGCCTGAGGCGACACCGCGTTGTTCCAAGAATATCGGTGGTGTTGGCAGTCCTCATTTTGGTCTTTTTATTGGTTTCCGCATCCGTCAGTGTTCCAGCGCTTAAAGGGTTTAACTTCACCGGTGGAAGCGTTTTGTCGCCGGAGTTTGTTGCCTTGGTGATAGCCTTGTCCAGCTACACCGCGGCGTTTATTGCCGAAATAGTCCGCGCCGGTATTCAATCTGTGCCACGCGGGCAAATCGAAGCCGCGGACGCCCTGGCTCTTTCTGCTAAAGACAGGATGCGCTTTGTTGTTATTCCGCAGGCCTTACGCGTCATCGTCCCGTTATTGACCAATCAATATTTAAATCTGACCAAGAATTCGTCGCTTGCTGCAGCAATAGCATTCCCTGACCTGGTCTCGGTATTTGCGGGCACAGCGCTAAACATTACCGGACAGGCGATCGAGATAATCGGCATTACCATGGCTGTATACCTTACAATTAGCCTGCTCATTGCGTTTGCAATGAACGCTTTTAACAGAGCAACAGCGATGCGGGGGCTTTCTACGGGATGAGTTGGGTACGCGAAAATCTGTTCTCAAGTTGGGGTAATACCCTAACGAGCTGCTTTATCGGATTTGTCCTTGCCTGGGCTTTAGTGCCGTTTGTTGATTGGGCCGTGATTTCTGCTGACTGGGGTGGAAGCAAACGAACGGATTGTAATTCCGGCGGGGCCTGTTGGGTTTATGTGATCCAACGCTTTGACCAGTTTATGTACGGATTTTATCCCGTTTCAGAAAGATGGCGAGTAGACGTCGTCGGTATTTTGCTGGTGGTCGCGCTGACATTGTTCTTTTGGCCACGAGTTTCGGCTCGTCTGGCGCTGCTTTGTTGGGCATTGGCTTTGTTTTTTTGCTGGTTCTTGCTTACAGGAGGAGTATTGGCGCTCCCATATGTAGAAACACCGCTTTGGGGCGGCATGATGCTCACTGTTGTTTTGACAGTTGGCGGGCTGGTCCTGGCGTTTCCGGTTGCCATTCTGTTAGCGCTGGGAAGACGGTCATCGCTCCCGCTCGTTAGAATTTCCTGCACGGTATTTATCGAGTTATGGCGTGGTGTGCCGCTTATTACCGTTTTGTTTATGGCCTCTGTGATGTTGCCGTTATTTCTACCGGATGGTGCCGGCGTAGATAAATTACTGCGAGCCTTAATAGGCGTATCGCTTTTCGCAGGAGCCTACTTGGCGGAGGTTATCCGGGGTGGGTTGCAGGCAATCCCCCGGGTGCAATATGAAGCGGCGGCGGCGTTAGGCCTCGGCTATTGGAAAACGATGACCTACGTCATCCTGCCTCAGGCATTGCGGCATGTTATTCCGGGGCTGCTCAATACGATCATCGCCTTGTTCAAAGACACCACATTAGTCTTGATAATTGGTATGTTTGACTTCCTTGGCATTATTCAAGCAAGCCTAAACGACCAGGAATGGCTTGGCCTGGCTGCTGAAGGATATGTCTTTGCAGCTCTGATCTATTGGTCGATCTGCTATAGCCTGTCGCGCTTGAGTATCAAGGTGGAACAACATAGCGGTGTCCACCGTGTTTGAATGGAAAGAGTGATGTCAGAACCGGTCATAAAGGTTGAACAGGTCCATAAATGCTTCGGTTCTCATCAGGCTCTGGCAGGGGTGGATCTTACGGTGAATGCGGGCGAGAGGATCGTCGTTTGTGGCCCGTCTGGTAGCGGGAA
>Ga0055584_100008053_pt1 | contig 10331 bp, 8 predicted proteins | sample OSDHelmetaG_FD_58716 | JGI IMG/M metagenome (GOLD analysis project Ga0055584, IMG submission 58716) | Pelagic marine sediment microbial communities from the LTER site Helgoland, North Sea, for post-phytoplankton bloom and carbon turnover... | ecosystem: Environmental > Aquatic > Marine >...
CCTGTTTGCATTCCCGCGCATAAGCATCGGGATCGGTATAATTACCGGCGGCAATTTTCATCACGCCGTCGGCAGGACGTATGGTTTCTGCGTCTGCATGGCCTAAAAGATCGCGTACCAAGGCCACCAGGTGCGGCCGCACAGTTTCGTTCGCTGTCTTCACGTTGTCGTCCCTCTTCAATGCTGCGCTTCCCAGGCAGGCAAATAAGCCTATCCACCCGCCACCATCGGCACAACCGCCCTTTTTCCCCAACGGCTTCTGTGGCACAAAGTGGAGATTGTGAGGGGGTGAGCAACATGCCAGAAGAAACAACGAGGGACCCACGCCAGCACCCTTTCCATCTGCGTTTTGCCCAAGGCCCCCTTTGCCAAAGAGCCATACAGGCCAGCGCCGATATTGACGCGCCCCCTGCCGATGTCTGGCAGGCACTCATAGAATTTGACCACTACGAAAAGTGGAACCCCTTCACACCGATTGTTGAAACCGACCTTCAAGTCGGCTCTCCCGTCACACTGCACATAGATATGCCCAACCGTTCTAAAAGCGTGCGTACGGAGTGGGTTAATCTTGTGGAGCCAGGAAAAACCATTTGCTGGGGCATGCACATGGGTGCGCGCTGGCTGTTATGCGCCAATCGCTGGCAAACCCTGTCGCCCCTCCCCGGCAATCGCACACAATACGAAACCATCGACTATTTCAGCGGCCTGCTCGCGCCCTTGGTGATGCAGCTTTATGGCGAACCCACGCGCATAGGCTTTCAATCCGTCGCAGATGGCCTCAAGGCCTATGTAGAGCTTGGCAAGAGCCGCACCGCCCCATAAAGTTTAGGGAATAAGACGAGGGGGACTATGAGAAAATTCGTTGTTGGCCTGCTGGGCTTTTTTCGCAAAATATTACTGCTGTGGCACAAAATGCGCGGCAAAACCCTTGATGATGTAGCCGCACAACGGGTTGTTTCCGGCCAGTCGTGGGAGGAATTTTGCGACACGCTCAAGGCCGCCGGGGCCTCGCTATCCTTCCCCGGTGCGCCGCGCGATGCGTTTTCGCAAGCCGAAGGCTATCGATACCTCACCCGCCTCACCCGCGCCGGGCTGGAAGCCTTCATTGAATATGCCGACCCTTACGCGCCTGTTATCCATCGTGTCGCCCATGAGACGGTGAAGCTGGGGTCTGACAACCCGGACAATTACTACCAGACCGCGCGCATCAACGGCGCGTGGGAGTATGAAATAACCGGCCAGCGCAACTCGGTTTACTATCTGACCTTTGGCACCCAAATCGGCCATTACGGCCAAGGTGGCTCTATGCCCCCCACTGGCTGGCTTGATGCATCGGACATGCAGGTGAACGACGATGGCTCGTTCAAAATTATTCTGTCGAGCGAACAACAAGAGGGCAATTGGCTACCCATGACCGAGGAAAGCGGCACGCTGATTATTCGCCAAACCCACCTCGACCGCGCCAATGAAGAACCCGCCGCACTGACGATCAAGCGCATTGGGGCAGACGTAAACCCCGGCCACGTTACCCCGGCGCTGATTGATGAAGGCCTGAAAAGCGCCAGCACGCTGGTGGCGGGGGCTTCCATCTTATTTGCCAAATGGGCGCGCGACTTCCAACGGAATTCCAACCAGTTACCCATGTTCAACCAAGAGGTTTCGAACAATGCGGGTGGCGACCCCAACATCACCTATTACCATTCCCATTGGGCGCTGGGCCCAGATGAAGCGCTGGTGATCGACGCCATGCCGCCAGAGTGCGACCACTGGAATTTCCAGCTCAACAATTACTGGATGGAAAGCCTCGACTATCGCTATTACACCATCCACACCAACAAACACCTGGCCACCTATCGCGATGATGGCTCGTTGCGCATCATTGTGGCCCACGAAGACCCCGGCCTGCCCAATTGGATCAACACCGTGGGCCACGATCAGGGCACCATGTCGTTTCGCTGGATATTTGCCACAACCAAGCCACAGCCTCAAACCCGCGTAGTGAAATTCGCCGACCTTGGGGCGCTGTTGTGAGCCCGGACACCAGCATTAATTACACAGACCACCCCCTGCCCGTCCGGCTATTCAATGCGCTGGCCCCTGCCCCTAAGTTGAAGGTCGGCAAATTGTTGCGCAAGGCTAAGCGCAGGGCAGGGCTGGATGACTTTGGCGATGAATGGTTCGTTGAGCCCTTGTCAGTGCTGGTTGAGTCCATCAACACTGAGGCAAACCTCAGCGCCTTGGGTCGGGCCATCATGCACAAGCGGCTGGTCGATGCCCTGGTGACGCGCCTGCGGGCAGAAGACCTGTTCAAAAAGCACCCGGAAATCCTTGAGATTGATTTGGGCCATGTGTTCGTGATTGCCGGGCTGCAACGCACGGGTACCACCCTGTTGCACCGGCTGCTGGCCTCTAACCCAGACATCCGCGCGCCTTTGTCGTGGGAAGCCCTCAGCCCCGTGCCCCTGCCCTCAAAGGACGACCCTGAAGGCCGCATCAAGCAGGCCAAAATGGCCGAACGCGGGCTGAAATTCATCTCGCCCACCTTCTTTTCCATCCACCCCGTTGAATGGGACATGCCCGAGGAAGACATCCTGTTCCTCGACCTTTCGTTCATGAGCCAATCTGCCGAAGCCACCATGCACGTGCCCACCTATGCCAAGTGGCTGGAAGGGCAGGATTCCACCCCCGCCTATGCTTACTTGAAGAAGATGATGCAGTTGCTGCACTGGCAACCGGGGGGGCAGTCTGGGGGGCAACCGGGGGGGCAGAGCGGGGAAGATACACCTGCCAAACACACGCTGCTGAAGTCGCCGCACCATATGGAATATATCGATACAATCCTGAAGGTGTTCCCCGATGCCAGCATCATTCAGACCCACCGCGACCCGCAAAAAACCATGGCGTCCTTCGTATCCATGGTGTGCCACGGCGCGGGCGTGTTCAGTAATGAGGTAGACGTGATGGGCTATTCCATCCAATGGCAGCGCAAGGTGCATCGGCTGATCGACCGGTCGATCGACGTGCGGGTGCAAGACCCGGCCCCTTTCATCGACATCAATTATGCCGACCTGGTCGCCGACCCCATCGGCCAGTTGCGGCGCATCTACGATCATGGGCATGTGCCTTTTAACGAACACACGGTAACGCTGGCCAACAACCTGTTAACGCGCCAGGTCCAACACAAATATGGCCGCCACTATTACCAACTGAAAGACTTCGGCATGGACGCTGCCCAATTGGAAAGCGATTTTGCGCTGTATAGGGAAACCTTCAATATTCCCTTTGAAGGGGGGCACGGCCTGTGAGTACGCCAGATAATTCAGGCCCTAATGCTATCCCCAATGCTGTTGGCCATAAAAACCCCATCACGGCGGTTATCACCGCCCTGTCCGACATGGTCAGCGAAAAGGGCCAGCTGCCGCCCATGGGGGCCGATGAACGCCTCGACGGCAAAACCGCCTTGGTCACCGGCGCCAACGCAGGCCTGGGCAAAGCCATCGCCATCCAGCTGGCCCAACGCGGCGCGCATGTACTGATGGCCTGTCGCGGCGGGCACCCAGAAGCAGGCGAAGACGTGAAAGCCGCCAGTGGCAGCGATAGGGTTGAAATGCTGAAGGTCGACCTGTCAGACCTCGACAGCGCCAACGCGCTCTGTGACCAGCTGAAGGCGCGCGGCTTGCCACTCGACATTACCATCTTCAATGCGGGCCTCATGCCGCTAAGCGCCCGACGCGGCCCCCAGGGGTTCGAGCTAATGTTCACGGTGCACTTCCTGACCAACCGCCTGATCGTTGGGCGACTACTGGCAGACGGCCTCATCACCCCAGAGGCCGACCCATCCGAGCGCCCCCGCATTGTCTTTGTTTCATCAGAATCCCATCGCTCTGCCGATGCCATCGACTTCGACAATTTCGGGGCCTTCAAGGATTACGGCCTTAAAGACGGTGTTGGTGAATATGGCCGCACCAAATTGCACCTGTGCACCTATGCCACCGAACTGGCCCGGCAATTGGGAGATGACATTTCAGTGCATTCCCTGTGCCCCGGCCCCGTGGCCTCTAACATCGCCCGCGAAGCCCCCGGATGGTCTAAGCCACTGCTTGGCCCCATCATGAAGCTGATGTTCCGATCCCCCGAAAAAGCCGCCGCCCCCGTGCTGCTGCTGGCAGGCGGCAAAGCCATGCAAGGCCGCACCGGCGTCTACCTGCACATGCTGCGCGAAAAGGCGGTCTCGCCATTGGCGGGCGATGCAGAAAATGGGCGGAGACTGTGGAAGGAAAGCGCGCAGTTGCTTGAGGGACTCAATTAACCTCACCAACCCCTCCAACACCGTTCGTGCTGAGTGATTTGGCCCGCAGGGACAAATTGTATCGAAGTGCGAGATGGCAATACGAGAATTGGAAGCCTTCAGGCCTACTTCACGCACCCTTCGACACGCTCAGGACATGCTTCGATACAAATTTCCGGCCTTCCAGCCGCAAATTCACTCAGCACGAACGGTTTTTTGATGTTTGGGCCACAGCGGAAAAATAGGCCATCCACATATTTCTCAGCTATACAGTGAGCCCACCTTAACGAATCTATCCCCCTATTCAGGAGCACAACATGAGCGACGCCCTTACAGACCGAGTATCCATTACCATCGAGAACGGCGTGGCCGATGTTCGCCTGGTGCGGACCGACAAAATGAATGCGCTGGATGATGCCATGTTCCTGGCGCTTATTGAGGCGGCCGAACAGGTTTCTACCAATAAAGCCGTGCGGTGTGTGGTGCTGTCTGGCGATGGCCGGGCGTTTTGTGCCGGGCTCGATATGGGCCGCATGCAGGCGCTGGCCGATAGTGGCGACACCAGTAATGATAGCGACAAGGCCAACAAAGAACCTGAAATATTGGGGGGCCGCGATTATGGCATTGCCAACCGGGCACAACAGGCCGTTTGGGGCTGGCGCACCTGCCCCGTGCCGGTGATTGCCGCTGTACACGGCGTGGCCTTTGGCGGCGGCTTCCAGCTAACGCTGGGCGCCGACATTCGCATCACCCACCCGGAAACAAAACTTGCGGTGATGGAAGTGAAGTGGGGCCTGATACCCGACATGGCAGGCACCGCCATCATGCACACACTGGCGCGGGAAGATATTGTCCGAGAGCTAACATATTCAGGCCGGATATTTTCAGGCACCGAGGCCAAAGAATACGGCTTTGCCACCCGCCTGTCGGAAGACCCCCATTCCGCCGCCATGGAAATGGCCAAAGACATCGCCAGCAAAAGCCCCGATGCCATTCGTGAAGGCAAGAAAATCCTCAACAGCGTCAGCGAGTTGAGCGACGCTGAGTTGCTCTTGCAGGAATCTGTTATTCAAGGCCAGTTGATTGGTTCACCCAACCAGTCAGAAGCCGTGGCCGCTGGCATGCAAAAACGCGCCCCGAACTTTCAAGACTAATTCTGCTTTTTTAATTTCGGCGCACATCCTTAAAGGGCCCCGTGTCAAAGCGGGGCTCTTTTGGTAATTCCAGCAGGCGTTCTGACAGAATATTGCGCTGAATTTCGTCCGTCCCGCCCGCGATAGACACTGCGGGCACAGACACCAACACTTCGGCCACCGCCCCGCCATGGGCGGTATCCGGGCCGGTGAGCATGGCATCAATCCCGATGATGTCGGTGTGGATGTCCGATGCCAGCCGGGCAATATTACTGGCCGCCAGCTTGGTGACAGAGCCTTCTGGCCCACGGGTTTTGCCCGCTTTTTGGGCCTCGCGCAGGCGCGCGCCATACCATTGGGCGGACTGGTTCATGATCAACAATTTGGCAATTTCCTGGCGCACGGCGGCATCTGCTATCCGGCCATTGTCGCGCGCTTGTTCTATCACCAAATCTACCCGGCCTGCCCGCTGCGGATACCAGGTGTAAGGCTCGTTGGCGATGGCCACTTCTTCGCGATATTCAGTGTAGATCTTGCCCTCAAACCCTTTGCCATCGACGGCACCCCGTGCATTGCCAGAGGCCCGCCGTTCATAGGCCAGCGTCGTCATGGCCACCGCCCAGCCATTGCCCACTTCGCTGACCCTGTCATGGGCGGGCACAGTGGCATCGGTAAAGAACACTTCGTTGAACGAGGCATGGCCGTTCATTTGCTTTAGCTGGCGCACTTCAACGCCGGGCTGGCGCATATCGATCACAAAGTATGAAAGCCCCTTATGCTTGGGCACGTCCCAATCGGTGCGGGCTAGCAAAATGCCGTAGTCGGCATGGTGGGCACTTGTGTTCCAAACCTTTTGGCCGTTGATGATCCATTCATCGCCCTTCAGGTCGGCCCGTGTGGTAGAGCCCGCGAGGTCGGACCCACTGCCGGGTTCTGAAAACAACTGGCACCAGGCATCTTCACCGGTGAGGATACGGCGCAGATATTTGCGTTTTTGCTCGTCAGAGCCATGCACCAACAAGGTGGCAGCGGCCAGGTTGCGCGGGCCCATTTTTGCCGCACCCACCGCCCCAATAGCGGCGAATTCTTCAGCAATAACGGCCATGGCCGCAGGCGGCAGATCGCGGCCAAAATAGGCCTCTGGCCAGTCGGGTGCGCCCCAGCCGCTATCGACCAGTTTTGTGCGCCATTCGATCAATGTGGCGTCCGCATCCCAGTTTTCAGCAAGCCAGCCGCGAATTTCGGTGCGAATGTCGTCGAGATTAATATCCATGGTCATACTCCCATCGCCTGTAAAAGGCGCTCGCGGTGTTCCGCCGGTGTGCCCATGAAAACTTCCGAGCTTTTCGCCCGTTTGAACCAAAGATGCGTGTCGTTTTCCCAGGTAAAGCCAATACCGCCATGGAACTGAATGCACTCTTCAGCTGCATGTAAATAAACGTCGCTGGCGGCTGCCTTGGCCTGGCTGGCCGCAATGGTGGCATCGTCACCGTCTGCAAGAATTTGTGCCGCTTGGTAGGCCGCCGCCTTGGCCAACTCGACCTCTACCATCAAATCAGCAAGGCGATGTTTGATGCCCTGGAACGACCCGATAACACGCCCGAATTGAACCCGCATTTTGGCGTATTCCACCGCCGCATCCAGCATGGCCTGCGCGCCGCCAATGGCCTCATTGGCCAGGGCAACCAACACGGCATTGTTCAACCTCTGCAGGTCTGCTCCGCCGTCTTCGCCCAGCAATTGTGCTGGCGCATTTTCGAAATTGATCGCCGCAAGTTTACGGGTCGTATCAACCGCTTGCAGCGGTGTAACCACAACGCCCTCAGCACCGGCATCAACCGTGAACAGCGACAGGCCCACCTTTGTGCGCCCGGCCACCACCAACAGGTCAGCAACCTGGCCATCGATCACAAAGCTTTTGCCACCGTTGAGCACAAAACCATCCTCAGAGGGCGATGCCGCAAGCTGAATATCGGCTTTATCCCACAGGCCTTGTTGTTCCGTCACCGCCAATGCAGCAACAACTGAACCGTCGGCAATGCCCGGTAACAGCGCCTGCTTTTGGGCTTCCGTGCCCGCCTGCAAAATAGCGTGTCCTGCCATCACAGCGCTGGCCAGAAACGGCGCACACAAAAGCGCGCGGCCTTGCTCTTCCATCACAATCGCTTGCTCGACAGGACCATAACCAGCGCCGCCATAGGCTTCGGGAATGTGAAGGCCCGCCAGGCCCAATTCGCCGCAAAGCTGTTGCCACAAACCGGCATCATAGGTGTGGCCTTCTTCCAGCGTGGCCCGTGCGACACTGGCGGGGGATTTATCCCGTAAAAACCGTGAGAGGATCTCGCGGAACTGGTCTTGTTCCGGCGTAAAGTGATAGTCCATTGCCAAACCTTGTCTTGCTGGTGAATACCGTTAGATGCAAAAGGTCGAACAACGGGCCGCACAATTCAAGCGGTTTATTACGCGCCCCTTAAACCGGCAAAGGTGCCCGGTCTTTTGTAGGGCTGAGGCCCACCATAGAATGAACTTCTTGCACATGGGGCAGGTTGAAGAGCGAGCGGCGCACAAAGGATTCGTAGCCATGAATGTCGTGGGTTGCGATCCGCAGGATGAAATCTGCTTGCCCCAGCACGGCAAAACAGTCTGTCACTTCAGGGAACGTACGAATGGCGTCTTCAAATTCCTCTATCGACTGGCGCCCATGAGACGACAGCCGCACCTGGGCAAACACCGTTGTCCCCAACCCCAGCTTGGCAGCATCCAACACCGCCACTTTACCTTTGATGACCCCTTCTCTTTCCAGCCGGTTAATGCGCCGCCAGCAAGGGGATTGGGACAGACCCACCCGCTCTGCCATGTCTGATACAGCCATGCTGGCATCTTGCTGCAGCAGTCGCAGCAATTGGCGGTCTAGATCATCAATTTCAACGGGCATTCAGGCCTCTATCCTTAGGAGTTTATTTATGCGCAGTTCTTTAAAAATATGGTTACCTAAGCCCTATTATTGACGAATATGGGAATAATAGGAATTTATTTCCCGTTTCTTTGGCCCAAAATATTCGAACCCCATCAAGACAGGTTCTCATATGGCAAGCCCCCGTTCACTCAGCGATAAATACACCAAGAAGTCCGGTCGCATCTATCTCAGCGGCACCCAGGCGCTGGTTCGCCTGCCGCTGGTGCAAGCACAGCACGACCGGGCGCAGGGGTTGAATACGGCGGGGTTCATTTCCGGCTATAGAGGGTCGCCACTCGCCGCCTATGACATTGAGCTAAGTCGCGCACAAAGCCTGCTGGACGACCACGACATTCACTTCCAACCCGGCTTGAACGAAGACCTGGCCGCCACTTCTGTCTGGGGTACCCAGCAATTGCACTTGTCGGACAAAACCACCAAAGACGGCGTGTTTGGCATTTGGTATGGCAAGGGCCCGGGCGTTGACCGTTCCATGGATGTGCTACGCCACGCCAACGCCGCAGGCACCGACCCGAACGGCGGCGTTTTGTGCATTGCGGGCGATGACCACGGGGCCAAGTCATCAAGCCTGCCACACCAGACAGACCATAATTTCATGGCCGCTTTTATGCCGCTTCTATATCCGGCGGGGGTGCATGAATTTGTGGAATACGGCCTGTTGGGCCTGGCCATGTCGCGTTTTTCCGGGGCGTGGGTTGGGTTCAAGGCGGTGTCTGACACAGTAGAAGCGTCCGCAACCATTGATCTGGCCCGGGAACAGCGCCCCATCATCATGCCGTCCGACTTTGAAATGCCCCCAGGTGGGCTTTCCATCCGTTGGCCTGATGTATGGCGCGAACAAGATTGGCGGTTGCAGCGCTATAAGGGCTTTGCAGCCCAGGCCTTTGCCCGCGCCAACAATATTGACCGCATCATATGGGACAGCCCCAACCCGCGATTTGGCATCATTACCTCCGGCAAGTCGTACCAAGACGTGCGCCAAGCCCTGCATGAGCTGGACATCGATGAAGACCGCGCCCGTGAAATTGGCCTGCGCCTGTACAAAGTTGGCATGCCCTGGCCGCTGGAACCTGAAGGCATCCGCGAGTTTAGCGAGGGGCTGGAAGAAATTCTGGTGGTTGAGGAAAAGCGCGAGATGATAGAACACCAGCTGAAGTGGCAGTTCTTTAACTGGCATGAAAGCGTCCGCCCTCGCGTGGTGGGCAAGCATGACGAACAAGATAACTGGCTGCTACAACCGGAAAACGAGCTGTCTGTCGGCCTGATTGCCCATGTGATTGCCGCGCGGATGGAAAGGATGTTCCTCAGCAAAAGAATGCGCCAGAAGCTGGACTTTTTTAAAACCCGTGAAGCCAAACTGGCCGACTACGCCGCCCCGCTCACACGGACGCCCTATTTTTGCTCGGGCTGCCCGCATAACACCTCAACCAAGGTACCCGAAGGCAGCCGGGCCACCGCTGGCATAGGCTGCCACATCATGGCCATGAATATGGAGCGGGACACCGAGACGTTCACCCATATGGGGGGCGAAGGCGTGCCCTGGGTTGGCCAGGCCCCCTTCACTACCGAAAAGCATATATTCGCCAATCTGGGCGATGGCACCTATATGCATTCCGGCCTGTTGGCAATCAGGGCGGCGGTGCTGGCCGGGGTTAATATCACCTATAAAATTCTCTACAATGATGCCGTAGCCATGACCGGTGGCCAAGCCGTTGAGGGCAACTTAAGCGTTGCCGACATCGTTGCTCAGGTGCTGGCCGAAGGCGTCAACCAGGTGGCCGTGGTGTCAGAATACCCCGAACAATACCCTCGCGGCACCCTTCCCAAAACTGTCGCGGTACACAGCCGTGATGCCTTCCCCACCCTGCAGCGCCAGTTCCGTGATGTGGACGGCTGCTCCGTCATCATATACGACCAGGCATGTGCCGCCGAG
>Ga0055584_100008054_pt1 | contig 10330 bp, 10 predicted proteins | sample OSDHelmetaG_FD_58716 | JGI IMG/M metagenome (GOLD analysis project Ga0055584, IMG submission 58716) | Pelagic marine sediment microbial communities from the LTER site Helgoland, North Sea, for post-phytoplankton bloom and carbon turnover... | ecosystem: Environmental > Aquatic > Marine >...
CATCGACTCGAAGTCATTGTTATTTATCATTCCGTCCATAGCATTAACAATGACGTTGTTATCCATATAGGATGGGGCAACCTTTAGCGCAGATAATAGAAACATTCCCACCATAACCAATAAAATAATGATAGCAAAAACCGATGCGCCTTTTTGTCGCCGCAATGGATTAAACTTGTAAAAATTATTTGTTAAGTTCATTTGATACCTCTTTACATTAAGGATTAATTAATCGATTCTGACTGAATGTTGGTAGATTCATTCCTGACTCTTTATGCATCCACACGGCAATTGCTTTGCCGACAATATTTTCCTCAGGTACGACCCCCCAGCTCCGACTATCTAGACTATTATCTCGATTATCTCCCATCATGAAATAATGGCCCTCCGGAACAACTCTACCTTCCGGCCGCATCCAATCATATCTAGGCTCTCCAAAAGGAGAAGGTGGGGATACATATATATCATGTTCCACATCGCCTAGCTGCTCTAGGAAATGATTCACATTTCTGAACCCATCTTGCGTCATATCAACAAATTCTTGAGTCTGTTCAACACCGTCAATATAAAGCTTTTTATCTGCATATCGAATATGTTCACCTGGAAGGCCTGCAACTCTTTTCACATAATACACTGGATCATGCGGGGGTATGAATACCATGACATCACCACGTTGGGGTTCTCCTATATCAATAACTTTTGTTCCAATGACCGGCAAACGAATACCATAAGAATATTTATTAACGAGAATGTAGTCACCTACATTCAAACTTGGAATCATAGAGCCAGTAGGTATCTGAAACGGTTCAATCAAAAAAGACCTAAAAACCAACACGGCAAGTAGAATTGGGAAAAAAGATTTACTGTACTCAACCAGCCCTGGATCTTTTCTAAAGTTAAATGCTGTATCTAATTTCTGTTGGATTTTTTGATTAAAGGTAGTTTTGTTAATTTCTTCAGTGTTATTTTCATACGCTGATAAATCTTTGACTTGAATTTTATGTTCCTTTAGATACGAACGAAATTTTTGCGTTCGACTTTTTGCAAAAAAAACCGCATCAATTAGCCATATAACACCACTAACTAAAACTAAAAGGAAAAGAACTAGAGAATAATCTATGTTCATCACGAATCCACCCTAAGCACAGCAAGGAATGCTTCTTGGGGAACTTCGATATTTCCAACTTTTTTCATGCGTTTCTTTCCTGCCTTTTGTTTTTCCAATAGTTTTTTCTTACGAGTAATATCCCCACCATAACATTTTGCTGTCACGTTTTTACGTAGGGCTTTTACAGTGCTTCTAGCGACAATTTGCCCACCAATTGCGGCTTGAATTGCAACGTCATATAGTTGACGAGGTATCAATTCTTTCATTTTATCAGTTAATAATCTGCCTTTCGTTTGCGCTTGATCTCTGTGCACAATAACCGCTAATGCATCTACGGGATCACCATTAATTAAGACATCCAGCCTAACCAGTTTAGCCACCTGAAATCGAATAAAATTATAATCCAATGATGCATAACCTCGACTCACTGATTTCAATCGATCAAAAAAGTCTAATACTACTTCATTCATCGGCAATTCATAGCGAATAGAGACCTGACTGCCAGCAAACTGCATGTCTTTTTGAACGCCTCTTTTTTCCACGCACAGTGTAATGACATTTCCAACATACTCTTGCGGCACCAGAATATTTGCTTCGACAATGGGTTCTCGCATTTCTTCTATACTCGTCATTGCTGGTAAGCGCGAAGGACTATCTACCTTGATGACTTCACCCGTTTTGGTCAAGACTTCAAATACCACTGTCGGAGCAGAGGTTATCAAGTCAAGATCGTATTCCCGTTCAAGTCTTTCCTGTACGATTTCCATATGCAGCATACCCAGAAAACCGCAGCGGAAACCTACACCTAAAGCATCTGAATTTTCAGGTTCATATATTAAAGCAGCATCGTTAAGCGTTAGTTTCTCAAGAGCATCACGGAAATTCTCATAATCGTCAGCTGAAATAGGGAACATCCCCGCATAAACTTGCGCTTGAACTCGCTTAAAGCCTGGGAGTGCTGCAACATCTGGTGTTTTTGCATGGGTGATGGTATCACCCACTGGCGCGCCCTTAATTTCTTTTATCCCAGCTTCAATAAAGCCTACTTCTCCAGCTTTTAATACATCTGTGGGAGTTCGTTTGGGGCTAAATATTCCAACATTATCCACCACATGTGTTTTACCTGTAGATTTAGCAATAATTTTATCGCCTTTGCGGATACTCCCTTGACGAACTCTTACAAGAGAAACAACGCCTAAATAGTTATCGAACCAGGAATCAACTATCAACGCTTGTAAATCATTTCCTATCTCACCTTCAGGAGGCGGGACCAATTTAATAATATTTTCCAGAATATCAGTAATTCCTTCCCCGCTTTTTGCACTAGCAAGCACAGCATCCTGAGCATCAAGCCCAATAATTTCTTCAATTTCTTGTTTAACTCGATCTGGTTCTGCCTGGGGCAAGTCCATTTTATTGAGAACAGGTATCACTTCTAACCCCTGCTCGATAGCCGTATAGCAATTTGCAACAGATTGAGCCTCAACTCCTTGCGCAGCATCTACAACCAGCAATGCACCTTCACATGCAGCAAGCGATCGAGATACTTCATAACTAAAATCAACATGTCCAGGAGTATCGATGAAATTCAATTGATAGGTTCGACCATTCTTGGATTTGTAATCGAGTGTCACGCTTTGAGCTTTGATAGTAATACCACGCTCTTTTTCAATATCCATAGAATCAAGCACCTGATTTGACATCTCGCGCTCAGTCAAGCCCCCACAATCCTGTATAAAACGATCTGCGATGGTTGATTTGCCATGGTCAATATGGGCAATGATAGAAAAATTCCGGATGTGGCTTAAGTCACTCACTAAGGAGATTCACTCTAGTTGAAAAAGTCCGCAAGTCTACAGTAACTCGGCCATAACATGAAGAACACCTTGTTGAAATTAACAAAGTGGAAGCATTGATATTTAATTGCTTATCCGTCCAACATTATGGTGAAAAATGATTGTTGGCCATCTCGTTCAACTAGCAAAGGAAGAGGACTATCGGCTGGCAAACTAGCATTAATTTCCGTTAGGTCGTTAACGGAGTCTAGGTCTCTACCATTAAGGCTCAAAATAATATCACCCTTTTGCAAACCAGCCTTCACAGCAACTGCTCCTGTTACTTCACTGACCCTAAGGCCATGGTCAAGTCCAAGTCGTTGTTTCTCTGTTTCTGATAATTCAGTCACAGACAAACCCAGGGAGTTTTCAATCGGCTCAATCACTCCTAATTGAATTTGCTGTTGGTTGGATGCAGCGTCCAAGTCGCCAACTAGCATGCGAATGTTTTCGAGCCGGCCATTTCGGATCAACTCAACATTTACTTCGCTGCCGGGTAATGAAAGACCAACATGGTAAGGCAAATCAGCGCTATTTCTAATTTCATCACCATCATAGCTAAGTATAATATCTTCGGCTCTGAAGCCAGCAGTTTCAGCCGGACCGCCTGGTAAAACATCATTTACAAAAGCCCCTTTCGGTGTTGGCAAGTTATAAGTATTAGCCTGTTCTTGAGTAACATCAGCAATTGCTACGCCCATCCAACCCCTGGAAACATTCCCAGATTGCATTAATTGGCTGACAACGTTAGCCGCTATATCTACAGGTATCGCAAAAGATAAACCAATGGAGCCGCCTGAATTAGAATATATTTGAGAGTTAACTCCGATCACTTCACCGGCTAAATTAAATAGAGGGCCTCCAGAATGTCCTGGGTTAATAGCCACATCTGTTTGAATAAATGATACATAATTTCCTTGTCCCGTAATCTGGGAAGGCAGGCTTCTGCCAACAAAGCTAACTATCCCTGTCGCAACAGAGTGACTTAAATTAAAGGGGGAACCAATTGCTAAGACCCATTGCCCGACCTTCACATCTTCGACATCGCCAAAAGGTACAGTGGGCAAACCTTCAGCTTCAATTTTTATAAGTGCTAAATCTGAGCGTGGATCAGAACCTATAATTTCAGCAGTGTATTGGCGTTGATCGTTTAAAGTGATCGTAATTTCATCGGCACCATCGATCACATGATGATTGGTAACAATGTAGCCATCTTCAGAAATAATAAAGCCTGAGCCAAGAGATGCGCTCTGACGCTCTCCCATATCAAAACCATCAGGGAAACGATCGCCAAAAAATTCTAGAAACTCTTCTAACTCCTCTCGATCCCCATCGAAATCATCAAAGCTGTTATCGCCAGCAATAGTGCTGCGAATTCTTACATTTACAATCGCAGGTGCACTTTGCTCAACCAGCTGGGTAAAGTCAGGTAAAAATTGCGCATAAGTTTGGGCCGACAACAAAAAGGCTGAGAATAATGTTACATATCGCAGCAGCGTTAAAAATAATAGTCTAGACATGTTCATTTTCTTTTATATTTACCTTTTAATTTGCGTGTTTTTTTACTTCAGCAGCAATTATTATAAATGAGCAAACAAATACTTTTGCATTTATAAGGCTAGCGGCCATCTGGAATCAAACTCAAATTGATCTCTTCCAAACCAACATGGCTTTTTAAATAACGGTGTATCATTCTCATGCTAAAGGATAGAACAATTACAACCAAAGCCAAAATAAGCATCTCGCTAAAACCAGCCAAGTCAGCAATTAGAGCAACAAACAATATACTAATTATGGGCAACAAATACAGCAGCAATGCTAATTGCACTAACTTACTAGCTTCTATATTAATTTGGATCTGGGTGCCCTTTTTCAATGATTTAACATCCATTTCTTTTGGCACAAGCCTCGATGGAAATGCTACTTCCCGGTTTAAATGGAGTGAATTCAATAAATATTGGCCACATGTCGGTTTAAGCGAACAGCTTGTACAGGTGCCATGATTAAATGGTTGAAGTCTTACAAATTCCGGTTCGACTGCAGAAACTTTGACTATCTCGCTAAGCATATTGACGATGTCGCTTATTCAAATAAGCTAAGTATGCCAGAAAAAAGTGATTTAGAAATTAGAGTAATGCCGATTTAACTCATTACTAAAGCTTTACTCTTCTTCTATGATGACGTTGAAGTTGACGGGCAACTCCAATGACTCTTGAGGCTCTCCAACAAATTCCTGGAAAACAGCTTGTCTAAGGCGAACGCGAGCAGCTTCATCCGTAGACTCAGTGCCAGCAAGTGCAGTATTTAATTGCGGAACACGGTTAAATTCTGAAGGGGAATAGGCATCATTAAATTCGGGCACGCTATCCTCCAAAATTTCTGACTGCCCTGCTAATTGCATTTCAGGATCCAAAGGAGCCGAGGGGTTCAGAACACCTCCGGCGATTAGTACTATGGCAGCTACTGATGCCGCGATAGCACCCTGCCCAAAACGCTTAAAAGTGCCTGAGTGATTATTGTTTTCGGCATTTCCTCTGCCTGAGTGAGCTTTTGAGTTTGAAGGACTTGAGCTATCAGCTTTATCGCCTAAACCGTCAAAACCGTCTTTACCATTTATTCTGTCGATACCATCTAACTCAGCATTAATACGAGATAACAAATCAGGACGTTTTACTCCAGATTTATCTGATTCTCCTTGCATGACAGCAAAGCCTGCATTAATTCTGCTATCTAGTTCTCCCTTGATAACGGCGCTAAGCATATGAAAACGTTCCCATTTTAACTTTATGTCAACATTTTCTTCAGATTCTTTAAGAATACGGCGAAATTCAAATTCACTCGCCTCATTGTCCATTAACGCTGACAACGACTCTCCAAGCTTTTCTTTACCTTTACTCATATTCTTTTTCGCTTTATTCAATTTTCAGCTTTTCAGCTTCTACTATCTAATTCTATCTAATTCTATCTAATTCTATCTAATATCGACTGATTTCAAATTGCCTTTTCCAACTAATTCTTGCTCTGAAAGGAAAAGCTCTAACAACTAGACAACAATTTTTTGAAAAAATTCCAAAATTAGCATTATTTATTCTTCAAATCGCTTTTCCGGCTATCTTTAGGCTTCTCTAGGTTCACGTAACCACTTTTTATAAAGGGACTGATAACAGCGTCCAACGCTTCCCTAGCTCGAAATATCCTCGATCTCACAGTTCCTACTGGGCAATCCATAATTTGTGTTATTTCTTCATAACTCAAACCGCCAAATTCACGTAAAGTAAACGCAGTTCTTAAATCTTCCGGGAGCTCTTCAATCGCATTGTTAATAAGAAGGTGCAATTCATTACTAGATAGATTTTCTTCAGGACTGCCATTGTCTACCAGCTCGGCTGGCAACTCTGCTAAATCCGCATCCCCCAAATCAACATCAGTACCTGGCGGCCTTCTTCCCTTAGTCACCATATGGTTTTTAGCTGTATTTATTGCTATTCGGTAAAGCCATGTATAAAAAGCGCTATCACCGCGGAATTTAGGCAGCGCTCTATAGGCTTTGATAAAAGCTTCCTGGCATACATCTTCAACTTCGCTCTGGTCACGAATAAACCGAGATACCAAGGCTAATATTCTATGTTGATAACGCAATACCAAAAGATCAAAGGCATGTTTATTACCTTTGAAAACTTGATCAACCAATTGTTGATCGGTTTGTTTGGACTTGCCTTTAGTCAACTGAGCTATCCCTTTTTAATTACTTACCAGAGCCAAATAGGTAGAATGCTTAAAAGCTTACAATTATATATAGAATGAAAAAAACATATTCTTCATCAGCATACAGCAATCATGATGTGCTTGTCATAGGTGGTGGAGCAGCAGGTCTTAGCTTAGCACTCAAAATAGCTGAATTTACTAAGGTCACTATCTTATCAAAAAGTTCCCTACATCAAGGCAGCACCTATTATGCACAAGGTGGTATTGCCGCAGTATTGGACACTCAGGATAGTGAAATTTCTCATGTTGAAGACACTTTGCTTGCTGGAGCTGGTCTTTGCCATAAAGATATTGTGGAATATGCCGTAAGTCGTGGGCCAGAATGCATAGAATGGCTAATGCAACAAGGTGTTGCTTTCAGTCAGCGCGATAACCCGAATAAAACCGGTGAAATAAGCTCTAACAATTTTTCTATATTTTCAGATTTCCATTTAACCCAAGAAGGTGGCCACAGCCACCGCCGGGTTATTCATAGCGCCGATGCAACCGGAAAAGCCATATTTAAAAGTCTTTCAGAAAAAGTACTCGCTAATGCGAACATAACGGTACTAACTAATACTGTTGCGATTGATTTAATTACTAGCGGAAAATCGGACGATAAAAGCGACCAGTGTATTGGTGCTTATATACTTGATGAAAATACTGGGGCTATCAGCACATATAATGCAAGATTTGTTGTGCTGGCTACCGGGGGAGCCAGCAAAGCGTATTTATATACCTCGAACCCGGATGGTGCTAGCGGCGACGGTATTGCGATGGCTTGGCGCGCTGGTTGCCGTGTAGCTAATCTCGAGTTTAATCAGTTTCATCCTACCTGCCTTTACCACCCTCACGCCAAATCATTTTTGATTACCGAAGCCATACGAGGTGAAGGTGGAATATTGCGCTTACCCGACGGCCAACGTTTTATGCCCGCTTATGATGAAAGAGCTGAACTAGCGCCAAGGGATATAGTTGCACGCGCCATTGACTCTGAGATGAAACGATTAGGCTGTGATTGTGTATATCTCGACATTACGCATAAATCTCCGGAATTTATTCAAGAGCATTTTCCCAGCATTCAAAAGAAATGCTTAAAATATGGCATCGATATATGCACTGAAAAGATCCCAGTGGTTCCTGCTGCACATTATAGTTGCGGGGGCATTATTGTAGATAAAAATGGCAAAACTGACGTCACCAACCTATATGCTATAGGTGAAACCAGCTTCACTGGCTTGCATGGCGCTAATAGAATGGCCAGCAACTCATTACTGGAATGCTTTGTATTTGCATTTTCTGCAGCAGAACATATTGAACAAATACTGGATAGCACTGAGTTCAATTCTAAGCCGCCTGTTTGGGACGAGAGCCGAGTGACAGATTCAGATGAGGACGTCGTGATTTCTCATAACTGGGACGAAATTAGACGCCTAATGTGGGATTACGTCGGCATTGTTAGAACCGACAAGCGTTTACAAAGAGCAGCTAATCGTATTGAACTTTTGAGAAATGAAATACAAGACTATTATGGCAATTACAAAATCAGTAAAAATTTATTAGAGCTTAGAAATCTATCTTTGGTTGCGGAGCTTATTATTAAATCAGCAATAGATAGAAAGGAAAGTCGAGGCTTGCACTATACTTTAGATTACCCGGAACAACTTGAAAACAGCTCTGATACGATTTTAAACCCTAAGAATTTTTAACTCATTTTTTTATTTGGCTGTCATTGTTTGCCAAAATCATTTGAATCATTTGAATTAATTCTGAGTCAGGCGCTACTTCTTTTTCGATAAGCCAGCTAAATAAATCCTGATCTTCTTGCTCTAACAACCGCTGATATATTTTTTGCTGGCTATCGTCTAGCTGAGCCAGTTTATCCGTCGCAAAAGGGAGCAATAGTAAATCTAATTCCAGCATGCCTCTTCGACTGTGCCACCACATTTTTTTTAATTCTACTTCATTCATTATTTTAACTTTGTTAGCTGAGCTCTGGCCCGTATAATCACTTGCAATGGATAATTATTATGTAGATTTAAACCATCGTGAACTGCTTGTTGTTAGCGGAATTGATAGTGAGCGTTTTCTCCAGGGGCAATTAAGTTGTGATCTCAGTGCTATTTCAGAGCTAGACAGCTGCCCCGGATGCTTATGTGACAATAAGGGTCGTGTAATTGCAAGCTTCACCCTCTGGAAAATAACTGAGGTATTCTACCTTGAAATGGAAGCTGGTGTTGCTGATTTTGCCGAACAACATCTAAAAAAATACAGTGTGTTTTATAAAACTAAAATTGCTATCAAGAATGAAGTTTTTAATCGGATCGGCTTGATTGGCTCAGAAGCTCAAGCTTACCTTATAAAACATTTTGCTAAAATCCCATCACAGGCTAATCAAATTGAAGCAAGTGACGGAAACTATTTAAGACTCGCTGACCCTGTAAATCTGCGCTTTGAATTATGGCAGGACAGTACATCCCCTCTCTCTGTTCAATCTAAAACTGACCTTGATCTAGCTGAGGGTAAGCTAGAAGATTGGAGACTGCTAGATCAATCCATTGGCTTGTATAGATTACAATCGGAAGCTTCTGCGCTTTATACGCCTCAAGAATTAAACTACGACCAGCTAGGTCATATAAGCTTCACCAAAGGCTGTTATACAGGTCAAGAAATTGTGGCTCGAATGCACTATCGTGGCAAAGCTAAGAAGCGACTTTACTTACTAGAAATAAGCGCTGAATCCAGCCCTGAAAAAAATATGCTTATAAGAACCGTTGAAAATAAGCCTGTTGGTGAAATTATCGATGTCGCAGTGTTAGCAAAAAACAAATATCAAGTACTTGCAATTGCAACTGAATCTATAAAACAGGCTTTGAAAGTACAAAATCTTAACAACTCCGAGTTAACGCTAATTCCTTCGATACTCTTGAACGAATAGCAGGTAAACGACCAGTTGGGATAAGGACAGGCTCTTGGGAATATAGTGAAAACACTTTAGAACTTATAAGGCAGGCAGGGTTATTGTATGACAGCAGCCAAATGGCTGATGACAGCCCTTACGAGTTGCTTTCCAGCGGAGAAAGAACAGGTATAGTGGAACTTTCTGTTGAATAGATAATGGATGATTATCCATATTTTGGTATGGATCGCACCAGCACAATACGCCCTCACATTACACCTAGTGACGTCTTAGAAATCTGGTCTGCAGAATTTGATATGGCTTATGAGGAAGGAGGCATGTTTTTATTAACGATGCATCCTCAAATTATTGGCCATCGTTCAAGAATCGCAATGCTTGAAGAGTTAATACAGTACATTCGATCAAAGCCAGGTGTATGGTTCGCTACACATGAGGAAGTTGCTAGAGCAGCAGCAGAATTGCTATCGGCGGGAATAGATCCTGCAGACGCAGCTAACCAGCTTGGGCATAGTGCGGAAATGTTTTTGAGAGTGTATTCAGAATGGATCGATGGTTATGCCAAGAACAAAGACAAATCCCGATTCGATATCGGGAGCTTAACCGGGCATAGACCGGGCAAAAAAGAGTTAATTTAACTAAGTTATTGATTTTAAAAGATCTTGTTGGCGGACCGGACGGGACTCGAACCCGCGACCTCCGGCGTGACAGGCCGGCATTCTAACC
>Ga0055584_100008055_pt1 | contig 10328 bp, 8 predicted proteins | sample OSDHelmetaG_FD_58716 | JGI IMG/M metagenome (GOLD analysis project Ga0055584, IMG submission 58716) | Pelagic marine sediment microbial communities from the LTER site Helgoland, North Sea, for post-phytoplankton bloom and carbon turnover... | ecosystem: Environmental > Aquatic > Marine >...
CATGATATGTATTTAAAGAAAGCCCAAGATGGTGTATCAGCATTAAATTTAATTGATAAAAATGATGAACCCCAACTATATGAGACTGTACATAAACGGGGGCATAGGCTAGCGGAAATATGTACAATCTTGAAAAAAACTACTTGGAAAAATAATATTATGAGAGAAGCAAGGGAATTATTTTATGACAAAAATTTTCTGAATAAACTAGATACTAACCCATATTTGCTTTGTTTTAATAATTTTGTAGTTGATTTTAAAAATAAATTGCATAGAAAGGGTCAACCGGATGATTATATTTCAAAATGTACAAATATTGATTATAATCCACTTAATCAGGAGAAAGATATGAATATTATTTCAGAAATTAATAAATTTATAAATGAGATCTTTCCAGATAAGACACTACGACGGTATATGTGGGAACATTTAGCATCATGTTTGATTGGAACTAATGAGAATCAGACCTTTAATATTTATACTGGTTCAGGTTGTAATGGTAAATCTAAATTAGTAGAATTAATGGGAAAAGCTATGGGTGATTACAAAGCGACAGTGCCTATTACACTTATAACACAATCACGAACAGGTATAGGTAATACTTCGTCTGAGGTTGTTCAATTAATGGGAACCAGATATGCAGTTATGCAGGAGCCATCAAAAGGTGATAAAATCAACGAAGGTATAATGAAAGAGATAACTGGTGGTGATCCGATTCAGGGGCGTGCGCTTTTTAAGGAGGCAGTAACATTTATTCCACAGTTTAAGCTAGTTGTGTGTACAAATGCATTGTTTGATATTAAGAGTAATGATGATGGCACCTGGCGGAGAATTCGCGTATGTGATTTTGCTTCCAAATTCTTGGAAAACCCAAATGACGATCAGGATAAATTTCCAAAAGAGAATTACCCATATCAATACAAAATAGATAAGAATATCGATGAGAAATTCACACAATGGGCTCCAATATTTATAGCAATGTTAGTAGAAATGGCATATGAAACGAAGGGACATGTAAAAGATTGTAAAAGTGTTATGTCTGAAAGCGATAAATATAGGGAAGGCCAGGATTATTTGGCTGAGTTTGCAAAAGATCGTATTCTAAGAAGAAATGATGCGCGGATTAAGAAGACTGAAATTATGGAGGAATTTCGAAGTTGGTATTCAACACATTATGGGCGAAATAATATACCAAATGGTCGCGAAATTACAGAATATATGGATAAACGGTTTGGTAAATGCAATAAAGGAAAATGGCATAATGTAACATTGGTATATGATGATGACGATGACATTGATTTAGAATAATTTTCAAACAAATATTTTATATAATAAATATATTGTTTATTATATAATGACAATGCATACTCATCGAAGAATGTCTGTTCGAAATCAGCGAAAGAGTCGTAAAGCTAAAGGCCTGACACCATCCAAATTAAGATCTTCAAGTAACAATAAAATTGACCGAGCTCTTACAAATCTAAAAAATATTAGTAATTTAATAAAGGAAGATTCCAACAATATATGTAATGAGAATACTGATGACAATATATCATCATATTGTTTAAAGATAAGATCTTTAACAATTAGGCTAGCGCAAACCTTAGATATTATAGAAAGAACAATAAAATAATTATGGTCTCGATCACTGTAATTATATATTTTTTATTATATAGAAATATGGTCTCGTATATTCAGTTGTAATATATAACAGCGTCACCATAATAAAAAACTTGGTTTTTTCAAGTTTGATTCTTGATTCGAAAATAAAAAAATGGACAAAAAAAGTATGTCCATTTTTTAAAAATACAATATAGGATTAAAGTCAAAAAACCCGTTTTTTTGATTTAGAGCATATTGCTCTCGTTTCACTTTTTATAAAAAATGTTTGTGACCATAAAAATTTTTCATATTTTTCAAAATTTTAAAAAATAGTATTTAGGAGTTTTTTCTGTAACTATAATATAGTTACATAATGAATTACAATTTAACGCCAGAAAACATTTTTAAATTTGTATGTGAAAAATGTTACTTTAAAAGTAACAAACTTGGCGATTATAAAAGACACGTTCTTACCGCAAAACACATGAATGACACAAATAGTTACGGTAGTGACACTGTCCCAAAAATATATGTCTGTAATTGTGGTAAATCATATAAACATAGACAAAATTTATTTAGTCATAAAAAGAAATGTAATTTTGGTTCAACAGAGTCTAAGCTAGAAAATACTATAATGAAGACAGATGAGGAAAATATGGATTATAAACATATGTTTATGACAATGATAAATGAGAATAAGGAATTACGAGATATCGTAGTAAGTCAGCAGAATCAGATTAGCGAATTAATACCAAAAGTAGGTAATAATAATAATAATACAATTAATAAGAATAAATTCAATATTAATGTATTTTTGAATGAACAATGCAAAGATGCATTAACTATGAATGAATTTATTAATGATATAAAGATAAGTATTGAAGATTTAATGCATACAAAAAATAATGGTATAACGGAGGGTGTATCTAAAATTTTTATTAAGAATATGAACAAACTTTCTTTATATGAGCGTCCGATACATTGCACAGATGTGAAACGAGAGACTGTTTATATTAAATCGGAAGGGGGGGGAAGGTGAAACAGCACAATGGAAAAAAGATAAGGAACAGGAGAAATTAAAAAGGGCTATAAGTGATATGACATTTGTACAAAGCAAAAATCTTAAGCTTTATACAGATGAGAATCCAGATTGGATGGAAAAAGAACAAAAACAGGATGAATATATGATAATGATGAAAAATTGTATGGATGATATTAAAAAGGACAACAGGCAAAACAAGATTATTAAAAAGGTTTGCAATAATGTTTATGTAAATGGGTCTTATAAATAAAAATTAAATTAAAAATATAACAAAAAATTGAAAAATTGAAAAATTGAAAAATTTTTAAAAAACAATTAATTAATCAAATTAATGACTTATAAAAACATTATAGACTTTTCTCTGACGCCCGAAACAAAAAGAATATTTATAGAAATAATAAATAAAGATTCTTTAAAAATTGCAAGTGATTTTCAAAATTTTACATATGAATCTTGGATAAATATAATATCTAAAAAAATTAAATTAAAAAATTTAAGTAATCCAAATCGATTTGGAATTTGTGTTATTTTAACATGTAATGAAAAAACTATAGAAGAAATAGAAGAAAATTTTACCAATATAAAATTAAGTAAGTATATTGAACATATTCGAACGGAATCACGAGATGATAACTGCATTTGTTGTTGTAGTAAAGAGATCACATATGTAAGTGTTATGAGAAATATTACAACTGGTATTATATTTTCGATGGGCTGTGAATGTATAACAAAACATGAAATATTACCACGAGAACTATTGAAAACCATTAAGAGACAAATCAATGAACTTAAGAAAACTAAAAAGGTACAAATTCAAAATCAGAAAGAAGAAAAAAGATTAAGAATGGTCCGCTTATGGCAGAATAATACAATAGATTTAAACACATATAAAATAGGAGAAAGCATTGATATCGAAAAGATTATGTGTATAAAGCAATCTAAACATAATGGCGATGAATATGATATTATATTATGTAAGCTTTATAATAATAATAGAAATATTAAAGCTAATGAACAAATAAAGAAAGAACTATATAAACACTTTGAAATGATACCGAATTCAAAAGAAATAGATTTTAATATATATTTAACTATTATAACAGTGACACATTTTTATAAGTATGATAAATTACATAATAAATATATCTTTGATATAGAGACCAATCTTGATATATCTTATGAAGATTAAACTAATTAATATTATTCTTTCTTAATAAACCATTGTTTATGAGAATCATTAGTATTAATATAGTTATAATAAAATGAATTCCATAAATAAAAGAGGTGTATTACCATATATTTAAGAACAAATGGTATTAAAATATATAAGACAAGAATAATCCATACACGATAGTTCTTGTATAATTGATTCTGAAAAAAACCCCCATACCAGAGATATATAACCAATAAAAGATAGTAAATTATTTTAATATAGTATCTGATCTTATCAGAAAAACCAATCTCTTGATCTTCATAAAAATTTTTCCTTGAATCAGTTTGAATAGAAGCAGTATAATCATTTATTTTTTTTCTTGAATTTGATATATCACCAATATGTCGGCTATATAAATCTTGCATATTATTTGTATATGTTTTATCACCTGAATAATCGGTTATCAAGGTTTGTAATGTATCTTTTGTCTTATTATTTTCGATTATTAATGTATTAATATAATCACTACTTACAATTTTTTCCTTATTACGTTTCTCTAATTCTTCATTTTCCCTTTTTTTTCTTTCTTTTTCACCAGCTACACCAACTTGTACATTATGTATGTTAGTTACAGTGGAAATTAATTTGTTTAAAGTAGCATCAGTACACCCATCTTCGTTTAACTGATTCATTAGTCGATTTTTAATATCTTCTTTTTTGCCATGAAAATCCATATTAGCTATCTTTGTTTTTGCATTATTAATTTGATCAAACTGTGCGGCAGTATATAAAGGCATCTAATATAATTATTAGATTTTTTAATATAAAAATTTTATATTAAAAAATCGTAATTTATATAATTATTTGAGTGTATATTTATTTTTAAGCTTTATCTTTTTTATCAATACATTTATTCTCTTCTTTATTATATGACATATTTTTACTACAACATTCTTCTCCAATACATCCAATACCAAACTTACTTTTAGCTGGGTCAATTATATCTTTAAATTCTTGTTCTAAAACTTGAGATATATTTTTAGAATTGCCAATATCTTCCTTAAGTTGTTGTCTAGAATCAAAAGGAAAATCATATTCATCATAGTCCATATTATTTCTTATAAATAGATCGTATATGCGAGTTGAAATATAAAATGAACCAATTAATATAATAAAAATAGATATACCTCGTGTTATATTAGAAGGTAATAATTTGAGTTTAGATAATATAATCAGTATTAATATGGGAATGCAAATAACGATTATTATTTTCATAATATTACTATATGCCAGGTATTTTTTACTATAATATGTATTAATTTCTACCATGCGTAACTTATTAATATGACCCGCCTTAATACCATTATATTGTTTTTTGACATCAGATAATTCATTTTCAATAATATCAACTGTAACTTTTTGATTTTTTAAATCGTGTTTGGCGGATTCTACTAAATTTTGCATAAATAGTGAATTGTTTTCTAAAATATTATATAATTCAATACGTTCCTTTGAGAGATTGTTAATATCTGTAATAATTTTATTTTTACCTGTATCACTTAAACCATATTTATTTAAGTCAGAATATAATTCTTGTTCTTTTGCCTGTAAAGAACTAATATTTTGCATTATAATACTATAGTAATCCTGAGATTCTGAGTTATCCATATATATAATTAAATATATTATCAATTATAATATATTTAATAATAAAGATATATCTAAATCCAACATTGTCTTAAATTATTTACGTAATATTTTCATAGCACTAATAATAATAATAATTGCTAAAATAGTCCATAATATATATTGATAATTATAACTAATTAATTGTAAATGTGTATCTTCTACTTGTGCACTTAATGTTCCCATTTTTCCAATTCCTCCTATTTCTTCAATATTATCCTTATATTTTTCATATTTATTAATCAGATGCGTTACTTCTTTCATACTATCTCCCAATCGATCATATTCTTGTTTTTGTTCAATGGTCAAAGAATTAATTTTAGTCATCAGTGCCTTTACAGCACTAGATACTTCGGCTTGAGCATCTTTTATCTCTGAATCTTTTGGTATTAATTCTTTTCCTAAACTACATGGCGTTTGTGGTGTCATAATATTTCCTAAAGATAGTTTACCCCAAGCTATGGAATCAATAAAGTTTGTAGCCTTGTTTGGACAAGTTACATTACTATCTACTGTTGGATTTCTTACAAATAAATCTGTATTATCCACTGTTACCCCAAAGCCAAATGCAAGTTTATTTATAATAAAATTTCTATCATCAATTAACTCACAATTATTATTTCCTGCCTCACCTGGACGTATTTTAACTCCTTGACATTTATCATTTTTATTACATGCATCAAAGCAAAAATCATTATTTTTATTATTCGAAGATGTGACTGTATTTAATAGATGTGATGGTTCAGATAAAGTAGGCACATGGACCTTAGTTTTTTGATTTTCAGGGACAGGTTTATAAGATACATCCCCTCCCTTGTCTATCTGAGTATAGGTATCATTTGCTGTACTTTTCAACATAGAATTGGGATAAGGATTGTGATTTCCTGTTTCTTCTTTAAATGCCATTTTCCCAAGATTGTTACTAAAAGAATAATTAGGTAGTGCTGAAATATGGATAATATTAGAATCATCTATACCATTAAGCTTTTTGTAATATTCAATAAAATCTGTATTATTAGTTTTTTTCCACATCATTAAATTTCCCTTGTCATTATTAGAAAAACATAAGGTATAAGCCCCATTAGATGAGTATAATACTTTTCGATCAACAAAGTTGTCTCCAGCAGCAGGAATTAAAAATTCCCCCTCACCTAATGTATATCTATAATTAGTACTATCTTGATCATTAACATAAAAATCAATTCCATATTCTGGTTCTGTACCATCTGTGGCAGGATCTATAATTGTATAAACATGGCCAGTATGTTTATCTTTATATAAGAAACTACCATCATCCCCTAGAGTTAATGATGAGCCTTGACAATAACCAATACCTGCTGAATAAACAGCATTTGTCCATGGACCACCATAAAATTGACTATCATCCTGAGGGGGGCTTTGTTTACAATTAGTTGATGTACCATATTTAATAGCATCATCATAACTATTTCCAGTAAAACATTGAGATGTCCCATACCCATTACTTGCAGTTGTGGCCCCTTTTCCTGCGTCTTGAAGACCAAATATACTTGCTTTAACGGATATAGCTTTTTTATGACATGCTTCAACCGTATATGATTCTCCTTGATAATCTGGTATGGCTCTGCTACTAGTATCCTTATAACATCCAATATATGTAGTTAAACAATCATATGCATTAGCATCATCTTCTCCCGATCCTATTTTATATTTGATTGATCTTTCAGGTATTTTAGTTAATAGTAATTTTAATAATTCAACAGTTCTCATTTGACTTGCACCCCAATACGCAGGGTCAGGTGCTCCATTACAATAGTGACTAGAACAAACATTACGTTCAGATACTGCTGAATAATCACAAAAATACACCATTGCATTATGCCCAACAATAATTGTATCTATGCGAGATGTTGCATTTACACTTAATAAGTGATTACTTGTGGCATCACTAAAAGGATCAAAAGTTCGTAATTCGGCTTTTTTTAAAGTACGTAGATCACGATCATACTTATCAGTCCGATGAATATAACATTCGTTGGTATCACTAATAGCATAATATTTATGATTGTTGTTAATACAATAATTAACAATTTGATCAGCATTAATAGGTACTTTGATAAAAAAACCTGTATTATCTGATAATAAATATGTGCCTAAATTTTCTGTTTTAACATTTAGTTCATCATTATGATCTGAATAAATTGGTTTATTAACATAAACATTTGAAACTTTACCGTGATAATTTGCTGTAGTATTTTTAATATTTGTTTGTAGATCATCTAGTTTTTTTTCTGCTAATTTTAAATTATCTATTAACTTTTTTAAATTACTATAATCAATATCATTATTCATATTTTTTTGATTAGCTTCATTATTGTTCTCAAATGCTTCTACTAAAATTGTTTTATTTAATCTATCAGATTTATTTTTATTTAAATTTTTTCCTTGTTGTAAACATTTGGAAGATACTAAACTATTTTCATTCTGTATATTATTTTTATTATAAGTCATTAATATTACTTAACAAAAAAGTTTATTTTAAATAGAAATATGGAGAATTGATAAATATTAATACACACAAAAAAACTAAATATACCATTAGAAGCTCCATAGAGATTAAGTTAGGTGCTACAAAACTTAAAATAGTAATAAAAATAGTTTTTATTAGAAGTACAGCCCAGATTATATATTTTATATAATTTGATGTAACACGTAGCTGTAAAGTACTATTTTGTCCTATTAGATCATCATGATATTCTAGAGTCTTATTCAATAATTTTTTAGATACTTTTAAGTCATCAACCTGTTTAATAAGCGTTTTATGTGATAGGTCTAAATTTGCCTCACTTAAATTATAATCTTTTATATCAGTACTATTATATGTCTGTAATTGATCTAATTTTTCTTGAATTTGTATTTCAGATTCATTAATTGCAGAAATTTGCTTTATCATATCATTTCCAGTACAAGTACCCATTTGTACATTTGCTTTATAATTTGAACAAATGGGAAGTTCTTTTGGACATAATTTTGGCGTTCCAGCTGCATGACTATCAGGAGTTGTATCATAGTTGTTAGTACATTCATAATGAGGTAAATTTGTAATTTGCTGAACCAGATCCTGTACATCATCTTTATATTTTTGTATTAAGGTATCTAACTCTTTTTGTTTTGATACTATTTCTAAATTATTATCTTTTGATGTATCAACCATATATTATATAATTATATAATTAAATAATATATTATATCAGCTCTTTAATATAACTATTTTTTATTTAAGAGTTTTTTTAACAGTATTCTTAACCGAAATCTTAGCTGCATCATTAACTGCATCCTTAGCAGCATCAATATGATTAGTTACGGTGTTAACTACTTTGGCAATTTTACTATTACTAATTGACTTGATGTTTAATTTTGTATAGATAAAAAATGCCCCAATCATAATCATTATTAAAAAAATATTTTCAACTATACTAAGACGTAGATTATTTTTCTTATCATATAATACACCAATAGCAGCATTATCACTATTATATAAGTCTTGTAATTTAACTTTTAATAGATTTTGATTTCCTTTAAGATTTTTAATATTATGATCCTTAGAAGTTATAGTTTTTTCTACATTATTAATATTGTTTTGTATTTCAACTTGCATAGAACTATAATCTAAATTTAATTTTTTCAAGAGTTGAGTATCTTCTATATATTTTTTAGTATTACTATTACTTGGTGCTAATAAATAATTTAAATAACTGGTTTTCATACTATTAATTATTGCATTAAAGCGATTATTTAATTCGGATAAATTATCTTTATAATATGAAGGCGATTTTAATTGTCCCATATCCACCCCACTATTACATAAATCAATTACTAGATCTGTTGCATATACTGCGTTAGCGTCTATACCACCATATATATGGCCATCCTCAAGTTTACCACATTGATTTGCAAATGTTGCAAAATTAAAATCGGAATCTTTAATATCTTTCAGTGGTTCTGGAGTAATTCCATATTTTTTTGCATTATTTAATTGCTTAGTAGAATCATCATGAGAATCTCCTAAAAAACATTGCATTGTATTATAATCCTTACTATATTGAAGACTATATACATCTACATTAGCTTGAATAGCTTTTTGACTACATCTATCTAAATTATAATTAGAACCTTCAACTAATTGTAATGCATGTTTTTGAGAAATATTATTATAATCTTTATAACAACCAACATATTTATAATGATTCATATATAATATTAATATATATTATCAATATATTAAGATGTGCAGACTCTATAAAAATCAGTATTAATAGCAGTTTTACTATAGCGATATATTTTGCAAATTTGTCCAGGTCTAATACCAATTACTTGAGCTACTGGACTAAATCGAGAAATATCAGGAATTTGTTTATTATTAATTATATTATATTTTTTCTTAAATTCATATTCTTCTTTATTATTTAATATTACATGTTTTGGTACTAAAGTATGATTTAATATATTATATTGCAATCTCTTAATATTTATAATAATAATAAATATTCCATCTTGTTCCCAAATATCTTTTAAAAGACGTATAAGCGTGTCGTTAGGTTCATCCTTAATAATAATAATTAAATCATCGTTAAGAGTTAATATATTTTCTAAATTATACAAATCTTCTATGAATTCATATATATAATTTGGTCGTAATGTTTTATTTAAATGATATTTGATATATACTTTTTTATTTGAATTATCTCTAGAAAGTAACATATCTAATTGTTTTGATTGAAACATAGAATGTAGCTCGTGTATACTAAAATCTTTATAATCCTCCACATTATAATCTTGCAAATACATAATATCTAATAAAGTTTT
>Ga0055584_100008056_pt1 | contig 10328 bp, 8 predicted proteins | sample OSDHelmetaG_FD_58716 | JGI IMG/M metagenome (GOLD analysis project Ga0055584, IMG submission 58716) | Pelagic marine sediment microbial communities from the LTER site Helgoland, North Sea, for post-phytoplankton bloom and carbon turnover... | ecosystem: Environmental > Aquatic > Marine >...
CATAAAGACCATCTTGAAATCCACCCATATGGATGTTTAGAGTATGACCAGCTGAATGAGCAGTTCCTACTTCACATGGTTCACCTTGTGGATCTTCTCCACAATCATCTGGTGGTATTTGAATTGGGCAAATAGCATTGGTAACTGGATAATGAACATTATTGCTGTTTCCGACTTGATTTGCAGACATACAAGAGTAAACAATATTATGTTCACCATTCTGAAGGTCTGATGGGTTTAGGTGACAATAAAGCGATGTGTTTCCTTGGCATACACTGTCTGCAGTTGTATTGGCGGATGCATATGACTTTCCTGCGATCAGCATAAAGGCCATAGCAATAAATGAAAACTTAAACATTAAAGATTCTCCTTTTATTATTCTTAACGAATTAAATTAATTAATAATTTTTAAGCGATGACCAAGTACGCCCTTTTAGGTCGATTTGTCAATTTTTAAAGATTTATGAAGGCTTAATCAATAGAAAATAAATATGGCCGCCCTTTTGGACGACCAAAATTTAAAATTTAAGGCAATATAATTGAACCGGAAGATTCCATGTTTAATGAACTATCGTAGATGTATTCATTTTTTTGGATATCATTAACGCTAAACGTCACTGTTCCTGAAGTCTTATTCCAATTTGACATCACTTTCGCTTCTCCTCTTGAGTTAGTGATGTTGTAAGATCCTGGTTCATTAATGGCCCCAGAAAAACTTCCGTATACAAAAGCATATCTAACAGGCTGGTTATTATTATCCAAAACTTGAACCTTTGCCGTAACTCGATACCCGAGACTGCTGTAATATCTTTTTGAAAGAGATATTGTATTAACATGCAGACTTGGAGATGACTCCCCATTGATAGTAATGAGAATCTCGCTAGAGCCTGTGGCCCCTTTATCATCGCTAACTTTTAATATTACTTTTTGAACACCTACCGAAGTAAAATTAAATGAAGGTTTAGGTTCATAATTTTTTACATTACCTGGAAAGGTCCATTCATAACTAACGACGGAACCATCTGAATCTGTTGAATTTGTCCCATCAAAGTAAAGAACCTCTGGTGCCGTACCTGTAGTTTTATTAACATTTATAACGGCCACGGGTGAAGAGTTGGTTTCCTGAGCATTTACATTGATAACAACTGACGTTTCATTAATGGCCCCATCATCATCTGTCACCTTTAATGACACAGTTTGAGCGCCTGTATTAATAAAGGTAAAGGAAGGAGAAACTTCAGCACTTTTCACATTTCCTGGAAAGTTCCATTCATAGCTTACAATAGATCCGTCAGAATCACTGGAGTTAGATCCATCAAATTGAACACTTAAAGGGGCAAACCCTTGTGTCTTATCTGCATTGATCATTGCTTGAGGCGGCGAATTAACATCAGCGATATTAACCGTAACCAAGATACTTGCTTCATCACTTGCACCATCATCATCTGTCACTTTTAAAATAACAGATTGAACACCTGGTTCATTAAAAACAAATGATGGGTTTGCTTGATAACTTTTCACATTTCCTGGAAAGGTCCACTCATAGCTTACAATCGAGCCATCTGAATCTGTAGACGAAGAGCCCGTAAAGTTTACGGTGAGAGGAACTTGCCCTTCAGTTTTATCTGCTTGAATAATGGCCTGAGGCGCTGGTTTTTCTACAACTGCATTTACACTAATAAGGATATTATCCATATCAGTTGCCCCAGAATTATCTGTTACCTTTAAAGTAACCGTTTGAACTCCAGAATTATTAAAAGTAAATGAAGGACTTGCTAAAGTACTTTTAACATTTCCAGGAAAGGTCCACTCGTAACTTACAATAGAGCCATCGGTGTCGATGGAGTTTATTCCATCAAAATAAAGTGTTAAGGGTGCATCTCCAACTGTTTTATCAACATTTATGATGGCCTGAGGTGGACTATTCACCTGGCCTCCTTGAAGTGATATAAGAGCAGCGTCAACATTGACCAGACCGTGCCCAAACATATCGTCATCTCCCGTTTTACCAAGATCAGTTGCTGTTTCAAACAAGGCCGTTTCAACTTGTTCCGGAGACAAGTTAGGATCATAACTAAATAAAAGTGCAGCTGCCCCAGCAGCAACTGGTGAAGCGGCAGAGGTTCCACTCCATCGACCGTAGCCTGACAAATTAGTCGCAAAGATACTACTTCCAGGAGCAAATAAATCTATGGGTTTACCATAGTTTGAAAAGCTTGATCTTGCGTTTGATGATGTTGTTGATCCAACTACAATCGAATTTTCAGAGTCTAAAAAAGAACTAACATCCTGACTATCGTTTCCGGCCGCTATAAAAACAAGACCACCTCTATTTTTCAGATAGGCCGCTGCGGAATCTATCGTAGAACTTTGATAGGCCCTATAGCTTAAATTCACAACCTTTGCGCCTTGATCGCCCCCATAGGTAATACATTCGGCCATATCTGAATAATAGGCCGAACCACTTGATGCATTACTAATCTTTCCTGGGATAATTTTTACATTCCAAGTTACTCCTGAAATCCCTTTTCCGTTATTTCCATAACCACTCATCGTTCCGGCAACTGCTGTCCCATGATAATGAATGGGCTCTGTATTACTTGAGCCATCCACAAAATTCTTCCCTGGAAGCGACAAGAGCTGTGACAGATCCGGATGTGATGAATTGATCCCCGTATCACAAACCAATACCTTTACTTGCGAGTTTCCGGTAACCGAATCCCAGGCCTGTGGAGCATTTATTGTGTTTAAGTGCCATTGGTATTTAAAAAACGTATCATTTGGTTCAGCATTTGGTGCTACCAGATAATCTGGTTCTGCATATTCAACAGCTCCAGAACTTATTATTTCTTCGGAGAGCTCTTCTTCTGTTTTTCCTATTTTATTTTTAGAAGTGGCCTGTTTAACCCCTTTACCTAATTTTCTTTTACGATCATTTAATTTATATTTTTTTAAAATTTTATCTAATTTATTTTTAGATTCCAAAGAAGCTGAGTCTTTAACCTTATATAATACGGTATTTGATCTTCGCTCTTTATTTCCTTTCCCGGCACCCATAGATAAAATTGGAAACAAAAAAGATAAAATAATAATTAGATGAATAGACTTCATAGTAAACTCCCTTTAAGTTGCAGTTTAAGAGTATCGGCTCTAGACATTTATTATTAATTTCCTGACTCGATCAGTACTGTATTCAATCCAGAAAATGCATTTTAAACTCTAATACCGGGATTTTGGTTGAGACTTAGTTTTTTTCGAATTTTTTTTTCATAAAAGTCGATTCCAATTCTATGGAAATGTGTTTCTATATTTTTCCATTAAGAAATCTAATCTTAAGAATTTCATGTAGTTAAAAAAATATAACCTGATCGTCTTTTGAACTATCTCCACTTAGAGGCCATCTAAGATAACACATGTGTTAATTTAGTAATTTTGTTAAACTTGAGGAGTGCTTAAATATTTTTTTTAGTCGATCGGGGTCACAAACATTTTTTAAGCTTCTTTTCCTTAACAGGAATATATGCAGGGCCAAAAAAGGTGAATATCCCAAGAGACCAAACAATAGATAGGATTTGGTCCCCTCAGTCCCCTTGCTTCGATTATTATAGATGCTCTTCCCCAAAGAGAATGTGCAAATGTTCCTCAAGAGCAAGTTACCGTTGTGTAGACCAACCTATACAATGCTGCCCAGATGGTACAATGTGTGTTAGGAAAAGGTGCGTACACACTGAGAGAGGGCAATATAGTTGTAGGTAATACTTTAGTATAATTCAGCGAGAGTTTTTAAACCTTTAGAGTTTAGAAAAATAAGTATAAAGTATTTTAACACCTAAAAATAAATTTGATTATTAAATAATGTATTTGAAATTTACAAAGATAGATGGTGCGCAAGAGAGGACTTGAACCTCCACGCCCATACAGGCACTACCCCCTCAAGGTAGCGTGTCTACCATTCCACCACTTGCGCATTTAAGGTGCCGAGATTATCTTCAAATTACTGTTTTGACAATATTATTGATCTATATTTTGTTCAATCTGATCAATATAAAACTTAAGTCTTTTTTGCTCTTTAGACAGCGACTTCAGTTTGTCACGTAAAGTCATTAGCTCATTTTTATCAAGCTCAGAAAGCTCAATTCGCTCTATAACATCCTCATCACTTAAATGACCATATTCATTTAAAAGCTCTTCCAAGGGATCTAGGGCCTTGGGTTTAGAGCTTGGAAACATGATAAGAACTTTTTCTTCACTTTTTTTGCTCATCATCCCCCAATTATATGCAATCATTAGACCACCGGCATATAACAAGATTTCAATAACTTGTGGTCCCCCTTTTATATTAAGATGATATCAAACTGTAAAAAATCAAGTCATTGGCAAATAGTTGGACAGATTTATAGAGAATAATTTTTAGCCTTCAAAATTGAGTGTCAGCAAGAGAAAATATTCAATATGAGTAACCTAAAAGTTAGTTGTCTTAAATGTATTCATTATCACTCTACTCACGACCCCATCACTCCTAGGGGATGTAAAGTTTTTAACTTTAAGACTAAGCAATTTCCCTCGGATCTCGTGAAAAAAGAAACGGGTGAAGATTGTCACTACTATGAACAAAGAAAAGTTAAATCAAAAGGTTTTGACTTTCATGATCCAAAGAATTGGTAGACTCAAATAGAGTTGGGCCAGACTTTTCAATAATGGCCCCTCCAAGACAAACATCTCCCTGATAAAAGACAATCGATTGTCCAGGTGTTATGGCCCTTTGAGGGTCTTTAAAACTAACTTTTAACCTATCCCCCATTTGCTCTACAGTACAGCTTTGATCTTTTTGTCTATACCGTATTTTGGCATTACACTCTTGTTTGAGAATTGATAAACCATCAACAAGGGTCAGTTCAGTGGCATAAAGCTCATAAGAATATAATGAAGGGTGCTCTCCCCTCTCAACATAAACTATGTTATTTTCAGTATCCTTTTTTACCACAAACCAAGGCTCACCTGGCCCACCAAGACCAAGCCCCTTTCTTTGCCCTAAAGTATAGAAGGCACTACCGTTATGATGGCCAACGACTTCTTCGTCTAAGCTTCTAAACTCACCTTTTTTATAAGGAAGATAGTCACTAATAAATTTTTTAAAGTTCTTTTCACCAATAAAACATATTCCTGTTGAGTCTTTTTTATCACTCGTAATAAGATCATGTTCTTTGGCCAGTTGGCGAACTGTGCTTTTTTCTAAGTGCCCAATAGGAAATAGTACTTTTTCAAGTATCTCTTTTTTCATTGTATAGAGAAAGTAAGTCTGATCTTTATTCCCATCTAGACCTTTAACCAGCTGCCCATTTATATTTTGACAATAGTGACCCGTGGCCAAGTAATCAGCTCCAATGGCCATGGCCTGATCAAAAAAACGTTTGAACTTTATTTCTCTATTACAAAGGATATCAGGGTTAGGGGTAAGTCCTTTTTTCAGGTCACTCACAAATTTATCGAAAACAAATCTTCGGTATTCTTCTACAAACTCTATTGGGTAGTAAGGTATATCTAATTTTTGACATACATTTTTTACGTCATCATAGTCTTCTTGAGCACGACAAGCGCTTTGCTCTTTATTATCGTCCCAGTTTTTCATGAACATACCGATAACTTCAGCACCGGCCTGTTTAAGAAGGAGAGCGCTGACAGAGGAATCAACCCCTCCACTCATTCCAACAACGACTTTTTTACCTTTTAGATTCATAGTAATGCTCTATATCACAGAGCATTATCACTAATCAACATCCAAGGCCCATTTAGCTATTGCTGTGGTAAGAAAAAGATATGACTTATGTAACGTATTAAAATTTAAGGTTTCAGGAAAGTCATTTGATGTATGGTGACGTAGACGATTATAATCATCTTCCCAGTTTTGACTAAAAACTACCCCGGGCATACCTTTTTCCCAAAACCTCACTTGATCACTATGAACCGATTCGTTCGAACTAATATCAAATTTTATCGAGCTTCTTGAAGTCCTTCCTCGTTTAATTAAGTCTTGGGCCAAGGCCATATCCTGGACGTTTTCTTTTCTTATATAGGCCTTAAAATCTCTCTTCTTTCCTTTTTTTGATTTCGAATCATGCCCCAGCATGAGTAAATTTACAAAGCCCTCAACCTCAATATTTTTACTTAGATCAGAATAATACTCTTCCAAGTAGGCCTTTGAACCTAACTGATTAAGCTCCTGGAAATCAAAAAATATAATTTTAACATTATTCTTAAGATCCAATTGGCCTAGTGTTTTAATTATACCTAAAAGAATACTAATTCCGCTTGCGTTGTCGTCTGCGCCTGGCATATTAGCATTTTCATTTATAGAAAATTCCTCATCTTGAACTATCGTATCAATATTGGCCCCAACGATAAGCGTTTTATTTTGACTTCCCTTTTTCTCCCAAATTAGATTTTTACCTTTGACGCCCTTTAAAGACTTTAAAAAATCAGTTGTTTTATCTGTAAACTTTTTCCATTTTTTATAATCTTCACTCGATTCAGAGTACTTTTGAGTGACTTGTATTTTAAAGTCCTTTTTATAATGAGAAATGGCCGAATTTAGGTCGGGGCCAAACTCCTGTACGACTAAAGTAGAGCTATCTCCACTTGTTATTTTTTTAATTTTATTAATTAAAAATGGAATAACTTTATTATGCCCTGAAGTTCCCACAAGTCGATTAGGCCGGCAACAATCGACAAATTCTCGTAAATCCTGAATGAGATCTTCTTTCTTATGGTTTTTGATTAATTTTAATACATTTGAATTGGCCATTAAGGAAAAAGAGATAAAAAAGACTATTAATAAAAGAGAATGGTATTTATTAAACCTCAAAATTCCATTACCTCAGCTTTTTTTCCAACTTGCTCTTCTGTATTCTCAGCTTTTTCAACTGGTTCCGGGTAGACTCTCCATAGTCCTTTTTCATAGTGAAAAAAAGCTGATATTTTTCCATAACCTAAAATTTTGGCACCTATTTTATTTGAATCATAAATAGTCACAGAACGGTTATAATTAAGTAATCCTTTCTGGACTTCCTCACACTCAAAAATAACATTAGTCCCCTCCCTAATAGTGATTCGGCCCTCAACTTTTTTATTGCTTGAATAAACTAAGATATATACTGAAATAGGTTTAGATATATCAAGCTTATCATCAAGTACGCAATTAGATAAATTGAGCCTATTCCAAAGAAAATTATGATTTTTTGTCACGTATACAATATTTGACCTATTGTCACAATAAAGAACTTTATAGTCTTTATCTAAAGCACTTCCATCAGAGGTAATTAAATGATCGTCTCCAGGTTTGAAGTTATAAATACCATTATGTTCACCATGAGTTATATTCTCATAATAATCTACAATGGTACCCTCTTCTCTTAAGGAAACAGGGCTTCTTTTTTCTATAAAATATCCTAGTCTGTGATCATTATTAAAACAAAGTTCATTTTTTACTTTCTTTTTACTTGGAAGAATATCTACTTCTAAAGATTTGGCAATTTTCTCTACATCGACACGCCTGATATCACCAAAAGGAAGAAGAATTTTTTTCAATTGATCTTTAGTTAAGGCCGATAAAAAAAAGGACTGATCATAAGCTTCATCGTTGGCCGATAAAAGTGAGCATTCACCTGTTTGAAGGTTTGTAAATATTTTAGCGTAATGGCCAGTGGAAATATAATCGGCTTTAAGATATTTTGCCTTATCTAATAAAATTTGAATTTTAACGCTATTGCATGCGATACAAGGATTAAAATCAATACCAGATAAACGAGAAGAAACAAGATAATCGACAACTAAGTCTTGATATAGATTTTTAGCATCTACACCATAAAAACCAATATCAAGTTGCTCACATATTCTTTGTACTTTTTTAAGCTCATCGACATAACAAGATCCTGTTACCTCATACTCTGGTTCAACCGTTTTATTTTTACTCGTCTGAAATTCATCACCTTCTTCTTTTTTCTCAATAAGTTCTCTATCCATAGTAATAAGAGAAATCCCGATAACTTTATACCCCTGCTTTTTTAACAAGTAAGCAGCGACAGTGGAATCTAGCCGTCCGGTCATACCAACGAGAACAGTTTTATTAGCTTTTTCGGAAGAATTATTCATAATAACCTCATAAAAATTATACCTATTAGGCAAGAATTTTCACAGTCTAAAATAATTCTCATATACCACAGTAACAGACCCGATAAATCATTATGAAAAATTCAACTAATTCACTTCAGTTTAAAGATATTGTCCTCTTTATGGATCCTGAAAATAGGTCTTCTAAAGATAATTTCCTCAAAACGATAACAAGATATATAAAATCACAAACACATCTTCCCAACAGATTCTCTTATTCAGGCTCAGACAACGACTTATCAAGAGTTTTAACATTAAAAGAAAACTTAAGCTTTGAAGGCCTTTTATCAAATGGTGAAAGTATTGAGGACTTCAACCTTGCCAAGCATATATCAGACATTCATAATCCTTATCTTTTAAAATTATTTAAATGTTTACCTGATAAAGATACTCATATAGATAAGCTTGACAAAAGTCAGCTCAAGCTGGCTTCTCTCATAAAAGCACTCCTCAAAGAGTCCCCAGTTTATATTCTCGAAAAACCCGATGAAAATCTTGATAAGAAAACGGTAGCAATGGTTCAGCAAGCTATTGATCACCTCACAAGATTGAAAAATAAAATATTTATCATTAAAGCAAACTCCCAAAGCTTGTGGCATAATATGGCCAACAAAATCCTTTACAAACATAATAAAGGCAATTTCCAACTGGCGGTCCTACCTGCCCAACAACTTCTTGATAATTTTGACTCATTTATAAAACAAGAAGACCTAAGCTCAGACGCAACAGAAGAAACTGTTTTGAACTTTAAAAACATCCCAGAGCACCTCATTGCGAAATAAGAAAACTCTCACAAGTTAATTGACAAATTCCTTATGTGAATTGAATAATAAGCTGTGAAAAATAAAAAGCTAAAATTTGTTGATATATTCTCTGGCGCTGGAGGCCTTTCTTGCGGTCTTGAACAAGCAGGCCTAGAGTGTCTTCTTGGTGTGGACTGCGATAAGTATGCCGCTCAAACATTTCAAAAAAACCATAAAAAAGCACAGGTTTTTACAGGCAATATTGAAGATCTTACAAAAAGTAAGCTTACTAAGCTTGTAGGTGGTCAAAAGATTGATGCTGTTGTTGGTGGCCCCCCATGTCAGGGCTTTTCAACCGTTGGACTTGGAAACCCTACCGATAAAAGAAATAAATTATTTTTGCATTTTGTAAGAATAGTAAAACTTCTTGATCCAACCTTTATTGTCATCGAAAACGTTACAGGTTTAGTTGCCAAAAAAAATGAAAAGACTCTATTGGCCATTTTCAACCAATTTAGAAAACTAGGCTATAATTTAGATATTAAAATACTATCTTCACAAAACTTTGGTGTCCCTGAGATAAGAAGAAGAACAATAATAATTGGAACTAAACTCAACATAGAGCCACAATTTCCTCGACCAACCCATGATATCACAACAAAAAGAGGTAAATATATTCCTCCCGTAACAATTGGCGAGGCCTTTAATAATCTTTTAACACGATCTGGAAAAGCGCTTAATCACGATATTGAGTCAGCTAAAGTTAAAAATAAATTAGATGAACAACGTTTGAAAAGAATTCCTGAAGGCAAAGGTATTCGATATAAAAAAGATGAAGAACAATACCTCACCCCAAGACTTCGATTTGGAGTAGACTGGGAAACACTTCCTGAAGGCCGATTTAGACAAACAAAGTATCAACGTTTAGACAGAAATAAGCCTGGCCCCACAATAATGACACACAGACATGGTTATTTTCACCCTACGGAGAATAGATACCTTACACAAAGAGAAGCTGCTAAATGTCAAAGCTTTCCCAATAACTTTGAGTTTGCAGGCCCAATCTCTTCCCAGTGGAGACAAATCGGTAATGCAGTTCCTCCTCTTTTAGGAAAAGCAATAGGAAAAAGCTTATTAGAAATGAGTAAGCTAAAATCCGCTAATATTATAAATAAAACAAAAGCTAAAAAAGACATAATTAAACAAAGAAGAAAAGAAGCATTTAATTATCGATCTTCTGCATCTCAACAGTGTTAAGTTTATCGTTTATTTTAAGCATAAAGCCGCGAATAATACCAATATCACTATTATTATTTTCCATCACAGAATTTATTGCGGAGTGAGTATCAGAGGGACAAACCTTCAAAGACTCCTTAAGCTCTTCATTTGAAATACTAAACCTTACAATTGCTTTTTGAC
>Ga0055584_100008057_pt1 | contig 10327 bp, 11 predicted proteins | sample OSDHelmetaG_FD_58716 | JGI IMG/M metagenome (GOLD analysis project Ga0055584, IMG submission 58716) | Pelagic marine sediment microbial communities from the LTER site Helgoland, North Sea, for post-phytoplankton bloom and carbon turnover... | ecosystem: Environmental > Aquatic > Marine >...
AGTCGTCACCTTCGTGCACAAAGTACCCTTGGTAGGCACACCCTCCAAATGCTTCATCACAATAGGTTTGCTCCTGCGAGTCCGGGGTACCTTGGGGTCGGGCAGCTCCATATACGTACCACCCTTCATCTCACCGTACTTGTGCATCCTCGATGGCATCAAACCTGCCTCACACCGCTCCCCTGTGTACGTTGCCAAAATAAACCAACGATTCCGCTGATGTAAACCACCGCATGAATTCGCTCCGAAAATGCACCACTTCATATCATACCCCTCTGCGCACAAAGTACGAAGTACCGCCTGCCACACCTCGGGCATCTGCAAAATATGAGCCACATTCTCTAGAAACACGTACGGGGGGTGTTTCAACTTAATTATACGCAAGATCTGAAAGTACAGGGATGATTTCTTACCCTCCAAACCCCTCTTCAACCCAAGAGTACTAATATCCTGGCAGGGGAAACCTCCGATCAAAATATCATGATCTGGGGGTTTTAGTGTACGCACATCCTCGTGAATTGGCACTGGGGGCAAATCACCGCTCTTGATTCTGCGCTCCAACACGCTGCGAGGGAAAGGATCCTTCTCGCAAAACATCACCGGATGGAAAGGTAGTAACCTGCCCATTCCTCCAATGCCGCTAAAAAGGTCGAGACACCGCATTTAAGGGATTAACACACGCTATATAGGTTGACATTTTTCTTTGGCGGCTCCAGCCGACCCAAACACCCCAAAGTCCACTGCTGCTTGTAACGTTTCTTATAATCTTCGAGCCGACGCTGCCACACGTACTCTCCAAAACCATCCGGCTTCCACAGTATGTCCGACCGAAATAGACGGACAGTGCCATTCGATACAGGAGTCAGGTCTGAAAAAGGCAGAAACGAAAGCACATGTAGCAGCACGTCATCAGGCAACATTACATTGTAGACACTTAACTATATACCCTCATAAGCGAAGACGCGGTTCCCTACGCCAAGAGGACCCACCAACACGCACGCTGACTAAAGGGTGATCCGAGTACAAACAGCGCTGCAAACTGCAGTCCACACGCACGTCCTTGCTATAACAATGATCCACATCTCGACCACGATGTCGAATGTTCCCACGCCACGAAAAACTCTTATCCAACACCTTTAAAATACGATCGTCATGAGTCGCATTAAAATCTCCCACGCACACACAACGACCACTCTGGCTGATCACATTGTTCAATAAAGCAGCCTGCGCTTTCAAATCCTTTACACCATGCACGAGGCTCGTCAAACCATGAGACGCCGTACCATATTCTTCCACACGCCGTTTCAAATGCACGCCGAATAAAGACACACCATCACGAGTCACACAAGCAAAACGCTCGTAAGATCCACCCGTAAACTCCATACTACCCGCATACTTTACCGTGTTCGGACCCGCTTCAAATAACCCAGGTTTGCCAAAAAACCACACCGTGTGCACGCGCGTACGACCCCTGCCGTAAAACGCTTCCGTGTCGGTATCCCGTGCCAAACGCTCCACCAAACCCTCGGGAGCCACCTCGGACAAGAAAAAACCATCGTACAGTTGGATCGTACGCACCAAATACGCATACTTTTCCTTTGATACAGTACGGTCCAAATTCTCACCGTTCAAATAACCCACACTATACATTATATAACATTCCCAGCTCCATATATATGACGCAAAAAAAAACCACCAGCAATATTTGCCATGGGGTAGAGAATATCCAGACTCTTCCACACCTTGTCTGTATACCTCCAAGTATGCGCCCAATCCCACACAAATAAATTCATGACGTACACAGGAGCAGAGTAAAGGGACAAAGACGGCACGATTTCGTACTGCCACCGGAGTCTAAGCTTACACTCTGCCATAAATAAGACCACAAAGACGGATAGGAAGCTAAAATCCAAACCCTCGAATGCAGCAAACACAAAGTGTAAAGCGGAAGCAAAGATTAACCCTAATCTCATATTATCACCTCTCACGTACCGGGAAGCAAGGGCACCGGCTATTAAGTACAACACCTGTGGGCGTAGGAAAGTATACATCGTAAAAAAAGCACCCGGGAGCACTGAAAACCATACGGGAGAACCATACCCCATAAGATGTGTCACCACGTAAGGCACAAATGCAAAATCACCACACGAAGGTTCAGGCACCGTGAGCATCAAAGTCATCAAAGGTACGTATATAGCATCCGTAAACCTCTCCGGGACCCACCCCAGCTCTGGGAATCCCACATTCCGATCCTTATTCTCTGTAAAATACGCACGGATTAGATAATAAATTCCATGAACCAAATGCTGAGGTCCCGGAAATAAATTAAAGAACAAAACACCCAAACTTAACATTAATGTATTTCTATCGCTGTAAATAGTTTACGCCTCTGGCGTTTAGCAGCCGGATCCGCCCCATCGAGCTGTCGCTTGCCACCGTCCTCGCCAACCTTCACCCCACAATATTGCGGATAACCCTCGGGTAAAAAACCCAACTCCACGAACGCCTCGCTCAGTTTCTGAGCGAAATCCGCGTCCACAGGGGCATCCGACAGTTCCAACGGCTCTGATTTTAATTCAGCCTCGTGATTGTCTTGGTTTGTATACTGTATGATCCTGGCAAGGTTGATAAAATTCTCCCCAAGAACTTGTTCCACGACATTGGGGTTAGACGGATCTTGCACGGCTTCTATTTTGGACGGTACAATATACGGTCCACCCTCTGATGTAACATCGTCTCTAAGTACCTTGTAACTCCGATCCGACGCCTGCCAGACCCTAAATGCCTCCTCTATGTTGCCCTCCTCGCATATCGCTTTATGAACACCAGGTGCCAATTTTAAGGTTTTGAGTCCACACATTTTTTCCAATTTCTCGGGCGTTGTCTTGTCAAAATTAACATCATAACTACCGAATGTTTCGTATATCTTTGTTAGGGTTTCTCGCTTTGTTGTGTTAATATACTTTGGAGACCGCACGTTCTCTAATTTCCAACTACTAATATACGTACCGAGGTCCGGCTGCACGCTGATTCCCTCCCAGTAAGGATGCTCGTTCAAAACAGTCATTGACACCTTTTTCAACTCCGCCTCTTTAAAACTCAGTACGCCCTTTATCCCTAATTTTTCAAAACCATCTTTTATCAAGCCGTCTTCAGCCGCTTGTATTTTCCCCTCTTGAACATCATGATCCAACTCTATATCCAGATATGTCAAATCGTCCACTGTCATAAGTTCCCCAGTGGGAACATGTTTCACCTTGAATTTCTCCAACATTTGATAATTTAAACCAATTTTTATTGCCGTAGAAATAGCCTCTACCAAGCGATTCCGTTTCTCACTATTTACAATAATTTTCTCTCGGGGTTCCCGTGCGCAAGAGGAAAGAAGGCGTCGAGAAAGGGGATCTGACGTAAGTAACTTCATATAACTGCTATAATCCTCCCATTTCATTGGGCTACGGCTATAATCTACTTGCAGGAGGGATCGCGCGGCATGTGCCTGTCGTGATATACCACTAAGATTTTTGATGCTCCGCAAATATCCTTTTATTGTTTGAACTCTTTGTCTTTGTTTTTTTCTTGTATTCTTTCGTTTCGTCTTATTATACCATATGTAGGCATAGGCGATAAATTGACTAAAAAAACCACCAAGACATCTTAAAAGGTCATCCCAATCATCATCAGACACCTCGGGTGCAGCAGGGAACGCTTCTTTGTACATATCTAGTAAAGAACACTGTCCACCCTCTATCACTTTTTTCATTTTTTTCCCTTGTTTCTCACGCAACAGGGTCACCAACTCGTCGCCCTCGCCCGAATCTACCAGTCCGAAGCCCGAGTCTGAGCCCGCGGGTACGTAATCCTTTTTGGATGCGCCAGAGCCGGAACCTCCTGAACCCCCAGGACTGTCTAAAGGGGCAGTCGCAACATAATGAACTTGGTCGTAGTTGCCAATACTAATTTTAGTGGAGGGTGTAGTGTCTTCCCACGAAGGAGAGAATATCTGAATAGTTCTATTACTTACATATACAGTTATTTCTACGCCAAAAAGTGACGATGCAGCCCACAGGCATGGATCGTCTGCATATGTACCTTGTGTAGCCATTTTAGTATAATACATGTCCCAATTTCTATAATCTCGATGGTTTCTTATCCATTTTTTTAAACGAAATTGACGGTTCAAAATATCTACAAGACTGTCATTCACAGTCCTGGTTGTTACCTCGACATTTCTATCAATGAGGTTGCGTAGATGACGCACTACACTATTACGCATATCTCGTACGTCAGTGTCACCTAACAATTCCGGAAGCATCTTTTTTAATGCGTAAAACAGACAATCACCCCTACCGCGTGTAGGGAGTTGCTTTAGCCCATGCTTGTTCAAAAACGAATCCAGGTTATCTCCCATTTACATTATATCCAACCACATTTATACTACCACATAAGCGGGGCTCCAAATCTTCTGCTCATATTCAGATGCTCACAAGAAGGTTTCAAACAAATCGTACACTCGCCGCTTCTTGGTTTCGAAGGCGGTGTCTTGGCACGCCCCTGCTTCTTAGGCTTGGGCTTCGCAGGGACCTTATCAGGCTTCGCAGGCTTCGCAGGCTTCGCAGGCTTCGCTCTTCTCACCGCCTGGCGAAGACTAATGCGAGGCATATCATCCTCTCTACGCGGGCGCCTGGGTACGCGAACACGTAGCATGTCCTCATGCTGCTTGTACATACCGTCCGCACCAAGTCTTTCCAAAGCTCTATGCTGGGCACGAGTCACCACCTTGCAGCCGGGTGGGAACTTGTACAGGGGTAATCGCACATCGCTCACCACAAGAGATAACCAAGAGTCAAAAAACACATCATCCGCCAACTGAACCGCGTAAGGTAACTCAATCGTATCCATACGCGTACCAGAAAACGCAAAGGCACCTATCTTGCGCAAAGAAGAAGGGAGTTTGACCTCCCGAAGGGAAGTACAATCCATAAAAGCACGATTCCGGATCTCTACAACACCCTCTGGAATCGTCACTGACTCTATATCCGCACCCTTCAAAGCAGCCTCACCTATCACACGCACACCAGAAATCGCCAAATTTTTCGGAGGGGAATCATAACTCACAAGCACACCATCTACAATATTCATATTTATAAAGTAAACACACCCTATTTATATTAACCTAGACCAATATATGGACGCTTGGAGCCCAGAAGGTTATAGACATTTTTGTCTCGCTGTATCCATCTCAATACTGCTCGCAGAACTCATCGAATCTATCGTAGACCTTTTCCCGGGGAACCAAATCAACTTCATCGCATACAACGCCTGGGGGTTTATCTGTCTCAATTTGACAGTCATACTAGGTAGGAAGCTCACAAGTAGGAAAAATATGTGGTTTTTAAATGGTTTTTTAACATCTGCAGTTATTTTACTAGGGTGTGCCGCTCTCTTCGCCGACAACCACTGGGCATACACGATCGTTTACGGTGTAGAACTTCTATTCACAGTCATCGTCGCCAACTATGTCAGACAATACGAACCGCCGCAAAAATTTGTCGAACTCGCTAAGATGAGGAGCACTGGCAACACTGGTTGTTAATGTACGTTGCTGGATTGTCCTTGGATGAATCACAACAGGAGATCTGGAAAGTCTTTTCAGGATGCACACTACAGTAAAAAGTACGTGTAGTGCCTTTCTGTGCCCCCAGAAGTGTTGTGGTTACAGCACCGGTGGAAAGGGGCTCTATGACTGCTTCTGAGTCTTCCCATATGTTGTGATTACCATTTTTCAACACCTTCACAGTCGCACCTTCACAAGCTTCGTATCTCTGCCCATCATACTCTACCACAACCTTATCCTCCACACAGTCGCCCCCAATGCAGGTGTCCACATCGTCGCATACACCATCCTCATCGGCATCGAATGTCACTTTTGATTCTCCATCCACGCATGTCTCACAGAGAGCATCATCCGGAATATCACATAACGAGGCATCGTGGTTTACAGTGGAGGATAAATCATAATTGCATGCACCTTGTGTCTTACATCCAGAGACAGTATCGGCGCTGTCACCAAGTCCATCATTATCCGAATCAATAAGCGGATCCACCTCGTCACACACGCCATCCCCATCGGCATCGTTCAGGCAGGTGCCGCCACAATCGTAGTTCACAGCCGCAGCCTCTTCTCCACATCCACAGCCCAAGTCCTCGGCAGTGCCATTGCAAGTTCCTGCACAGTCTACAGTCGCTGTACAGGCACCGGCACAGTCGTAGTTCACAGCCGCATATGTGCACGTCCCATCGTCGATTGTGGCAAGATTGTTATAGTTACATGCTGGAGTCTCTACATTATCATCCGTGCACCCTGGGACATAACACAGCCCAGCTGCTTCGTCACAACCGTCTGTACAGTCTTCACACACTTGCTGAAGAGAGCCGACCATAAACACATGGCTCCCGCATTTGTGAGTCACTATACTAGCATCGGTTGATGAACTCTTCGATAGACCTGAAGCCCAATCGGAATGCTCAGGTACCCAGCACTGTAAGGTGAATTTGACTTCACCACCGTCTATATAACGTGTCTGTTTTATAATAAGATCCTGACCGTCCGCCACCACAGCCCAACTTCCTTCTTCATCTTCAGTCAACAGAATCGTCGTCTCATTAGCAGCCCTGTCCTCTGCCAAGTCAAGAGACACACAATTGTCGTCACCAACTCCAGCTCGACACGTATCTTTCATAGCATCGTTGACAGCAACAGCTACCTTCACAGTAGTTCTCTTTCTATCCTTCACACGCTGAGGGAGGTCATCATTCTGTATGGTCTCTCTAGCTGCACGGATAGCCGCCTTCTTGGTGGATCCCTCGGCTCTTTTCTTGTAGAAAGCTCTTTTGGCATGACCCTTGTGTACAGCTCTCTTTGCCAAATATGTAGTCTTGCCCACAACTTCAGCAACCTTATCAGCCTCACTCTTCTGAGTGAAACAGAGGGACGAGTTATGAACGTCTACATTGGGATCGTAAGTATAAGATGTAGGATCGTCTTTGCATCCCTTTCGCTCAGGTTTACAGCACTGATCAAAGTATACATAATTGTCTAGATTAAGACTAATGGCATTAGGGTAGGGGGATTTCAGCACTAAATCACCTGAGCAGATGATCGTATCACAGGGATGTTTGACACATGACGAACCATCCCATACACATATCCTCCCGTCTCCTGTGTTGTCGCAATCATCCTGGTTATAACGAGATGTGCATGTCGGGAGTTCTGATGGACCATCTGATGGACCATCTGATGGACCAGCTGAAGCCCCACACGCCTCGATTTCAGCTGTGGTATCAGAACTAGCAAATATACTCGACTGAGGGTGAAACAATAATCTCATGATATCATTATGATCACAGGGTTCACTAGAGCACCCGCTGGACCTTCCAGAAGCTATCATATAATGATTTATCTGTTCTAAGATACTACCCGATAGGAATTGAGTGTCTACAGCAACAAAGGTGTTGTCCATGAAATATTGTATCTGATTTTCTGTTAGTGATATCATACTATTGTGACAGCATTCAAAGGGAGACACTGCTATCTGCATATCTTGGATTGCATAGTCAATCATCTCAGAAAATCCAGAAACAGCCAGTATATGAGCTAATGGTTTCACTTCAGAACATTCAGAGTTCTCACAGGCAACTGGTTCCGAAAAATGAAACTTATGTGAGAACTCGTCATGTAGATCAAATCTGACAACATAGTCGCATGAGGGTCCAGAGCTACTCGAGCCGCCAGCCGTTAGATCAGCACCGGCGTTTTTACTACACAGCAAGCCTACATCCCAGTTATAATGACCCAAGGGGTTGCCCTGAGCATCTTTGTCTGCATACGCTGTATTACAGTCTGCTGCGGGGTCCACACTAGTTTTTGTGTGACCGTCTTTCGCACAGATGGGAGCCTCATCCGGACCACAGCGGAAAATTTTCCTGGTACTATCAGAATCGCCAGCAGCTACCCTGTATAATCTGGCTTTGCCGCCACATGATCCCGAATTCATTGCATGGACTGAACCTACTGTAAAGCCAGAAGTGTCGCATGGGGCATCGCTAAGAGCCCGACCACACATCGCAGAGTGGACAGCATCGTCCGAAAGGGGGCATGGGGCAGAGCCTGTTTCTGATGTTGGATTACCATCTTGATCGAGGATATCCCAAGTGATTTGCTCCGTCCCAGACAACTGACGTTCCCGAGCTTGAGCTACACCTAATAATCCAAGTAAAAGATATTTCATTCGTATATTTTATTCCCCTATTTATACTAATCTTTTACGATGATTCAGCAAATACTCATACACCTCCTTCGGATACTGACCCTTCTCCCCCATTTGAGCTTCTGGTGTGAGCCCGTCATAGTGTGCATCGTAGGCTTTCAGTAAAGTCTCCCCCTGCAGTTCAGACCCCAGCAAGTTCTGAACATACGATTCCTGACCACGCGCAAAGGCAAGTGCAGCTAGAAAGATGACGTGTTTCAACATTTATAAACTTTCCCACCTTATATATACACGCGCAATATAAATAATGCGGATCTTTGGATGGCTCGCAGGGGCTTTATCCGCCCTGCACAACATCCCACAAATCGTCCATGTCTGCCGCAGAAAATCCGCAGCCGACATCTCCAAATCTGCCCTGGTCGTCCGCATGCTCTCACTATGCTTCTACGTCACACACGGACTGCTCATACAAGACATGCCACTCATAGTCATGTCCGCCATCATATTCCTGCAGTGCCTCTTCATCGGTAGCCAGATGTATAGATTTCGAAACGGAACCCTTCCCGCTGTTGCGACCACACAAGCTTCCCCTCAGGTACCTCGAAGTACACGTCCCCCTCCACATCCTGCTCCACACGAGTCACGATCATAGCATCCACGTACTTCAGAGACGTAATGTACAAATCCGCACCCCCCACGTTTTGCATCGCCACATCCAGGTGATTACTCTACGTCTACATCCGGCTTCGGACGGCGACTGATCACGATATTACGACGACCGGGCAAGGGACCACAAGCTTCAAATGTCTTACGACCCATGATCACAGCCCCAAGTGTTCTAACATATCCAATCCGCCAAGGTAATCCGTTATTACGACCAATCACATGGTTATTCGATACAGCTACAATTAGATACAAGAGGTGTTCTACTACCCAGACTTCAAAGCACTGTACGCTGCCATAAGACCAGTTTCATCAGTGGCAGAAATCAATGTGCCGTGTTCACTAGCCAGACATGCAGTGCCATCATAACAGTCGCATTTCCCTGCGGGAACGCCTGGTCCACCGCATACCCCACACACGTCCAAGGTGTCCCCGGGCATGCCTGGTCCACCGCATACCCCACAATGGTCTCGGGAATTTCCATCACAGTCGCATGCCCCATCTTTGACCGCAGAACAGACGTTGCTGCCGTAGAACATATGCCAGTGGGTGTCCAAAGTTGTCACCCACGATGAGGGTTCATATGTGAAAGCGTTTGCATAATAAAAGGTATATCCTAGCGACGTTACCTTAGAGATATCCCAATCGCCGATGGACTGGTTGAAAGCGCTTGCATAATAAAAGGTTTCAACTAGCGTCGTTACCTTAGAGGTATTCCAATCGCCAATGGGCTGGTTGAAAGCGCGTGCAGAAGAAAAGGTTTCAGCTAGCGTCGTTACCTTAGAGGTATCCCAATCGCCAATGGGCTGGTTGAAAGCGCTTGCTCCATAAAAGGTATAAGCTAGCGTCGTTACGGAAGAGGTATCCCACTCGCCAATGGACTGGTTGAAAGCTCTTGCAGAAGAAAAGGTATCATATAGCGACTCTACGGAAGAGGTATCCCACTCGCCAATGGGCTGGTTGAAAGCGCTTGCATAATAAAAGGTTTGATATAGCGACGTTACGGAAGAGGTATCCCACTCGCCAATGTCCTGGTCGAAAGAGGATTTGTCCTTAAATAACTCTTCAAAGCTCGTTACCTGAGAGACATTCCAGGACCCGATGACACCGTACTTGCCAGAACCCTGACCAATGGGTACATTGGTGTCTGCCAAATTTGGACAATCCCCTTTCGGGGTTTGTCCAATGCACAAGTTTACCGCATCCTTTAGTTTGGTGAGGTCGGTCGGTGTAAACACAGCACTCGCCATACTCAAAAATCCTAAGAAAAGAAACCACATTTATAGATTTCGACCATCTATTTATACTAAACTCTGATACGGTACACCAGCAATGCTAAAAACTCCCTCCCCCAAAACACTGCAATCATTAGTGTCATCACCATATCATCGTTC
>Ga0055584_100008058_pt1 | contig 10326 bp, 10 predicted proteins | sample OSDHelmetaG_FD_58716 | JGI IMG/M metagenome (GOLD analysis project Ga0055584, IMG submission 58716) | Pelagic marine sediment microbial communities from the LTER site Helgoland, North Sea, for post-phytoplankton bloom and carbon turnover... | ecosystem: Environmental > Aquatic > Marine >...
AGCGATGTGAGGAAGCGGTAGAGGATGTGGGTTCACAGGCTCGGGATTGGTGCTGATTTTGGCTGTTCAAGAGCCACGTCGGGCACCCACAGGCTCGAGAATCCAGTTGGCGAATGCTCGTGCGGCGTAGTCCTTGATCGGTTCTGAGATGATGTGGGTGTGTCGGACACCGATCTCCTCTTCGAACTGGTGGCCACGCTGACCTCTCCGACGTCCGGCGCGAAACTCCTCGCAGCGGCGGCCACCTTCGATCATCACGCGGTCTCGCTCTGGAAGGCAGGCCCGCGCCACATAGTGTCATTCGGTGATTCCGGCAAGAGCGCCGTGTTGCTCGATGACCTGCGTGTGCACTTCCCGATGATTGACGTGTTGCCAGGCGAGCGAATCCTGATCTGCGACGCTCGAACCAAAGGAAGCACACCAAACGCGTGGGTCTTCTCCAACGACGGTTCACTCCAAGCACGATCCGCTCAGGTACGGCACATATCCCGCACCCCGAGGCGCTCATATTGCTCGACCGGCTGGGCGGTCACGAGTGCCCCATATCGCCGGGTCAGCAGCGCGTCGCAGAACGGGCAAACGTTTCCTGACACGGCACTAGGTCTGACGTGTATGCGACTCGCTGAGCCAGTTGCTCGGTTGCAGTTGAAACCGTGTTCGCTCTCTCAACCAGCCCGAAGCCGTTCCCATGCTGCGGCGGTCGTGGAGTCTTCGGCGGGAATGGCGTGTCCGTAGACGTCGAGTGTGACGGAGGTGCGCTTGTGGCCGATGCGTCGTGATACTTCGACGACGTTGACGCCTGCTGCGAGCAGGTGTGAGGCGTGGGTGTGCCGGAAGTCGTGTGGGCAGAGTCGGTTGAGTCCAAGGTTCTTGCGCAAGGTTCGGTCGACCCAGTTCGTCCAGGAGTCTGGGTTCCGGGGTTTGCCTTGGCGGTGGAATACGAGGCCGAGCCCGGTGGGTGGGTGAGCGTCTCGGTATTGCCGAAGCGCTTCGAGAGTCCGAGGCGACAGTTCGATCGTCCGCTTCGATTGTTGTGTCTTGACTGGACCGAGGATGGGCTGCTTCGACTCGCCAACTCTCTCGGTTGTCACCTGCTGACGGATTCGCATCTTGCCGGTCTCGAAGTCGATGTCTGCCCAGTGCACACCCACGATCTCTCCGCGGCGCGCGCCGGTGTCGAGTGCCAGCAGGCACGCCATTGCCCATGTCTCGGTCGTGATGCCTGCGAGAGCCCAGTCTTCAAGCTGGGAGAGGACGTCGCCGTGGAGGACCCGCTCTGCAACGGACTCGGCCGTCGTCTTGGACGCCTGATGCTTCTTCGGGATGTCAGAGAGTGATGCGGCGTTGTCGGTGATGAGCCGATCCTTCTGCGCTGCCTTCAATGCGTGGACGAGTGTGGAGCGAACGTTGACCACCGTCTTGTGGCTTCTGCCGGCGTTGAGCATCGTTGCCCACAACGCCTCGCAGTCGGATGCAAGCAATTCGGCAAGCAGCATCCGGCCGAGTTGAGGTTTGAGCCAGGTGCGGATGTGTTGTTCCAGTTCGGCGTAGCGGGCTTGTCGATTCCCGGCGAGGAGAAGGTCCCGGCGGACGGTGAGGAAGCGATCGAGCCAGTCTCCGACCGTCAGCGACTTTGCTGAGCCGAGTGGGGCGAGCGCGGCCTGACGTTCCAGCGCTTCCTGTTCCGACTCGAAAGGTCCGAGCCGTCGTTGTCGTCGCGTCTTTCCATCGGGTTGTGCACTGAGACGAAGCCAGAACTTGCCGTTGCGCACCTCGATGCTGCCGAGGCCCCGCCGTCCTCTTCCTTGCGAGTTCATGCTGCGGTCTGTCCAGTGGTGAGCATCGCGACAAAGGCGGGCGTGGGAACGTACAACCGCGTGCCGAGCTGAACGGTTGGCAGTTGGCCGGATCGCATCGAGTCGCGTACGCGGCGAATAGGGATCTTGAGCATCGTTGCGACCTGCTGCGGTTCGAGGAGGGGAGCGAGTTCGGACAGGGGGTGTCCGAAGATTTGCTCGGCGATCGCGACCACCGGGTCAGATGCTGTTTCCTCATCGAGCGGCGGGATGCGGACCTTCCAGTTGCCGCCGATCATCACGGCCTCGAGATCGTTGGTGTCGATTCTCCGTCGGACCTCTTCGACGGAGATGCCGAGTACCTCGGCTGCCTGCTTGGTGCTCATTGGGTTGTCCATGGCCTAGATAGTGCTTGAGCCGTGGTGGTCCCGGACGCTCGGCGTCCTGGGGCACTAGCGGGCACTAACGCGTGGGGTGAAGCTGTATTCATTCAGCCGACCGTAGATGCACCTTTTCGACGGAAGGCTTGTTCCGTATGGCTCATCAAGTGCCATGCGAGCAGTCGCAAGTGCACCCAAACCTGTGACTTTTGGTTCGATTCCCGTCCACCTCCGCCACTCGTTTCACTCGAGGACTTCATGTAGGTCGGGGTCTTTGGGGCAGAGACCCGTTCGTGCGGTCGATCGCCAGTCAGGGCGGACTGGTCGGCGGAGCGCTCATTGGATCGCCACGGCAGCGCTTCTAAGCGACGCCTTTGAGCCGACAACCGCAGAACGCGCCCGTCGGCCGAACAAATCCTGTTAACTCGGCGCGCCGTGGTGCCTCGGTCCAGTCGGGAACGCCATCGAGGTGATCGGTGCTCGGCGGCAGCGTCCAGCCGCCGATGAGGAGACGATGTCCTCCCAACCAAGGGGGTAGTTGTCGGTTGCTCGATCGAGGGCGTTGATGAGTAAGAGAAGTTCTCAGCTTGGGAGTGAGCGTTGCATCGTGAAAGGTAAACCGCCCGAATTCGGCGGCATGTCAAGACGGCTCCCACAGTCCCACCTGACTCGCTGTAGAAATCGAGATTTGTAGGAGTCGCGCTCCTCGCGCTTAAAAAGACTGAGTATCATTCGCATTATGCAAGATTTGCGGCGTTTTCTTCTTCCGGTGGCGTTGGGTGCCCTAGTCGGTTTACAGGCGTGTGGTGTCGACGATGATTCAGCAAACACTGACGCCTCTGCGATGACCGCCGCTGGCGATGAAGTCGCTGTTGACGAAACCGACCATGCCGACGACGACCATGCCGACGACGACCATGCCGACGACGAGGGTTCCAGTGGGCTCGGCGCGCACGAACACGGGACGGCAGAGATGACTGTCGCATGGATTGGTGGTGACGTCGCGGTCGACCTGATCAGCCCGACCTTCAACGTTTTTGGGTTCGAGTACGAGCCCACCAGTGACGAGGACCTGGCGATCCAGGCGGACCGAACTGCAGTGCTGACCTCGCCCAACATGATCGTCATAGACGACGAAGCCGCTTGCGCACTCGCCGACCCGGTCGGGACCGAAGTGGAGCGTGACGGCAGCCACTCCGAGATCACAGTGGCGTGGCTGTTTGAGTGCGAGAATCCCAATGGGATCAGCCAGATCGATGCGAGCGGTCTCTTCGACGAGTTTCCGAACTTCGAAGACATCGATGTCGAGTGGATCTCGGAGTCGGAACAGTCATCAGCTGAACTCACTCCGACGGAAACCGGCGTTACGTTGCGGGGGTGACCGATCGAAAGGACGAAGTGGTCCGCCTCGATCGCGTCCGTTTCCGTTGGCCGGGACAGACGTCGGACATCGTGTCGATCGACGAGTTGTCACTCGGTGTCGGCGAGCACCTCTTCGTGCGTGGCGCTAGCGGTAGCGGCAAGACGACCTTGTTGAATCTGCTCTGTGGGCTGCAGGCGCCGTCGAGTGGAACGATTCGACTCCTCGGCACGGACCTCTCGCAGCTTGCATCCGGTCATCTGGATCAATTTCGAGCCGATCACATCGGCGTCATCTTTCAACAGTTCAACCTCCTGCCGTATCTTTCGACACTGGAGAACGTGACGCTGTCGTGCTCGTTCTCGGGCCGCAAGAAGCGACGAGCCTCTCAGTCCACAAACGTCACAGGAACCGCTCGCCGATTGCTGGAAGACCTGAACCTTGCCCCCGAACTCCACCGGGCGTCGGTCAACAAACTGAGCGTCGGTCAACAACAGCGAGTTGCCGTGGCAAGGGCACTTATCGGCACTCCCGAAATTCTCATTGCAGACGAGCCGACTTCGGCCCTCGACGCCGACAACCGAGACCGCTTCATGGATCTATTGTTCCGCGAGACCGAGGCCAGAGGCTGCACGCTTGTGTTCGTGAGTCATGATCCGCTTCTCGCCAAACGGTTCGATCGGTCGATCGAACTCGGTTCGGCGTCCGAGGTGCTTCAAGGCTCACCGTGAACTTGTTGTTAATTGCGCTGAAGAGCGCTCGCTTCCGCCGCACCAGCATTGTGCTCACGGTGATCGCGATCGCTATCAGTGCAACGTTGCTGCTTGGTGTTGACAAGGTTCGCAAAGAAGCAAGATCCAGCTTTTTCAACACGGTCTCGCAAACGGATCTCATCGTCGGGGCAAGGAGCTCGCCGACGAACCTTCTGCTCTACAGCGTGTTTCGCATTGGCAACGCCACCAACAACGTGAGTTGGGAGACGTACGAGTCGATAGCAGACCGCGACGAAGTCGCTTGGACGATTCCGATCTCTCTCGGTGATTCCCATCGGGGATTTCGAGTCATGGGGACATCGTCGGATTATTTCGACTTTTATCGGTACGGGAGTAACAAGGCGCTGACGCTCGACTCCGGCGATCGCTTCGAGGGTGTCTACGAAGCAGTTCTGGGAGCAGACGTTGCGCGTGATCTCGGCTACGACGTCGGTGATGAAATCGTAGTCTCGCATGGGCTGACCTCGGCCGACTTCGCCGGACACGATGACAAGCCGTTCACCGTGGTTGGGATCTTCGACAGGACGGGCACTCCCGTTGATCGAACGGTGCATGTCAGCCTTGCGGGAATCGAGGCGATTCATGTGGACTGGATCGACGGCAGCCGGTCGGGCGTGCAGCTTGATGCCGAGCAGGCGCTTCAATTCGATCTCACACCGACATCAATCACCGCCTTCATGGTGGGGCTAAAAAATCGCGCCCAGACGTTTACCATCCAACGCGAGATCAACGATTACCGAGCCGAGCCGGTGTCGGCCGTCCTTCCCGGGGCCACCCTGAGTCAGTTCTGGCGAACGATCTCACCCGTCGAACAGGTTCTGTTCGTGATCTCCGGGTTCGTGTTGCTCGCCGGACTGCTCGGCATGTTGACCACGATTCTGTCGACGCTTAACGAGCGACGGCGTGAAATTGCAGTGCTACGTGCGGTCGGAGCACGGGGGCGCCATGTCGTGATGCTGATCGTGCTCGAAACCCTGCTGATCGTGACGGCAGGCTGCGCACTCGGCATTGGGATGCTCTATGGATTGATTGCCGTCACCCGTCCAGTCGTCGCACGGCGGTACGGCGTTGACCTCGCCGCGACCTGGCTCGACTCCACTCAGCTGAGTATCCTTGGCGGTGTGATTGGCGCCGCACTTGTCGTCGCGTTGATACCGGGATTCATCGCCTATCGCCGCTCGATCCACGACGGCCTGGCTCTCAAGGTGTAGCCCCGTATGACGACGCAACCCTCCGAGCAACGACAGCGTTCTATACGGACCACCCTGTTGAGTGCGCTTTGTTTATTAATGCTTGCGGGTTCAGCCTGCGGAACGAATGACGTCGATGTCTCCACCGAGGATGCAGTCGCTGTCGCTCCATCGACGCACGAAACTGCGACCGTCGCGAGCGATCCCGAGTACGGCGACTCGATCGCAGACCTGGTCACCGAACCTGAGTCCGCAACGGAAACGGCGAACGCCACGCTGCCTGGGTTTCGGGCTGTCGAGTGGGATGACCTGATTCAACCCGGGTACTCGAGTGATCAGATCCTAGAGCGTTACCGCGATCGTCTAGAGGCAGCTGAACCCGGGTCGCCCGAACTCGATGCGCTATACGAAGAGATGAGCGCGGAGTACGACGGGGCGTCCGTCAACCCACAGCTCGACGGCGAAGACATCCAACTCGCAGGCTTCGTGGCCCCGCTCACTTTCGATGGAGATGCCATCACAGAGTTCCTCCTCGTGCCCTACTTCGGCGCGTGCATTCACGTCCCGCCTCCTCCGGCAAACCAAATCGTCAAGGTCACCCTTGCCGAGGGCGAGAGCCTTTCCCTAGAGGAGTCCTGGGGCGCGGTATGGGTGGCTGGCAAGATGAATGTCACCACGACTGATACAGACCTCGATACGTTTGACGGCCAAATCAGCGTGGTCGCGAGCTACTCGATTACTGAACCAGCCTTTGGCGTCTACGACACCGTGTGACCGCCGCAGCCGGCACTCCGATCATGCGTGTAGAAGCCGGACGCTAACGGCACAGGGTTAGCAAGGATGGGAGCAGGATACGACGGTGTGGGGCTTAAATCAGGCTTCTCGGCGCGTGCCGTCGATGTTGGTGGAAACGTTTGGGAGCATCCAAACGTGAGACTCCGGCATACCTAAAGCGATCTCGAACGCGCTCGGTCAGCCTGGTCATTGGATTGTCGATCCGGGGTATCGCCGATGAAGTGTTGCCGGCGACACGAACGGAACCCGCCGCCTGCGGGGAGCTCCTTGCGATGTCGCCGTTTGCGCTGGTCCCCTGTGCTCGGTGACTCCTGGCCCGTCGGGTAGAGGGCGCTCGGCAGATTCCGTGATTGTGGTGTCAATCGTGACGATAGTGATCTGGGCGCCTGTGTGGTCGTTTTAGAACGGCGCCAAACGGAGGCGACACAACCAGCCCGGGCACAGCTGCCCTGCATTGCAGGCCCTCATGTTGGTGCTTGTGCCGACCAGCTTGTTCCTGATCAGCAACAAGATCGAGAAGATGTGCGCCGATGCCGGCAAGCTGGGCATCGGTGAGCGCACTGGCCGGTCTTGGGTTGCTGCTCTCGATCATCGGCAGCGTTGTCTGGCGGCCCGAAGTACATGGCCACTCAACTCCCATCGGGAGTCCTTGGGTGCCGGTCCCCACCGGGGTCGTATTAGCCAGAGAGTTCGTGCTCGGGCGGCTGTCTCGATGGGACTCGCGTCGCTTTTCGTCACTAGGTTCGAGGCATGCCTGCTCTCGAGTCCACTGTTGACATGTACGACCTGCGGATGTCTGAGGGTGTCCGTCCGCTTTATGAAGCTGTCAAGACTTTCATCCGTGAAGAGGTCCAGCCGATGTCGGAGGAGTTCTTCAAGCTCGGAGAGAACCGCACCGACCGCTGGTCTTATGCGCCCGGCCAGCTTGAGCTGCTCGAAGGGGTGAAGGACAAAGCGAAGGCGAACGGCCTGTGGAATTTTTTCTTGCCCGACGCCGAGACCGGCGAAGGGCTATCGAACCTCGACTACGCGTACATCGCGATTGAGCTCGGCAAGAATCCGCTCGCATCGGAGGCAATGAACTGTGCGGCGCCTGACACCGGCAATATGGAGGTGCTCGAACGCGTCGGCACAGACGCGCAGAAGCGCGAGTGGCTCGATCCGTTGCTGCGCGGTGAGATCCGCTCCGCCTACGCGATGACTGAGCCCGACGTTGCATCTTCGGACGCCAAGAACGTGGCGTGCAAGGCCGTCCGGGACGGTGATGAGTGGGTTATCACTGGCGAGAAGTACTACATCTCCGGCGCAGGCGACCCGCGCTGCAAGATCATGATCACAATGGTGCAGACGAGCCCCGACGGTCCGCCGCATCAGCGTCAGAGTCAAATCCTCGTGCCGATCGACGCGCCCGGCGTGAAGATCGTCGGCCCGATGCACGTGTTCGGCAAGGACGATGCGCCCCATGGCCATATGCACATCCTTTTCGACAACGTGCGCGTGCCCTACGAGAACGTGCTGCTCGGTGAGGGTAGGGGCTTCGAGATCAGCCAGGTGCGTCTCGGCCCAGGCCGCATCCACCACTGCATGCGTGGGATCGGCCAAGCCGAGAAGGCGCTTGAGATGATGGTGTCTCGCGGGCTCACCCGCGACGCGTTCGGCAAGCCACTCGCAAAGCTCGGGGGCAACACTGAAATGATCGCGAAGGCGCGAATTGAAATCGAGTCAATGCGGCGCATGGTGCTCACCGCCGCTAAGGCGATGGACGAACTCGGCAACTCCGAAGCCCGGGTGTGGGTCAGCGCCGTCAAGGCGATGGTGCCGATCCGGGTGTGCGAGATCATCGATCAGGCAATTCAAATGCATGGCGCCACCGGCGTCTCGCAGTGGACCCCCCTGGCTGACATGTACGCGAGCCAGCGAACGCTGCGTTTAGCTGACGGCCCCGACGAAGTCCACTGGATGGTTGTCGGGCGCTCCGAGGTCTCGAAGGGCGAGGAAGTCGCAGCGTCGTACGACCCAAAGGCGAAATATCTCTCTTCGCTTGGCGAGGGCGGCGTTCCCGACCTCAACTTCACCGGCCCCGCCTGATTGAGCTTTACGTGCGCAAGACCGGCCCGACGGGGAGCGCTGCAGCGAAAATAGTTGTTCCCCAGACGCCTAACCCGTTGGCGGTGCGACCAGGGAGACCAGACCGAGAGGGAGCACAATCACTGCCGCGTGTTCGTTGACCGGGCTTGCAGTCGGAAAATTGGCGGAAGCCAACGTTGGCGTTGCGTAGTCGAGAGCGTCATTGACGGACGACTTCAAGTTTCTCGCCTTCGCACTCACTCAGCTCACGTTGCCCGTCATCGCCGCTGCAGACCTCACCTTTGACTTCCGGCCAGCCTCGAGTCCACGCAGGCTGTATCCGCTTGACCGCTTGCTGCGGGAGCTGGTCTTGGATGATTGCACCGGTCGCCCACTCCTGAGAGCAGATCGCTGCGATCGCGGACGAGGCGATCGTATGGGGCTGGCATGGGGACGTAGACGGTGCATCTGAGGGGTTCACGACCAAGGTAGGGCACCCATCAGGGCCATACGTTTAGCGGCGTCCTCGCTTGATCTCGAATATGTACGAGCGCGGGAGCGGTCGCACGGTGACGGTCGGACACTTTGAGGTGGAACTCGCCTCACCGGAGTGGGCGTCGTTCGTTGTCAGCACATTCGGGGGCTATCGGCGAGCGATATCGGTGACGGCACTAGGAGCGACTTCATGAAGCCAACACGCTACCCATGGCGCCGACGGGGCAGTGCTGGGAGGGCGGTGCTTAGACGGCGAGGAGATCACGAGCGCCCGTGTCGGAGCTCGGGTGTCGCAGTTTGCTCATTGCGCGTGCCTCGATCTGACGGATGCGCTCACGGGTCAGGCTAAAGTGGTCGCCGACCTCTTCAAGCGTCCGCGGCTCGCCTCGGTCAAGGCCGAAACGCAGCTTAAGGATCTCGCGCTCGCGTTCGTCGAGTGGTGCGAGCAGACGCGAGATCTCCTCAGGCAGCAGCGCTGTGGCGGCCACCTCGAACGGGGATTCAGCTGAGCGGTCCTCGACAACATCGCCGAGTTCGGCATCGCCATCTTCTCTGAGTGGCTCCGAGAGTGACAGTGGCTCTGCTGCGAAGCGCAATGCCTCGGTGACCTTGTCCTCGGGCATCTCGACTTCCCTTGCCAGCTCGGAAAGTGTGGCGGGTCGTCCGTACTTGAGCTCCAGCCGGGAACGCGCCTTCTGTAACCGGGCGAGCGTGTCGCCGGCGTGCACCGGGAGCCGGATCGTGCGGCCGGTATTGGCGATGCCGCGCGTGATTGCCTGGCGAATCCACCACGTGGCGTAGGTGGAGAACTTGAACCCTTTGCGCCAGTCGAACTTCTCGACGGCATGCATTAGGCCGAGGTTGCCCTCTTGGATGAGGTCTAGGAGCGGCAGACCCGAGGCCTGGTACTTCTTCGCAATCGATACGACAAGGCGCAGGTTCGACTGGACGAACTGACGCTCGGCTTCTTCGCCCTTACGAGCTGTACGGCGCAGCTCGCGTTTCTTGGCCGGGGTGAGTTCCTTGCCACCCAAGTCGAATTGTTCGATCGCCTCGTTGCCAGCCTCAATGGCTTTCGCGAGTCGAACCTCGTCGTCCTTCGTGAGCAATGTGTACTGCCCGATATCGGTGAGGTAGAGACGAACAAGGTCCTCGTCGTCTCTTTCGACTCGATCTTTCGCCACCAGCGACCCACTTTCGAATTGTCGAGTGTGCTCAGTGCCGCATGGAACCCGCACGGAACCGGATCTCCCCAAGGCCTCCGATCCGCGCACGCCTTGGGCGTTTGTGGTAGGAGCTGCGAGACGAGAGCCACGATACCGAGCGAGGGCGGTCGCCCAACTCGCGAAGTGACGACCGCTGGGTGATATCACTTGTTCAGATGAAGGGATCGGTAGTATCGCGATGACAGATAGCCCGGAAATCGAACCAAATCAGGTGGCGGCCGAGATTGAGCTCGCTGTCGTGACG
>Ga0055584_100008059_pt1 | contig 10325 bp, 9 predicted proteins | sample OSDHelmetaG_FD_58716 | JGI IMG/M metagenome (GOLD analysis project Ga0055584, IMG submission 58716) | Pelagic marine sediment microbial communities from the LTER site Helgoland, North Sea, for post-phytoplankton bloom and carbon turnover... | ecosystem: Environmental > Aquatic > Marine >...
ACCATGAACTCTTTGAGGATGTCGTTCTGGATCGTCCCGGAGAGCGCGTCCGCGGCGACCCCCTGCTCCTCGGCGGCGACGATGTAGCCGGCCAGCACGGGCAGCACGGCCCCGTTCATGGTCATCGAGACGCTCATCCGGTCGAGGGGGATGCCGTCGAACAGGACCTTCATGTCCTCGACCGAGTCGATCGCGACGCCCGCCTTGCCGACATCGCCGACCACGCGCGGGTGGTCGCTGTCGTACCCGCGGTGAGTCGCCAGGTCGAAGGCCACCGACAGACCGCGCTGCCCGGCCGCGAGGTTGCGACGGTAGAAGGCGTTCGACTCCTCGGCCGTCGAGTAGCCGGCGTACTGGCGGACGGTCCACGGCCGGTTGGCGTACATGGTCGCCCGCACACCGCGGAGGAACGGCGCCATGCCCGGCAACGAGCCGGTCGCCTCCAGTCCCTCGAGGTCCTCGGCCGTGTAGAGGGGCCGCACGTCGATGCCCTCGGGGGTCGCCACCGTCAGCGCATCGAGGCTCCGATCCCTGAGCTCCGCCTCCGCGAGTCGCCGCCACCGCGCCATCGCATCGTCCGTCACATGCCCTCCGACAGGCCGGGTCGTCCATGGGGTCACAGCGCGCGACCCGCGCCCACCGTAGCCGATCGCCAGGTGTGCCCGGCACGGGCCGAGACCGAACGCGGCGGGCGGGTCCGGGTGCCGAGCGGGGCCCCGGTGGGTCATGGTCTGGGATGGTGCGAGTCCATGCCGCCCACGTCGACCCATCGACCCGCAACGCCGGGCAGCCGGCGGCGCGGCGCTCGGCGAACCGCCCACGGCGTTCGCTCCGTACGGAGCGATGATGCTTTCGACCGGTGGATGCCCGCGATGACCGTGCGCACGCGCCCGTCTCCGCCGCGCACGACTCCGGCGATGCCGCCCGCCCACGTCGCGGACGGCCTCGTGGCCTGCGAGACGCGGATGGCGCGGGCGCTGTCGACGGCCGACGACGCGTCGCTTCGTGACGCGGCGCTCGAGACGGTGCACGCCGGCGGCAAGCGGCTCCGCCCGATGCTCGTGCTGGCGGCCGGACGGCCCGCGCCGCGCGAGCGTCACCGCCAGATCGCCGCCGCGGCGGCGGTCGAACTGCTCCACAGCGCCACGCTGGTCCACGACGACGTGATCGACGGGGCGACCAGCCGACGGGGCCGGCCGACCGTCGTCGCAGCCCACGGCGCGCGCGCCGCCGCGCGCGTCGGCGACCTGCTGCTCGGCGCCGCCTTCCGGGAGATGGCGAGCGCCGGGTCGGCGCGCGCAGTGGGGATCCTGGGCGAGGCCGCGCTCGAGATGACCCGCGGCGAAGCGATCCAGCGATCCGCCGCGTTCGACCTGCGGGTGGGGCGCCACGAGTACGTCGAGCGGTGCCGGCGCAAGACCGCCGCCCTGTTCGTGGCCGCCTGTCGTATCGGCGCGATCGTCGGAGGGACCGGGCCCGCCGCCGAGCGACTGCTCGCCGCCGTCGCGGAGGATCTCGGGGTCGCCTTCCAGATCCTCGACGACGTGCTCGACATCACCGCCCCCGCGTCGGACACGGGCAAGGCCCGGGGCACCGACCTTCGCGACGGCACGGTCACCCTGCCGGTGATCATGGCGCTGCGAATCGACCCGGCGCTTCGCTCGGAGATCGGACGGCGCGCAGAGGAGGACGTCGAGAGCCTCTGCGACGACCTGTCCACACACGACGGCCTGTGGCTCGCGCGCGAGCAGGGACTCGACCACCTGCGGACCGCCCGCCGCCGTGCGGCGCTGCTGCCGGCGGCGGTCGACGTCGCCGTGGTGGATGCGATCCTCGACGGGGTCGCGGCCCGGCTGACAGACCCGAGCCGCGACCCGGCGCGAGCGGCGTGAGGAGGCGCTGATGCGGACGGTCGTGATCGGCGCGGGGCTCGGGGGGCTGGCGGCGGCCCTGCGCCTCCAGGCACAGGGACACGAGGTCGTGGTCCTCGAGCAGAAGCCCGCGCCGGGCGGTCGCGCCTCGCGACTGCGCGACGCCGGCTACACCTGGGACACCGGACCGTCGCTGCTCACGATGCCGTGGGTGCTCGAGGAGACCTTCGCCGCGGCCGGACTCGACCTCGCCCGCGAGGTCGACCTGGTACGCCTGGACCCGATGTATCGGATCCGGTGGGCGGGCGACGAGCGCCATTTCGATTTCGTCGACGATCCGACCCGCCTCGCCGAGGAGGTGCGGCGGTTCTCGCCCGCGGACGCCCGCAGGGTGCCCGAGTTCCTCGACGCGCTCGAGCCCATCTATCGCCACGCGATCGTCGGGGCCGGGACCAGGCCCTTCCTGTCGGCGGCCGACTTCGCCCGACTGGTGCCGACCATGGTGCGCCTCGACGCGCTGCGGCCACTGCATTCGTTCGTGGCGAAGTACTTCCGGGACCCGCGTGTGCGGGAGGCGTTCTCGTTCCACTCGCTCTACATCGGCGGGGACCCGTTCCGCGTGCCGGCGATCTACGGAGCGCTCGTGTACCTGCAGGTCGTCGACGGCGGCTGGTACGTGTCCGGCGGCCTCTACTCCCTGATCGAGGCGATGGCCCGCCCGCTCGACGTCCGCTGCGCGACATCGGTCGCGCGGATCGAGCACGCCGGCGGCCGCGCAACGGCGGTGGTGACGAGCGGCGGCGAACGGATCCCTGCGGACGTCGTCATCTCGAACGGTGACGTCCTGCGCACCCATCGACTGCTCGGCCGACGACGACCGCTTCGCCGGCTCCGCCCGACGATGTCGTGCTTTCTCGTCTACATGGGGCTGGACCGGAGCGTGCCGGAGCTGCTCCACCACACGCTGCTCGTCGGCCCCGGGTACCGTGACTTCATCCGCACGGTGACGAAGGCTCGCGGGATTCCCGACACCTACTCCACATACGTACACACGCCGTCGCGCACCGACGCGACCATGGCGCCCCCCGGAGGCGAGTCGGTCTCGGTGCTCCTGCCCGTGCCGAACCTCAGCCACCGCGTCGACTGGGGCCGTGAGTCCGACCGACTCCGGGACGCGATCGTCGAGGACATGGAGCGCTCGTACGGCATGTCCGGCCTCGGCGAGGCCGTGACCGTCGAGCACCGCATGACCCCGGTCGACTTCGCCCGCGACCTCGGAGCGGCATGGGGCAACGCCTTCTCGATCGAGCCGACGCTGACCCAGTCGGCCTACTTCCGTCAGCCCAATCGCGACCGGGCGATCGCGAACCTCTACCACGTGGGCGGCGGAACCCACCCGGGCGCGGGGATTCCGGGCGTGCTGATGGGGGCACAGGTGACGGCCGGGCTCGTCGCCGCCGACCATCCGGCCCGACGAGTGCCGGTCGCCGGAGCGGGTGCGTGAATCGGCCCGAGCCGGAGTTCGTGGGTCGACGGCGCAGGGACACGGTGGCGTCCTGAACGCGGGGGCCGACTCCACGCTCGCCGAGGCCCGCCGGACCACCCAGCAGGTGGCGCGGACCTTCTCGCTCGCCTGCCGGCTGCTTCCCGCGGCGCTCCGCGACGACGTCTACCTCCTCTACTTGGTCTTTCGCACGCTCGACGACCTGGTCGACGAGGGACGCCCCGACGCCGACGCCCGCGTCGCCGCCGTGGAGGCATGGGCGCGCGGGACGGCGCCCCCCTCCACGCCTGAGGTCGACATCCTGCGGGACCTCTCCGCCCGGCACGACCTGCCTCGCGACGAGATGCTCGAGTTCTGCGCGGGGATGCGCTCCGATCTGGAGGCCGACGTCTACGCGACCGAGGAGGACGTCGACCGGTACTGCTACCGGGTCGCGGGCACGGTCGGGGTGACGATGGCGGCGGTGCTCGGGACCTCCGACCGCGCCCGGGCGCTTCCCGCCGCCGGCGCCCTCGGTATGGCCATGCAGCGAACCAACATCCTGCGCGACATCGACGAGGACCTGGCGCGTGGGCGCGTCTACCTGGCACAGGAGAGCGTCGCGCGCTTCGGCGGGCGGGCGGCGCTCGAACCGGGCCGCCGCGGGGCGCTGATGCGCGACCAGATCGCACAGGCGGACGCGCACTACGAGCAGGGCATCCCCGGCATCGCGCTCCTGCGCAACGGACGCCGGGCGGTCGCCGCCGCGGCCGCGATGTATCGCGAGATCCTGCGGCAGATCGAGCGCGAGGGTCACGGGGCGGTCCCGGGACGCGCGGTCGTCCCCCTGCGACGCAAGCTCGTGGTCGGGGCGCGCGAGGCGGCCCGCTCCCGCCGCACGGCGCTCACCTGATGCGGCGCCCGCGCGTCGCCTGGGTGGCCCTGGTGGGTCTCGCGGGCGCGCAGGTCCGGTACGGGATGGCGCGGGCGGAGCAGCCGCCGGAGCGGCTCGTCGGATCGACGCGGGCGATCGTGGGGCTCGGGTTGGTGGGCGCGGCGGCCGATGCGGCCGAGGCGCGGGGGCACCGGGGGCTCGCGGCCGTCGCCCTGGCCGGCGCGGTGGGGTTCGCCGCCGAGGTCCTCGGTGTCGCGACCGGGCGCCCGTTCGGCCACTACCGGTACACGGAAAGGCTCGGCCCGAGGGTGGCGGGCGTGCCCCTGCTCGCGGCCGCCGCGTGGGCGCTCATGTCGCGCCCTGCCTGGATCGTCGCCGGTCGCATCACGACCCGCGGACCGGCCCGGGTCGCGCTCGCGGCGGCGGCGCTGACCGCATGGGACGTGTTCCTCGACCCGCGCATGGCCAGGGACGGCTACTGGATCTGGGAGAAGGCCGGCCGCTACGAGGGCATCCCCGCCTCGAACTACGTGGGCTGGCTGGGGACGGGCCTGGCCGCGTTCGCGGCCTGGCCGCTGCTCGACCCCGATCCGCCGGACGCGCGCGACGACGCGGCCCTGGCCACGTACGTATGGACCGCGGCCGGGGAGACGTTCGCGAACGCCGCCCTCTGGCGCCGCCCGGTCACTGCTGTGGCGGGCGCGCTCGCCATGGGCGCGGTCGCGATCCCGGCCCTGCGGGCCCGGGTACGCGGATGAAGACGGTCGTGGTGGGCGCCGGCGTGGGCGGGCTCGCCTGCGCATGCGAGCTCGCGCACGCCGGCCACGAGGTGATCGTCCTCGAGGCGGGCCCTGCGGCGGGCGGAAAGTGTGGACGGGTCGTCCGCGACGGCTTCACATGGGATTCCGGGCCGTCGCTTCTGACCATGCCGTGGGTCTTCGAGCGCCTGTTCGCCAGAACCGGCGCACCGCTCGGCGACGAGCTCGAGTTGGTGCGGGTCGAGCCGGTCACGAGGTACCGCTTCGCGGACGGATCGCAGGTCGAGCTCTCGGCCGATCTGCCACGCGCCGTGGCCGCGCTCGAAGAGTGGTCGCCGGGCGCGGGCGAGGACTGGCTGGCCTTCATCGGCACGTGCGCGGCCATGTGGCGTGCATCCGCTCCGATCCTGAGCGGACCGCCGCCGTGGCCGCCGCGTCGCCCCCGACCCGGCGACCCGCGGCCGAACCCGCGCGCGCTCCTGGCCGTCCGCCCGTGGTGGACGCTCCGCAACCTGGCGCGCGCCACGACCCGCGACCCCCGGCTGCGGATGGTCATCGAGCGGTTCGCCACCTACGCCGGCGCCGATCCGCGACGTGCGCCGGCGGCCCTGGCGCTGGCCGGCTACGTCGAGCACGCCTACGGCGCCTGGCACCCGCAGGGAGGGCTGTACGAGCTGGTCCTGGCGCTCGTGCGACGCCTGGAGCGACTGGGCGGCGAGCTCCGCACGAACACGGCCGTCGAGCGGGTGATCACCGCGGGCGACCGCGTCCGAGGCGTCGTCGCGGCGGACGGGGCCGTGCGAGCCGACGTGGTCGTGCTCAACGGTGACGCGGACGTCGTCGACCGGGACCTGCTCGGGCGCCGACCGCGACGGAGGGAGCGATCGCTTTCGGGTCTGGCGCTCATGCTCGGGCTGCGGGGGCGCACGCCCGACCTCGCCCACCACCAGATCAGCTTCCCGGCCGACTATGACGCGGAGTTCGACGATGTGTTCGTCCACCGGCGCCCGGTCCGGGACCCGGCAATCTACGTCAGCGCGGCGACGGCGAGCGACCAATCCGCGGCACCTGCGGGCGACGAGAGCTGGTTCGTGCTCGTCAACGCGCCGTCGGTCGGCACGGGCGCGGACTGGGAACGCGCCGAGGCGGACCTGATCGCGCGTCTCGGGGTCGAGGACCGCATCGTCGCCCGGGCGCGACGGACTCCCGCCGATCTCGAGCGCTTGACCGGGGCGCCCGGTGGGGCGATCTACGGCCGCGCCCCCCACGGCCGTCTCGGGACGCTGCGCCGACCGGCGCGTGCCGTGCCTGGGTTGCGTGGCGCCTGGCATGTGGGCGGGTCGGTCCACCCGGGCGGCGGACTTCCGATGGTCGCGCTCGGGGGCATGCGCGTGGCGAGTGAGATCACCGCCACCGGGCCGGATCCGGCGGGCGCCGGGCGCTGAGCGGCCCGACGGCCCTCCAGCCGCGACTCATCGGGTGTCGCGCACCGCAGCCAGTGGATCGACCCCGTTCCAGGTGCCGGTCGACGCGCCCGGGACGAAGCGGGCGAACATCTCCTCCGAATACCACCCCTCCGCACGCGTCCGCGCGACCACCTCGCGGTGCGCGGCCGATGCGTAGGCATACGACGTGGCGTCATCGAGCGTGCGCCAGATCGAGAACGTCGACTGACGCCCGAGTGGCCACTCCCCCACCCCGACCGAGGCCAGCAGGCCCGGACTGCCCGCGAGCCCCCGGGCGGGCGGCGCGATCGCCCGGTAGAAGGGGACGAACCGGGAGGGACGGATGGTGGCGCGGGTGAGGATGGCGACGGGGCCGCCGTCGGGGATCGCGGCCGGAGCAGCGGCGCGGAGCGGGTCCGCGCCGCCCCACGCCCCCCGCCACCGGGCCGGCCGCAGGACCAGCGTGTACGCCTCGAGGGCCAGCCACCGCCACCGGCGCGCGACCTCACCCGCCATGAAGGCGTCGAGGGCCTGGCGGTCCTCCCAGACGGCGAACATCGCCCACCGCCGCAGATCCGCGCTGATCGTCATGGTCGAGCCGCGCCCCGTGCCCATCAGTCGCCAGAATCGCAGCCCCGGCGTCCGCGCCAGGTGGGGACGGTCGAACCCCATCCGCGAGAGACCCGTTCGCGCCGTGTCGCGCCGGTACCTCGTCAGGTGGAACGAGGCCACCACGTGATTGCCATCGTCGTCGCCGCCGGCTATCTGCTGGGCTCCCTGCCGGTCGGGATCTGGGTCGCGCGGCGTCACGGAGTCGACCTGCTGCGCACCGGCGACGGGAACCCCGGCGCCTGGAACGCCCTCCAGCAACTCGGACGGCGGCGGGCGCTGCCGGTATTCGTGGGCGATGCCGCCAAGGGGTTCGCCGCCGGGCTGCTCGGGCTCGTCGTCGCGGGCTGGTGGGGGGCGTGGGCGGCGGTCGCGGCGGCCATGGTGGGACACGCGCTCCCGGTGTTCGCCCGCTTTCGCGGGGGGAAATCGGTGATGACGTTCGTGGGCGGGGTGTTCGTGCTGGCACCTCTCGCCGCCGCGATCTGCGCCGTCGCCTGCCTCGCGGTCACCGCGGTGTGGAAGTTCACCTGGGGCGCCAGGATCGGCGTGTTCGGCGTCCCGGTCGTGCAACTGCTCGTCGACGGATGGGAGCGCGCGGTGACGACGCTCTGGCTGATGGCGATCATCGGCGTGCTGTTCGGCGTGGCCTGGCTTCGGGACCGTACCGCCGACCCCGCCACACACGTGGAGGACGAAGCGCCGAGAGACTGAGCCGGACCGCGGCGAGCGGGTCGGCGAGCGGCGACAACCAGAACGGCGCCCCGCGCCGGTCGTACGTGCCCCTCAGCGCACCGAGGAGGGCGACGCGCAGGGCGATCAGCCCCACGTCGAGTCGAGTCGGCGCCCCGGTCGCGATCCGGAGCACCGGCAGGGCGAGCGTCGTCCACACGACCAGCAGGTCGGTCGCCCGGCGCCACGGCGAGGTCACGTCCGTCAGCGCGATCGACCGGCCCCATTCGCGCCAGGTCTCCGCGGCGGACTCGTGCATCTTGACGTCGAGCAACGCGGTGCCGTCCCGGAAGACGACCCGCCAGCCGTCCGCAGCGCGGGCGCGCGCGAACGCCGCGTCGTCGGTCATGTTGGCAGCCGCGGGCGCGTACCCCCCGGCCGCCAGGAGCGGCTCACGTCGCACCGCAGTGCACTGTCCGTTGGAGATCAGGCGATCGAGCGCGGGCGGCGTCGTCGCGTCGGCCGGCCCGTAGCGATAGACGAGCGTCGTGAGCATGGCCGCGTGGAGCGCCCGCTCGGCGCCCCCGTCGCAGACGAACCGCGCCGAGCACGTCACGAGGTCCGCCGTGTCGAGGGCGCGGGCGAGCGCACCGACGAGTCCGGGCCGTGGTCGCGTGTCGGCATCGAGGCTGACGACCACGTCGCCGCTCGCCGCGCTGAGCCCCTGCTGCAACGCCCAGGGCTTGCCGACCCACCCCTCCGGAGGGTCCACGCCGGGGACCACGCGGGCGCCCGCCGCGGCGGCCACGTCCGCCGTGGAATCGGCGGAGCGGTCGTCCACGACGAGCACCTCATCGACGTCGGGGTCGCCGGCGAGCCCGGCCAGGCAAGGGCCGATGCGCGCCGCCTCGTCGCGGGCCGGCACGACCACGCTGATCCGCGGTCGCCGCGCCGCGAGCGGCCATTCGCCCGCCGCCAGCGGTGGGCGGCGGCGGCGCCCTCGCGCCAACCGGGTCAGCACGACCCCCGCACAGACGGCCTGGAGGATCGTCAGTGCCCGCACCCAACGGAGGGTCGCACAGTCGGAGGGGCACGGGTCCCCCACGCGGCGACGCCTTGTGCATGCCTGACACGATATGTGAGAATGATTATCAGTCTCGTCAAGCCCAGGGAAACCCGCTTGCCCGCACGAGGAACCCGCATGCCCGCCCGTCGCCCCCGCCTTCGACCCATCCTCGGGATCGCGCTCCTCGGTGCGGCCGCGCTGCCGATCGCCGCATGCGGCGGTGAGGACGATCAGGCCGGCGCGACGGGTCCGACAGTGGTCGCGACGAACAGCATCGTTGAGGACATGGTCGCCCGGGTCGCGGGAGATCGCGCTGACGTGAGCGCACTCGTCCGCGCCGACGCGGACGTACACGACTTCGAGCCGACGCCACGCGACGTGGCGGGGGTGGCCGACGCCGACCTCGTCGTGCAGAACGGGCTCGAGCTGGAGCCGTGGATGGACGATGTGCTCGAGAGCGCGGGCGGTGACGCGTCGCTCGTGTCGTTGTCGGACGGCGTGCGGACGCTTCCGGCCGGCGAGGAGGAGGCCCATGGCGAGGAGGACCCGCACATCTGGCAGAGTGTGCCGAACGCCGAGACCATGGTCGTGAACGCCCGCGACGCCCTCATCCAGGTGGACCCGGAGGGCGCGGAGATCTACCGCGCCAACGCCGCCGGATACCTCGACGAACTCCGCGACCTGCAGCGCGAGATGATCACAACCCTCTCCGAGATCCCCCCCGAGCAGCGGATCCTGGTGACCAACCACGACACGTTCGGCTACTTCGCGCTCGAGTACGACTTCGGCGTGCTCGGTGACGCGCTCGCCTCGGTGACCACCACCGGCGGTGACCCGTCCGCGGCGGACGTGGCCGCCTTCGTCGACGAGATCGAGGAGTCGGGGGTCCCCGCCATCTTCCCCGAGAACACGACCGACCCGGCGCTGATCGAGACCCTCGCCCGGGAGGCCGGGGTCACCGTCGCGCCGTCGCTCTACACCGACTCGCTCGGTCCGCAGGGCTCGGAGGGCGACGCCTACGTGGGGATGATGCGCGCCAACGCCGCGACGATCGCCGACGCCCTCCGAGACGACTCGTGAGCGGACCGCCGCTCTCCTACTCGGCGCGCCGATGCGTGGCGAGCACGGACGGCGACGCGGCCGTCCTCGTCGACGGCGTGTGGTTCCGCTATCCGGACGTCGACACGGCCGCGCTGTCGGACGTGGCGGTCACGGTGGTGCCGGGCGCGCGGATGGCGCTCGTGGGCGCGAACGGATCCGGGAAGTCGACCCTGCTCAAGCTGATGGCGGGGCTCCTGACGCCGACCCGCGGCCGGGTGCGCGTGCTCGGGCACGCGCCGGACACCTGCCGCCATCACGTCGCCTACATGCCCCAGCGCGGTGATGTCGACTGGGAGTTCCCCATCACGGTGCGACGACTTGCGCTCGCCGGCCGCTACCCCCACATCGGCTGGCTGCGGCGGCCGGGCAGACATGACGCCGAGATCACCGACGAGGAGCTGACGCGGGCCGGCCTGGCGAACCTG
>Ga0055584_100008060_pt1 | contig 10325 bp, 14 predicted proteins | sample OSDHelmetaG_FD_58716 | JGI IMG/M metagenome (GOLD analysis project Ga0055584, IMG submission 58716) | Pelagic marine sediment microbial communities from the LTER site Helgoland, North Sea, for post-phytoplankton bloom and carbon turnover... | ecosystem: Environmental > Aquatic > Marine >...
ACACAATTAAAATGTATTATTTTACAAATTGATTCTATTCTTTTTGAATGATTATAGTACCAGGATCCATTTGGGTATAAATCTTTATCAAGCAAGGTTAATTTAATTTTCTTTTCAGATGATAGTTGATGCAAAAAATTTTGATCAGTTTGTTTCAGTTTAGTTTGTTTTATGAATAAGTTTAAAATATTTTGATCAAAACTAGGAGAGAGACTAAAAAATCCTGCACATGATGCCCCATTATGATTGCTTTGTATTAATAAATAGTCTTTATTTTGATTGAGTTTATTTAATATATCGTCTTGAAAATTATTTTTAACAACAATATCTGTATCTAAATAAGTTAATGTTCTTCCACTTTCTAAAATTGCCTTGGCTATATGGTACTTAGCAAAACAAATCCAGATAAATTCTTGAGTATTAAATTTTAAAAAATGGGAATGAATATCAAATCCTAAGTTTGATGCATCTACGACATCGCAGAGACCTTTCATTTTGCCTATGGACTCTTTGTCTAGAGCAAAAAAAACAATCGGAAGGTTCTGAAGGTTACAACTTTTTGCTAAATTGATTGCTAATTCTATACCACCAATGTTACAGTAAAAGTAATTAACATGATCGTATTCATACAGATTAACAAAAGAATTTATATCATTAAAATTATTCACTTCCATAACTATTATATATATAGTAAAATACTATTCCAAAGATGTCAAATTTAATTACAAAGGAAACAATTCAACTTTGATATTAACTTCCGACACAGGACGATTCGCAACTATTGCTTTTTGAGTTGCATCAAAATCAAAATTTTCAGGTGAATACAAATCAATTACTTCTTGTTCTGTGAATGTATATTGACCATTACTTTGCTCGGTCATGGTATTTGCTAGATCCTTGAAAGTAGTATTCAAAGCAATCAATCCATCGTATCCTGCTTCGGTCATTTGCATTTGTCCTATTAAAGTACCTGTGATACCTGCAAATGGATGCGTTGTATCTTCATCTAAATTATCTTTTCCGTTAAATACGTAGTTACTCATAATATCTTGTTATCAAATTTTCTTTTTTATGTCAATCTGCAAGTTGCACCTCTCCACATATGCTTCGCAGTAATTAAACCTCTTGCTTCAAGACCACGAATTGCTGATACATGAGTTACTCCACCATAACCACCATCAGGATTTGGAGTGGCCTCAGTTCCATACATTGTTGTGTGAAAAAAGGTTTCTTTTCCGTCTTCATCTATTCCAACAATAATTAACTTTTGCTTTTCGGTCAATTTTTCTGTTGCTAATATTTTCTCTTTTCTTGTCATTTTAAATTTACGAATCGTTATTTGCTTTTACCCTAACAATCCAAGGAGCAAGTGCATTCCACTCAATTCTTTCATATATTGCAGTCTCACGATGTGGGACTCCTTGGTTTTTAATTTCTGTTAACTTGTATGTTCCACACTCAGGAACTTCTATTGTATTTGAAAAATTATGTAAACTCATTATGAATTTAATGTTTCTGAAATTTGTTCCACCAAATCGTGTGGAGATTCTCCCCAAAAAGGTTCACCTTGAAACAAAACCGCATATGGTTCAAATGAATCATCATCGTAGTATCTTGCGTTATTTTGTACGAACTCAATTATTTCTTGTTGTGTCATAATTAGTAATTTAATTGCGATTAGAATCTACCAAACGCAAAACTCAACTTGGGCATCTTTGTAAAATAAAAAGCACCCCTCTTACTAGTAGACTTGGTTTGAGTGTAACGATTAACGATACGATATACTTTCTTGATTTGATTAATTTGATTTTGTTCTCTCATTGTTTTTTTATTTTTAGTGTTTATTCTCTCAATCATCAATACAAGTATATTACCAAAATTATTATAAAAAGTCAAGCATTATTTATAAAAAAATGACCCCCTTCGGGGAAAGGGGGTCTCATGTTAATCGGTTCGTTGCGGACGATGCCAGATTTCTCTGACTAGGTTCAGAACCACTCGACTTCTTTCAATGAATGATTGATATACATGATTTAAATTAGTATGAAGATAAATTTAATAATTGCAACAAAAAGTTATTAACACCAAAAAAAAGTGGTCAATAACTTGACCACTTTAGGGATGCCACGAATGTGAGGTGACACGACTCCACCATTTACTTGTCGTTTAAACGATTCTGTAAATTGTCTTTTTTAAATGGTGGTTTGGTTAAATGTCCATTTTTTCCATTGTTAATATTTGGAGAAATTCCACGAAGATCAAAATACACATCATCATCTTCTTCATCGGCTTCCTCTTCACAATATAACTCATCATATGTTCCGTTTTGACGTGCAATGAATTCTTCTACTATATCTTCAATACAAGCATCCCACTCGGATTGAGAATTGCGTTTATTTTCAAAAATGGAATCAAGTTCACTTACAAGTTTGTCGTCTAAATTAATATTCATGGAATTATTATTCCACAAACATATTTTATAGTCAAGGTAAATCTAGAATAGTCTCAAGTAACTACCCATTGTAACCCATGACCTCTATAAGTTCTTTATCAAGAAAACCGATATGATCAATTATATTTTGTGGAAATATATCACGATAAGTAAAATCGTAATTTTTACTTTTGTTTGAAACCGGAAGTTTTAAAGTTGGATAACCAATAAAATCAGCAACTTTTTGAAACTCAGTTTCTAAGTTTTCAAATTTTAAAAGATTATCTACGATAATATCACCATATTTATCTGCAACAAATTGAAATTGTGTTTTATTATTTTTCAAAATAGGCCACATTATTTTTTCAATATCATTTTTATCAAATAATACTTTCAGTGATTCTGCCTGCTGAATTGAATGCGTGTCCCAATATATTGAAGTATCTTTGTTTTTATATTTTTCTACATACTCTTTATAGTAAGTATAAAAACTAAAATATCTTTCCCACGGATTTCTAATAACCGCAAAGTTACTAAAGTCAGAATAATCTACACCTTCATTTTCAAGATCCAAGGCAATTCGTTGAATAGTTGCGTGTTGATAAAACGCAAGACCTTCATTTGGTTGTCCAACATGACTTAAAATACCGGTAGGTTCTATACTCTTTCTGAATGCACTTGATGCAGTCTTAGGTATATCTACCATAATAAATTTTTTGAATTTTGAAATTAACATCTTCTTTCTCTCCCTGTTTTATTATAAATATTAAATTAACTCAATTTTTAACTCGGTTTACCCCATATTTTATTCAAAGCATCATGCAGATCATCAATATCTATAAATGTCTTTTCACTTACAGAATCATCTGTATAAAGTAGTATGTTGTGGTTTATTCCAAGTCCTTGTATTGCCATGTGATAACCGTTAAATGGTTCTTGGACTTCAGCACATTCATAACTAGGTATAAATTCAACTAGGTTTACATTATCTAAATTTGAATACAATATATTTATGAGTCCCGAACTATGTGGTCCAATTATAGTATGAGCATTTCTGAATATATTAATTTGTTCTTCAACGGAAAGTGTGTTTCCTTCAGAATCTTTTCCGGAAAATATCTTTAAATCTCCCTTTATTTTATTTTTTTCCATTAAAACTTTAATTGTCTCGATTATGTGCTTTTCATGTTCTTGATCTAGCAATCGTCTATTGGTAGTACCGTGCCTTGAATGATAAATTATATCACCACACTTTGTTTTACCTTCACCACATTTATTCAACCACTCTTTAAGATATTTTTGAAACTTTTTTCCCATTATACACGGATGCATATCAGGTGTAGAAACAATAAGTTCTCCGTCAATCTCAGCAGTTTCACCTAAATTTAACCAAACAATAGAATTATACAAATCCAAATCAAGATTTTTAATTATATCTTTTTTGACAGGATCATTGAGCATTATATACTTACAATCACCACTAACTTGACTTTTCAACCACAAGAAGTATGGAAGTGCATCGTGTAATATATGCCCATAATTATGACTCCACCATGTATGAAATCCTACGTATTTACCAGACAATTTTATAATTTTTGAAGTTTCTTTGATTTTTGATTTGGTATACACAGGCCAATTTACAAATCCGGTGAATTCACCCCGTTCTTCATGCCATCCTGTAGATTTATAGTCTCTATCGTCTATAATTGAAGAACTTACCCATCCTGCTCCTTCTATTTCTATTGAGTTATTCCACGCACTCTGTGGCCAACTTATTCCTCCATTCCAAATTGCATATTTGCCATTTTTTAATACATGAAGTGTTGGATATTCACGATCTTTACCGATGCTTGCTCCGATTAGCTTTTCATAGCAATAGTCTTTATATTCATTTAATATATTTTCTTTTTTAGAGAATATATTTGGCCAATTTATATCAAAATTATTATTATTTTCCACAATTTAATTATTCCCTAGTCAGTATCGTGTCTATAAATATTACACACAACTACTTCAGATTTTTATTCTCCCCACCATCTTACATAAACGTTTCCATATGAATGTCGTCCGAATGTTGGTTTTATTTCCATTAAGAAAACTTCTATTAATTGTTCTTATTTATTAAGTTTACTATAAAATCCCACTCCTGCACACGACTTAAGGTTCTATTATATGGATAATCAAAAACCAGAATATCTTTGATTGCTGGATCACGCAATCCACCGTGCAAATGAATCAAATGAAATCGTTTGATATGTTCTTGGAATGTTTCTTTTAATTCAGGATTTAATATTAAACTAGATGCTATAATATTTAAACGAGGTGTTGGAACACGATATGCACATTGTATAATATACATATCAGACAATTCGTCACCAGCATTTTCAAACCATTCACGTTCAAACTCTGTTAAATCAGAAATTTCACTTAAATCCGATGCATTGGAAAATTTTTTAAATAAATTCAACAAATAATCCGCAACATCAGGTGTTAGTTTTCCACACGAACCAGCACCACAATACAACTCATCGTGATATGGAAATTTTTTAAATAATTCTGTACTAAAACTTTTATTATATACATCATAGTCACTCCAAACACTATCACCATGTTCTTTGACGAATTGAATATACGCAATCCAACGCATATAGCATTGTTTCATATAATCTTTATTTTGAATTTTTTTTGCACGATTATACAATAAAGAATTATAGTTATTTAAGTTTATTTCGGAAAATTCTGAATGTAACTCTGCTGAACTTTGATCCAAAACAATTGGATTCCAACCTTTTGATTTCCAGCAAGATTCCCATTTTTTTAATAATTTGAAACTTTCCGTTGAAAATGGAAGTCCAGCAATCGGTTGAAAATAAGATATCACATTCATTTAATATAAATATAACTTTTTTATATTATTTTAAAAATTGGTCAACCGAGATAAGATTCAACCAGTTTTTTCTATTTTTTTCTAAATTCTCATAAGTTAAATCAGAAAACTTTACATCCAACTTGTTTTGTTTTCCTTTTTGAATAATTCCTACACCAAAATCAGTATCAATAGTTTTCATGCTAAGATCGTCACGATAAATCTTTAATTTTACAAATGCTTTCCAACAATCACCGTTCCATAGACCATATTCTTGATTACCCTTTTCTTTTTCCCGCAATACATATTCGTGGCGTTTAGGATCTGTTTTTAACAATTGACGTTCATAAATAATAGGATTCATGTCGTGACATACTATATAACCACCTTCATTTAAACGATCAAGTGAGTTTAATATATCACATTCAACTTGTTCTGCTTCATGCAGTCCGTCAATAAAAATTAAATCAAATTTTTCGTAATTAAATTGAAAATATTCATCTGATGTAATTTTGTGGGTAGGGTCACGATCACATTGTAATTCCGTATCAGGATCGACTCCTACTTTATATTCTATGTCAATTTTATCATAGTTTTCTTTATGATCCCTAACACCAATTTCTAGGTATGTTTTTGCTTCAATTTTTTTTGCAAGTAAATTTATAATATCTGTTCTCAATAGCATTTTTTTATCTCCTTTATTTAATTTCGTCTCCAAACGGATATTCTTGTTTTTCAATGTCGTGGTATTCTGTATCATTAAAAAACTTCCAATTAAATCTTCGACTAATTTCTCTTAATATTTCAAGAAACAATGTTGAATTAAAGTGAATTCCACCTTTTGCAAATTTAAACATATTTTTTTTTGGATGGTTTAGAATCATTTCACTAACAGGAATATCAAGATTTAGTTTTGATTCTCTTTCTTGCATACCTTTTAGATCATCGTCTGTTTCGTTTTGAATGAAACTAAATGTAGTAGTTTTTGCTGTTTGTTTTTTATACGATTCTATTTTCATATAATTAAAATTTTCTGATGTGTTTATATCTATTTTCTGGTAAACAATATAATCAGCAGATTTGATGTAATTTATGCATTCTCTGATTGAATAAATATTATCCTTTGCCTGAGTTCCCCATTGTGAGTTTATATCATTATATGGTTTCGGAGGATGCTCCCAAAAATGCCACAATTCGGCACAACACCATTTAACTTCATCCTTCGGTCGCAATTGTCGGATGTACCAATTTAATGCCATGGCTTGACAACTGCCGATTGTTGCTATTTTCATTTTAGTAAACTTTCTACATATTTCATAATACCAAGTCTTGATAAATTTTTATTATACGGAAAATCAAATGCAAGTTCAGATTTATTACTTGGATCAGAGATACCCCCACTTATGTGATATAAGTCAAACTCATAAAAGTCTTTATTGGCATCCGTCCAGCACTCTGTACATCTTTGATCTATCAACTGATTTGCATCAACAAGAAAAGCACATTGAGTCAATATCATATCCGAAACAAAAGTTGTGTGTTTATCTATATGTAATTGTTGGTTTTCTGACAACCCTTTTATATTAGAATAATCATCCGAATTATTAAATTTTTCATATATTCCAATTAAATTATTCGAATGAAATTTATCCATAACTCCTGATGATCCTGAGTATGAAATCATATTAGTTTTTGGTGGAAATTTTACAAAATCGTCAAATGTAAGTGATTTATTATACACATCATAATCGCTCCAAAGTGTCGCACCATTTTCATTTGAAAATTGTGAATACGCAAACCAACGACTATAACATTCCATTTGATACTCTTTGGTATGTGCTGGATTAAATAAAAGACCATCAGTTTCAAATGAATCCTGTAATACTTTATATTTTGGATGGGTTTTGGCATACTCTCTGTTTAATATTATTGGATTCCAACCCCTTGATCTCCAGTTTTCTGACCAAAAATCTATTAATTCTTCACTTTGCGACGACAAAGCAGGTTGGTTATTTATTTTGTTAAAATAACATACAACACTGTTATTTTTTAACGAAATACTCATATAATTTTCTATAATCGTTTTGCTAGAAATATTTTAAGATCGTTATATAGTTTACGTAGTTTTGGATCATTATAGTCCATAAAATTTACTTCAGGTATATCTCGTTCTATCATATTATATTCATACATTTTACCGACCAAATGCTTAGTTAATTCATTAAATATAGGTGCGTTAATAAGTGTATTTAAGAATTTGCGAGTATCATTTAATTCATCAATATTATTGCTTCTTGCACAAGATTGTAAACAAGGCAATGCTTCCCACTTATTTTTGGTTGTATCTACAAATTCATACAAATCTTTGTGATGTTTATGAATATACTCACCGAGAACATTATACTCAGAAAAGAAAGTTCTTTCTGCAAGATAAGATTTTAATGTCATTTTTGTATTTTTTTCAATAACACTTCTTAATTCTTTAATTACACTTACAGGATAAACTAGAGGTGAACGACGTGCATATTCGTATCGTAAATCAAGTCCTAGTGTCTCGGAAGTAACCTGCTTCCAATCCTGAATCCAGTCTGGAATATTGTTAATATCTTCATAAAAATAATTTAATGGAGTCATCAACATTGTTAATTTGCCACTTTCATTATCAATAAAATCCGCAGGTGAGTGTTTTTCGTAAAACATTGAGTCACTATCCATGAAAGCAACATATTCAATATTATCCGGAATATAATCATTAATTGTTAATTTCATATATTGTTGTCTCATGTGTCCTGACATTATTTCCTGAGCACCATCGACAATTTCATATGAATATCCTTTATTTTGTAGAAATAACTTGGTAAGTAAGCAATCATCTGCGTTTTCATCAATTAATACCAAATGGTCATAGTATCCTGTACAATAAGTTTCATATGATTTGATATTGTATTTCAACCACTCCAAATGCTTATCGTATGATGGAGTAACTAATAGTGTATTTTCTTTTGTTAGTTCTATCATTTTATTGCCCTCCGTCTCTAAATATTATTTTTTGTCTACCGAGTAGGTTACGATACAATAATCTATCCCAGTGAGTTACTTCATTGAATGTATCTAAAACTTCAAATTCAATATACTCGTCTTCAGTATCTTCTCGTTTATTGTATGTTATATCTCCCTGCCAAGTTCCAAGTTCTTCTTGAGTAATTTCAAGATTCTTGTGTTTCTTGTAGAATTGTCTTAGAAATTCACCACATTTACTAATATCACATAAATCAAAATCATCTAATATATTTTTTGTTTTACGAAAATCATACCATCGAATTTTATTTCCAATTTCCACATTTGTAAACTGACGAATTACCCAACTATCTTCGTATAAGTGTCCCGATGACGCATGACTTAAAAATTCAGAGATACTGATACCTGCAGGAATCGTACCATGCCCAGGTTCATGCTTTGCTTTGTCTGAAGTTATATACTTAAAAAATGACTTTGCTCGTTCAAGAGCATCTCGTAAAATTATAAACTTTTTAAAGTTAAATTTAGGAAATTTACTGAGAATATCTTCATGTATTTGAAATCCCTCAGATTCAATTATTATCGAGAAAACATTTATCTGCGACATTAAATCTGCATTTACATTCTCAAGTTTTATGCAGTATGCGGTTTCATCGGACGTGGGCAAGTCTCCTTTAAATAATTCTTTTGTATTATTACAAAACTCATTTGGATCACCTGCGATAATTCTTGCAACTTGATGTTTACCGTTTAAAACAATAATGTTCCTTGCAGATTCTCGCATGGTATCCTCTGTTACCCATCCTGTATTTTTTCTCCATTTTCTAAAATAAAGAAACATTGTACTTATTGCAAACGTACCTGCATTTTTTGGTATATGGTAAAAAACTGGTACAGTACTATCTTGATATAATTCGTAATCCATCATCTATTATAAATATTATTAAAACTTGTTTTTATAGAAATAAATCACCATATAATATAATGTTATTTCTAATCTTTTGTTATCTTATAATAAATATAATAAAAACTATATTTTAAGATGAAATCTTTGAATATCCAAACTCTTCAAAGTCTGAATTGAATATTTCGTTTGTAATATTAATTGATCTTTTATTATGATATTTTTGCCAACATTTTCGTTTCGTGGTATTTGAATGTGGTGGTTTTTTATATGGTATATCAAGTTTTGTACAGATTCTCGTCAAGTCTTCGGTTATGCTTTCAAGACGAATATAATCATCCATTATTAAGTTATTGTTTAATGAAAAATAATCAAAATATGTTTGTTTTGCCCAATCGTTCTTTTTAAGACTTCGCAACCACCACCACAAACTTAATCCATATATAATTCGGTTTAAAAAACTAACTTTGCATGACCATCTCCAAAACGATACTACACGATCATAGGGATTTCTAATGCAACCTATTTTATAGTATTCATCAAAGTTATTGATATGTGAATATGCAGAAATTTTATTGTGCTTGGAGTGTGTGTATTTAAATTCAGGATCAATTAAACCTTCATCGATGAAATCAAAATTATCATCTTTTTGCTGAATTATTTCTTGAATATCAGAGTATGGTAAAAAGAAAGTAGACAACGTTACTGATCCAGTTTTTGGTGGAGTTATTAAAATAAACTTTTTATCGTGACTAATCATCTATATAAAATTCTTTTTGAAGTTCTTCATGTGAAGGCAAATCCTCAGAATCAAATATTGCATCATAGTTTTCTTCGGGTACAATTTCTTCTACTTTATTTGGAACAAATTGCTCTAACGACTTTCTCTGTGCTTCATTTTCTTTTGCTTTAATCTTCATTTGTGACTTTAAGTCGTCTTGATAATCAGAGATTGTGCTTGTGTATAATTTATTATCACGAATCTTTTCCCAAATATTATCAGGATCAACTTTATTAGGCCATTCGGGTGTAATTAAATAGGATATAACATTCGGAGCAGGAGAATATGTCCATTGATATTCATAAAGCATTTTCTTTTCTGCTTC
>Ga0055584_100008061_pt1 | contig 10324 bp, 5 predicted proteins | sample OSDHelmetaG_FD_58716 | JGI IMG/M metagenome (GOLD analysis project Ga0055584, IMG submission 58716) | Pelagic marine sediment microbial communities from the LTER site Helgoland, North Sea, for post-phytoplankton bloom and carbon turnover... | ecosystem: Environmental > Aquatic > Marine >...
ATTGGTTAACATTCCTCCTGGCCAGCGTTCTACTATGTAAGGCATACCTACTTTGTTGACTTCTTCTGCAACTAATTCTTTAGCTTGCTTTTTAGTGGCAACAAAGAGAATACGACGTCCTGATTTTGCTATTTGTTTTATAGCTGAAGCAGCTTCTTCTAATTTTGCTACTGTTTTTTGCAGATCTATAATATGAATTCCGTTTTTCTCCATAAAAATATACGGAGCCATAGCTGGATTCCATTTTCTCTTGAGGTGACCAAAATGTACACCTGCATCAAGTAATTCTTGAAAATTTGTTCTAGGCATCTTTTAACTTTTTTAATCGTTGAAAAGCAATCCCTAAGTAGTTCCTATATTGGAAATCTCAGTGATTTCAGATCCACAGATTAGTTTAATAATTTTAAATACAATATTAACGTTTAGAAAATTGAAATTTCTTACGAGCTTTTGGTTGTCCTGGTTTCTTACGTTCAACAGAACGAGGATCACGTGTCATAAAACCAGCATGTTTTAATTCTGATTTTGAATCGGCATTAATTTTAACCAATGCTCTTGAAATAGCAAGACGAACAGCTTCTGCTTGTCCGTTAATTCCACCACCATCAAGATTTACCTGGATATCATATTGATCAGCAACATTAAGTAATTTCAATGGCTGCATAACAATATACTGAAGTGTTCCCATTGGAAAATACTCCTTATAGTCCCTTTTATTAATAATAATATTACCCTTTCCTTCTTTTAAAATTATACGGGCAACGGCTGTTTTTCTACGGCCTAAGGCATTAACTGCTTCCATTGTTATAGTTTAATTTTATTAAAATCAATTACTTTAGGATTCTGAGCCTCCTGATGATGTTCAGGACCTACATATACTTTCATATTTGTGAAAAGTTTGTTTCCAAGACGGCTTTTAGGTAACATACCTTTAACTGCTCTTTCAACTAATCTTTCAGGATATTTAGCGAGTACATCCGTTGGGGTCTGAAAACGCTGACCACCAGGATAATTAGTATATCTTACATAAACTTTTTTACGTAATTTATCTCCTGATAATTTTACTTTTTCAGCATTAATCACAATAACATTATCCCCACAATCTACATGAGGTGTAAAATTAGGTTTGAGTTTTCCACGTAACAACTTTGCAACACCTGAGGCTAAACGTCCCAGAGTCATATCAGTCGCGTCAACTACAACCCATTCTTTATTAACCGTAGCCGAATTGGCTGAAACGGTTTTGTAAGATAAAGTATCCACTTACTTAAATTTTAATTTACTACTAAAAAATTCATTCTCACAATGTCACCTTTCCTTATGAATATCAAGTTGTTACTACAGGTATTAATAACAACTATCCGTTTTTTAGGGATTCAGGTAACTGTAAGTACGGACAATAATCGGGACTGCAAAAGTATTCTTTTTTTTTGTAAACACAATTTTTATTCCCTACTATTTTATTTTTTTTCTAAACTATTAACATATAATTTTTTTTCTATTCATTTATAGTTCAAGAATATTCAAAGGAATATATGCTTTTTACGATTATTGTTTTTCCTAATCAGTTTATTTAATTAATAAATTATAGGTATGACCTGCAACAGTATTCAAATCATAAAGATTTGTTTTAGGAAGTTTAGGTTTTTTTACTTTTGCTTTTTTAGAAATCAATGGTTTTTTTACCGTGTTTACTACAAAAAATTGATTTGGATTTTCTCCATGAGCTTTTTTTAGTGTTGTCCCATCTGCCATTTTCAATGCATTTTTGGATCTTATGCGACAATTCCCTCCCAGTTTAGAGAAAATAGTTAATTCTTTTATTTTACCTTTTTCCCATTTCATATTAATTTCAAAACCACCTTTTGCCATAAGTCCTTTTACACTTCCTTTGCTCCAGCGATCAGGTAATGCAGGTAGTATAAATATAAAACCATCACTACTCTGCAGGAGCATTTCTGCTATTCCTGCTGTGCAACCAAAATTTCCGTCAATTTGGAATGGAGGATGTGCATCAAAAAGATTAATATATGTACCACCGCCTACTTTCCCATTTGGTCTAATGGCAGGAGAAAGTTGATCTTCTATAAGGCGGTATGCATGATTTCCGTCAAGAAGACGGGCCCATAAATTTACTTTCCATCCCATTGACCAACCTGTAGAAGCATCTCCTCTGTATATAAGAGATTGCTTTGCTGCACTAAAAAGGAAAGGTGTTCTATATGGAGAAATCTGGTTTCCCGGATAAAGACCATATAAATGAGAAACATGACGATGATGATCAGTAGGTTTATCAAAATCTTCCATCCATTCCTGTAACTGACTATATTGACCTATTTGCATAGGAGCTAGTTGCGATTTAATTAATCTTAAGCTATCTGCAAAAGCTGAATCGACTTTTAAGATTTCAGCTGTATGTATTGTATTTGATAACAAATCAAATACTAACTGATTATCCATTGTTGCTCCGGCACATGTTGTTGCATATTTTAAATAATTATGTTCTGGTGACATTGAAGGAGAAACAACCAGCCATCCATGATCAGGCTCTTTCTGTAGAATATCAATAAAAAATTTAGATGCTTCTTTAATTACAGGATAAGTATCCTCTTTAAGAAATTTTTTATCTCCAGAATAAAGATAATGTTCCCATAATTGTTGACTCATCCATGCACCACCTGTAGGCCACAAACCTGAGAATGAATGATCTACAGGTCCTGAAATACGCCATAGATCAGTATTATGATGAAAAGCCCAACCTCTTGCACCATAAATTTCTTTTGCTGTCTCACGACCACTTTGAGAAAGATCCTCTACCATATGTATAAATGGCATACTCATCTCTGCAAGGTTTGTGTTTTCAGAAGGCCAGTAATTCATTTCGGCATTGATATTTGTAGTGTATTTACTATCCCATGGTGGAGAAACTTTGCCATTCCAAATTCCCTGAAGAGTTGCTGGCTGTGTTCCTGGATAAGAAGATGATGAAATTAAAAGATAACGTCCAAACTGAAAATATAAAGACACCAATTGAGGATCGTTGCCTCCTTTAAAATTTGCGATTCTAACATCGGTAGGATTCTTAGCAGCATCAGTAGTACCTAAGTCAAGACTAACTCTGTTAAAATATTTATGATAATAATTACTATGATTATTTAACGCTGTTTTATAATTGACAACTGTAGCTTTTTTCAAAATTGAATCAGCTTTTGCAAAGGCATTACCGGTTATATCTTTATAGTTTTTAAAGTTTGTGGCAATAGAGATATAAATGGTTGCTGCATTAGCATTTTTAACTATCAGTTTATCCTCAGAAATAGATATATTACCCCCTTCACAAACTGGTTTTACTAATGCATGAAAACGTACCTGACCAAGAACTCCGTCATGATCATCAGTTATTCCTGAAAGATCAATTATATTATCTTTACTAACATTTACTTTACTTCTCAATTGACAATCTATTCCCAGACTAAATGAGATTTTTCCAGGTTTATCTGCAGTAAGACGGGCAATAATTACATTATCGGTAAATGATGAGAAGAATTGACGTGTATAATTTACGCCATCTGCCTTATATTTCACAGACGATACAGCATCTTCAATATTTAAATCACGATAATAATTACTAACATTACCTTGAGAAGGGAAATCTATCCATAAATTTCCAACAGGTTGAAATTTTTGTCCGTTATTTGTAGAATATACTTTATCATATGCCAGTCTTCCCGCTTCTTCATATTTCTTTTCAAATAATAGTTTTGTTATTTGTGGAATATATTTTTTTATGTTTGGATTTGTATTATTTCCAGGACCTCCTGACCATACCGTTTCTTCATTTAATTGTAATTGTTCTTTTGCTGGTTGACCGAAAACCATGGCACTAAGTCTTCCGTTACCTATTGGCAAGGCCTCATCCCAATTTTTTGCAGGCTTGTTATACCACAATTTTAAGTTTGTTTCTTGTGACCAGACTCCACTTAAAAACAGCTGAAAAATCACAAATAGAAAAATCTTTTTCATATTTAAAAATTTTATTAAATTCAACTTTTATCTATCATTTAAGAAATTTATTCATATAATATGGGTAATGGAGGAGCATCTATTGCTTCATCACTATGAGGCATTTCTTCTATTGGAATGCCGCTGTATTTTGAACGTGAAATTTTTAATCCCCATACAGGTGCATTCCATACACTGGCCAATGTCCCTTCGCATCCTCTATCAGGCATCATCCGGGCATACATTTCAAGAAATTGATCAAGCTTTAATAATGATTTGTTACAAATTTCTTCTGCTCTTTTTTGTTCTTTTTTAGATATTTTACCTGAGTTATCACGTTTTATTGATTGGAGTTTTGTCGCTTCTGAAAAGGCATCAAGAAAGATAACTGTACAAAGAGCTCTATTTCCTTTAAATGCTAAATAATCATTGGCTACAGTTCCTTTTTTTGTTTGCTTTAAGGCATTAGCCAATAAGTTAGCGGCCTGAAAATGCATATCTCTGGCATGTTTCATATGTTCTGGTTTTACATGAAGATATGGACCTCCTTTTTTCCATGCGCCAAACCAACAAAATCCTATATTTTTAAGACGTGTTTTTGAGTAAGTATCAACATCGTTTATTATATGCATTGCCTTTATATAATCATTTGTGTCAGAAATACCAAGTCGGGCTGCATAACTTTTATAAAAAGTATCAGCAGGAATACTTCCCTTTATAGTTGATTCTGAAACATAACGTGCAGAAGTTCTATTTTCAGCAGTACGCCAGTGATTAAAACATAAAGAGTTTATTTGTCCATCAGATTTTTGGGCCATTTCATTTAATAAAGTTTCATTTCCATTAATTGAATTTTGTTCAAGGTACATAAGACCATCAAATTCTATCCATGAATAAATTTCTGTATATTTCATGTCTTCTTTATTAATAACGGATAATGGGAAAGCTACGGCAGTACCATCACTTCCATGTGAAGGCATCAGACAAATGGGAGTTTTTGGAAGAGCTAATCGAGCCAAACGGTATGCTCCGGGTGTAATTTCATTAAAAGAACAATATATTCCCAGTTTCAATTCCGGGCTACTGCTCTTTTGTTTTCTCAATTCTTTTATAGCTTTTGCACTAATACCTATTTGACCATATAGTCTGTTTATATCCCGCTGTTTATCTTTTATAGGTTTTAAAACAGATGGATTTTCTGCTATTTCTGTGGTAAAATATTTATGTAAAGTTGCAAGTGTTTCTGGTTTTGTACAGGAAGGGCCCCATCCACCTGTTTCTTGTGTTATAAACTCAAGAGCATCTATATTCGGATATTGTTTTTCAATTTCTTTTGCTGTTTTAACAGCTTGATTAACTGTAGTTGAACGTGGCTCAAAAGATAATTGTATATAAAAACCTCGTTTTTTTGCATAAGACATAAACTCATTCATCCATTTGATGGTAAAAGTACTTAATTCTTGTCCATGCAATTTTTCAGATTTTGGGATACAATAAAGAGAATCGTTGCCTGGAATAACTTTCTTTAACAATGGATTATTGTATATATAATGTTTATTTCCATAGAAGAAATTACCTGCCAAAGATAAGCTGTCTCCAATATGTGTCTCATACCATTGACCCGGATACATATGTATAGTAAATTTATTCATTCTAAGACGAGTAACACAATCTATATATTCTTTTGCGTCTTCAATAGAATAGGATGATATATCCATAGGGAAATTGACATGTAAACGAATACCTCTCCATCTTACTTTTGGAGTAATAATTCTATTTGCATTTTTAATTACAGACCATTTGTAAGTATCAGGTTTACTTATTCCTGTAATATCAAAGGTGTAACCAATATCCTCAAGCATAGTATAGATGGCATTGGATAATCCCATTGCATCTCCTGCAAAAAAGATAACGTTATTGCCCTTTGTTTTATATCCAAAACTTCCGTCAGTTATCTTTTTATCTAGAGAAAGTATGTACTTATAATTTACATGATCTGATTTAATATTGGGATCATTTATTAAGGATAAGAATTCTTTTACAGCTGTTTGTACAGCTGGTGTTTCAGTTCCTTTTTCATAATTAATTATAGCTTTTTTGTTGCATGAAATTGCTAACAAGCAAATTAAAAAAATATATACTAATCGTTTCATAAAATATAAATAAAAAATTTTAAGAGAGGAATGCAATAATTAAGCCAAATTCGTTGCACAGAAATGATAATATAGGAGCAAATAAAGACTATTTTTAAATATTATAAATATCATAAAATTCGTAAAAAGAATTTTATGGTATAAATATACAAATACTAATTAATGTTTTTTATAGCGTATCTAAATTCCTTGCTAATTTTTGGTATGAAAACACTTTAATTATTTAAAATATTAAAATTTTTACCAAGTCATATATTCAATGATTGTATCTTTATAATATAAAAAAAACATTAATATGAAACAGACACTTTCAATTACTTTATTATTACTTGTTTTAGTGTTTGCATCGTGCAAACAGGAGCATTTTATTAAAGATAAAGAATACAGAACCCTCGTAGAACGTGATTTTAATAAAAGGATCGAGGATCTTGGAAAAGATATCTTTAATATAAACAAATATAATCTTTCATTAAAAGAAAATGAAGCATTAAAGTTTTTGTATGCTTATATGCCTTTGGGAGATATTACAAATCATAATACTTCTTTTTATATTAAAAATATAAAGAGCTCTTTTAAAGTAAGGAAAGAATTGAATTGGGAAATATCCGATGAATTATTTCGCCATTTTGTACTTCCACTTAGGATAAATGATGAAAATCTTGATAGTTCACGAATCGTTTTTGAAAAGGAATTATTACCACGTATTAAAGGTAAAACTATGAAAGAGGCAATTCTTGAAATTAATCATTGGTGCCATGAGAAAGTAGTTTACAAACCTACTGATGGTAGAACGAGTTCTCCTTTGTCAACTGTAAGAACTGCTTTTGGACGATGTGGTGAAGAATCAACTTTAGCTGTGGCAGCATTTAGATCTGCCGGAATTCCGGCAAGACAGGTATATACTCCTAGGTGGGCACATACAGATAACAATCATGCATGGGTAGAAGTATGGGCAGATGGAAAATGGTATTTCCTTGGAGCCGGAGAACCTGAACCAGTTTTAAATAAAGCATGGTTTACAGCACCTGCAAGTAGGGGAATGCTAATGGATACTAAAGTATTCGGACATTATTGTGGAGAAGAAGAAAAATTATCAGAAAATTCTAATTATACTGTAATAAACGTTACACAGAACTATGCTCCTGTGTCAAAATCGACAGTTATAATTAAAGATGTAAAAAACAATATAATTTCAGGAGCTAAAGTTGAATTTAAGATTTATAACTATGCAGAGTTTTATACCGTTGCAGAAAAAAAATCTGATGAAGAAGGTAAGGCCAGTTTGACTACAGGTTTGGGAGATATGATAGTATGGGCGTCTTATAATGGTGAATACGGATTTAAAAAAATAAGTGCAGGTAAAGATACTCTTACCACTATAATATTGGATAACAATGTGAAATTAGAAAATCCAATAGCCATTGATCTCACTCCTCCTGATGAAAATATTAAATTAACAAAAGTTACTAAAGAACAAATAGCAGAGAATAAGAAAAAGAACAATGAAGATAATAAAATAAGGAACAAATATACGGCTACTTTTATGAATAAAGAGAAAGCCGAAAATTTCTTAGAGAAAATAAATATTAAATCGGACAATGACCTTTATGGAATTCTTTCAGATATTTTAGTAAATTCAAAAGGTAATTATAAGGTTATAAGTAATTTTTTGTCAGAAAATAAAGACAATTTAGATAGAGCTGTTAAACTTCTTAAATTACTTACTCGAAAAGATTTAAGGGATGTAACATTAGACGTACTCAATGATAATATTTATGCCACAAATTCTATTTTAAATCCAAGAGTAGAAAAGGAGACTTTATTCCCTTATAAAGAATTTTTCTTGAATAATATTGATCCTAAAGAAATGAAAGAATTCAAAAAAGATCCATCAATATTAGTTTCATGGTGTAAACAAAATATTACTTTAAAAAAAGAAGATACAGGGATTATTGCTATGAATCCGGTGGGAGTGTGGAAGCTTAAGAAAGCTGATCTTCGTTCTTTAAATATATTCTTTGTTGCTTTAGCACGAACCGCAGGAATAAATGCTCGTAAAGATATTGTGACAGGGAAAATTCAATATATGAATTCTGACGGGAAATTTGTTGATGTTGATTTTAATGAAGATTCTTTAAAACCAAAAACTGAAAAGAAAGGATTGTTATTTATAAATTATAATCCTGTTGAGAATCATGAAAATCCTAAATATTATATTGATTTTACTATATCTAAAATTGAAAATGGAAGAACTAAATTACTTACATATGATTTAGGTAATGGAAATGATGAAAATGGAGCTTCTATTGAATTTTTCAAGAAAGGACTAAAAATGGATTGTGGCAGTTATATGCTGGTATCTGGTACGCGTATGCCAAGTGGGAAAGTTCTTTCAAACATTTCTTTCTTTAAAATAAAAGAAGGTGAAACTTCGAAAGTAAATTTAATATTTAGAAATAAAATTATTCCAGTTAAAGCTATAGGTTCTTTTGATGCAAAATCTAAGTTTTATTCGATAAAGAAGAATGATAAAATAAGTTTCCTTGAGGAAACAAAAAAAGGATATTATATAATAGGAATACTTGGAGTAAATCAGGAACCTACTAATCATGCTATGAATGATATATCAGCATATTCTTCAAAGTTTGAGAAATGGGGAGGAAAAATGATATTCCTTTTCCCATCAGAAGAAGATAGAACAGAATATAAAGAGGAATATAATCTTCCTTCAAATGTTCTATATGGGATTGATTATAAACAAAATATTCAAAATCAAATTACTGCTAATATGAACCTTAAAGATAAAAATCAGTTGCCGATATTTATAATTGCTAATACTTCTAATGATGTAGTATTTATTTCACAGGGTTATACTATTGGACTTGGTGAAAGAATTATTAAAGTAATAAGAGAACTTTAGTTCTCTTATTACTTTGCATTTGAAATATTGAGCATAAAAAAAACAGATCTAATTTAGATCTGTTTTTTTATATATAGCTTTGTCTATTATTCTAATAGAATTTTGATCTCATGTCTTCTATTTCGGCATTGTCTTTCAAAGTTTCATATGCAAAATAATTAGTACGGTATTCAAGAGATTGTTTAAGTTTTGCTGCTTCCATTTCTTCTGTACCAATATTGGAGTTTTCCTTTTGTGAAATAACCTTTGCAATGAATACTCCTGAAATTCCTTTTATAGGAGCTGATATTTTATCAGGTTCAAGATTTACAACAGTTCCTGTTACTGCTGGTTCCATTCCGTATGAGGCAGTGTATGAATTAAAGGTTATATTGTTTGCATCCTTTACTTCTGTATTTAATTTTTTAGCTGTTGCTTCAAGATCGTTATCGATAATAGCTTTTTCCATTTTTGCAGCTAAAATATCAGCCTTTTTTTCTTTTTTTAATTCCATAACAATACTTGGTCTAACAGATTCTAAAGGGGCTATTCCTTCTTCTCTGGCCTCTGATAAGATTCCTATTACGAAATTGTCTCCGAATTCAAAGATTGTAGATCCTTCTTTGCTTTTTATAACTGAATTTGTTTTAGCTGAATATGCTGCACGAATAATATCACGCGATTGGGGTAGTCCTGTTATCTGATTATCGTTTTCGCTAACACGTGCAATTTTTTTGTCTAAATTATCTTTTTTTACATTCTCTAAAAACTGGTCTTCTGTTTCAGTTTTACTTGCAAATTTACTTGCATTTGCATAAACCGCCTGGTATGTATTATTACTTGGTTCGATGTTACGGATAAGTTTTGCAAGTTTAACTTGTTTCACTTCTTTACCTTTCTTCATTATTTCTATAACATGAACTCCGTATTTTGAAGTTACAGTATATATTTTCCCAACTTTACCTGTGAAACAAACATTTTCAAATTCTTTTACCATTTGATTCTTTTTGAACCATCCGAGGTTTCCTCCTCTTGCAACTGATCCTTTATCTTCGGAATATTTTTTTGCAAGTGCATCAAAACTTTCTCCCTTTTCGATTCTGGTTTTCAGACTATCTGCAATCTCATTAGCTCTTTCCAGACTTCCTGTAGTTTGAGGACTAATAAGGATATGACGTGCCATAACTGAATCTGGAATATTTGCAATATCATCAATCTTTACAAGCAAATATTTTCCATCTTTTTTATATGGTCCGTAAATGTCTCCTAC
>Ga0055584_100008063_pt1 | contig 10321 bp, 8 predicted proteins | sample OSDHelmetaG_FD_58716 | JGI IMG/M metagenome (GOLD analysis project Ga0055584, IMG submission 58716) | Pelagic marine sediment microbial communities from the LTER site Helgoland, North Sea, for post-phytoplankton bloom and carbon turnover... | ecosystem: Environmental > Aquatic > Marine >...
GCGCACTGGACCAAGAAGGCGACCCCCACGCCCCCATTATCAACACCGTGGAAGAACTCCGCGCTATTTTCGACCTAATAGAAACCCTGAACCTGACATCGCAGACCAGAGCGTCATAATACGGGAAAAGCGCGATGGTGCGCGACTAGGAAAATTCATTGAGAGGCTCAGCTTGTGTTTGAAAATGGCAAAGTATGGATGAAGGGTTTTGATGCCTATTACGAGGCTGAACTTAAAAATATTGAAGCCTCAATAGAACGTTCCCGGCTCGCGGCACTGGCAGAGTTTAAACGCCGGGCCGTTATCAGCGTGCCAGCCGCCGCCGTATTGTCCGCGCCAGCCTTTTACCTACTGGGCCCCCTAGGCCTGATAGCTTTGGGTGCGCTTTTGTATGCTGCCTACAAGTACTATGTCAGTTTGCCCGCGAAGGAATTTGAAGAGACCATGGAAAACGACGCCTATGCGTCCATCTCAACATTCTTTGGGCTAGAATATGAGGCGGAGCCAACACTTAGTTCTCTGCGTAATTATAGCGGCACCAATACTCTGCCACCTCACGACCGGTCACAGTACAAAAATGGTCGCACTGGCTCCTACCAGAACGTTTTGGTCAGCATTATCCATGCACATCTTGAGCAGTTCGATAAAAAGGATAAAGACTATGACACAAGGTTCAAGGGAACATTGCGCTGTTTCAGTTTCCCCAAATCATTTGCTGGCACAACAATCATACATCCAGATAGGTCCGCACTGGGAAACCGGCTGAGCAAAAGCAAATCGTCCCTGTCACGCATACGAATTGAAGACCAGGAATTCGAGCAGTATTTCGTGGTTCTTGGGTCAGACCAGGTGGAATCTCGATACATCTTATCGCCAGACTTTATTACCCGTTTCATGAAGCTTATGGATATTCTGGGACCTGATTTTACGGTCAAATTCGAAGATTCAATGATGATGATTTACTATAGCGACCAGACTGAAATTGAGAGCAGTCCGTTCTCGATTGCTGAACTGGACTATTTCATGGGCAACATTGATGCAAAGAAACTGGTCGGCAATATGATTCATGACACCAGTGTCATTTTCGAAATCATTGAAACCCTGAACCTGACCTCCACAACCAAAGCATCTTAAATCCTGCACAGTCAGAATGTAAGTCTCCTTGCATTTCACAATGCACTGACAGAGTATATTGAGCATGAAAAGGCGGTGAGGCCGGAGATGCCTGCCGCTGAGTTGAAAAAGTCTTGGGAGGGACGCAGTAATGGAAAAAGTAGATTTTCCGGGGACCAATAGCCATCCACTGAATGATGATGCGGAAGCAGGTAGTGCAGAGGCCCTACACCCCTATGTTGATAATGGCGGCGGCATTGTATCTCCCGAGCGTAATTTTGACCCTCAACTCGCCAAAGCAGAATGGGAAAATCTGTGGTGCCGTATTTGGCAGTTGGCCGGGCTGGCATCTGACATTCCCAATGTCGGAGACTATTTCAAATATGAGGTGGGGCCAGAAAGCTTCATCATCACGCGGACCGGCACGGGGTCAGAAGACATTGCGGCCTACTACAATGTTTGCCAGCATCGCGGCAACCGGTTGGTGATGGACGACTTCGGCAGCGTGGACCACTTCACCTGTGCCTTCCACACCTGGCAATGGAACCTCGATGGCTCGCTGAAGCAAATTACGGACCGCGAAACCTTCCGGCCCGAACTCGTGGCCGACGACCCGCCTTTGACACCGGTTCGGTGCGAAATATGGGATGGCTTTGTCTTCATCAATATGGATGAAGACGCAGAGCCTCTTCTTGACTATCTCGACCCATTACCCGAACACCTCAAGGCCTATAACTTTGCTGACATGAAGATCATCAAGGACCTGGAAACCCCATGGCCCTGCAATTGGAAAATTGCCCATGATGCCTTCGTCGAGGTTTACCATGTGCATGCAGTGCACCCGGAAATCCTTCCCTTCTTCAACGATTACGAAGTGCAATGGGATACCTATCGCAATGGCCATTCTCGCCAGCTATTGAAGTTTGGTGAAATAAGCCATCGGTTTGAAGACCAGGGCAGCGTCAATCCCGGCCTTGCCGCCCTGTTAGAAGAAGTGAATGTCGACCCGCAAGACTTCCCCAACGACCCCGATGGCAGCCGCCGCCTGATACAAACAGCAAAGCGCGCCAAGGCTGAGCGGCTAGGGCTGGACTATAGTGGGTTTACCGACAATCAATTGACCGATGACTGGAACTATGGCCTGTTTCCCAATATCACCTTCAACGCACATCCTGAAGGGCTGTTGATCCAACGGTTTCGGCCACACCCGCGCGACCCCGAACAAATGACCTATGATCTCATGGTTCTGTTCCATCCCGTCGATGACCCCACCTTTAAAGTGCCAGCCTATATGGGCGTTGAAGATGGTGTCGATATTTCCGGCAAGGTACGCCCTGAACGTCGCTTCATTGCGCACGGCCAAGATGGCTTGGGCGATGTGATCAGCCAGGATGCCCGCATGATGGGCTATGTCCAGGCAGGCGTTAATTCACGCGGCTATGGTGGCGCGCGCTATAGCGAGATGGAACAGCAATTACGCCATTGGCACAAAGAATGGGACCGCTATATCGCAGGCGAGAAATAACCTAGCGTTCTTCAACGGCTATATAGACAAACCGACGCTGGCCAGCCCTGATCACATCCAGCACGACCACCTCTCCTGCCATAAGAGCACGAGCACGCGTGCGAAACTCTCTTTGATCAAGGATTGCATGGTCGTTGATGGCTTTAACAAGGTCATCTGCGATGACACCCGCTTTGCTTGCCGGGCTGCCGTCACGCACAGAGGTCACCAATACGCCGCTCTGATCTGCTAATCCCGCCTGGCGCATATAGGACCCCGAAACACCTGAATACCGGATACCCAACCACCCTCTTTCGCCGGTTGGTTCTGCTGGTGCACTACCTGCTTCCCGCGCGGTGACGCGCGCCAGCTGGTCAAGTTCAACATCTTTTTTTCGCAAGTCTATCACTGCAATGGCGGCACCCATCTGCCGGTCAAAACATTGCCGATAACGATTATGCGCCTCATCATAGGCAGCAAAATAGGTTGCAGAGCACTGGTCAAAGCCTTCAAGGCGCTCGCCATTCTTGGCAATGTGCACGGCACATGTTTTATCCCGTGGTTCCAGGGGGTTAGAAACCGGGCCAATATATTGACTAACAGCCGCCCATACATCCACACAATCTGTCTCTGCCGCCTTGGCTTCGCTTTCCGCCGTCGATAGATCGAGCAATACCTGTGCGCGTTGTGCGCCGTAGTCAGCCTCTTGTGCCACCAGTTGGCCCGGGGCCACCATCAGCAGAAAAAGGGCAATGCTCAGAACCCACAGATAGTGTCGGGATTGGGTCTCAAAAAAACTAGACAATTACGTCTCCGAAATTGATGCCGGAACCATTGATTTCGCCTATAGTCTCCCAAGCTCGATGGGAAAGCTAGACCTGAACCAACAGACCGGCGTAATAATTTATGCCATTCAGGCATTTAAACGGATACGGAACACCGCAATGCTTGCAATATTATCACCTGCTAAAAATCTCGACTTTTCACCCTCCATGCTTCAGCCATCGGTCACGATGCCGTCCTTTCCAGAGGATACAAATGCGCTGATCACGGCAGCCCGGAAAATGAGCCGCAAAAAGATTCGCGAGCTAATGAAGTTGAGCGAGAATCTCGCGGAGTTGAACTATCAGCGCTATCAGAGTTTTGATACCGATGCAGGAGAGCACGGCGTCAAACCAGCCATTTTGGCCTTTAAGGGCGATACCTATATTGGCCTCGACGCCAATTCGTTGACTGAAAACGACCTAGCCTTTGCCCAAGACCACGTAGCAATTCTGTCCGGGCTTTACGGTCTGTTGCGGCCCTTTGATGGCATCCAACCCTATCGGCTGGAAATGGGTACAAAGCTGGCCACCAAACGCGGCAAGAACCTGTATGAATTTTGGGGTGATAGCATTACCGAAGCTGTTAACGACACCAAGACCAATGCTGTTGTCAATCTGGCTTCCAAAGAATACTTCTCGGCCATCAAACCTGCTTTGCTGAATTGCCAAATTATCACGCCAGTGTTCAAGGAAATCAAAGATGGCAAGGCCCGCACCTTGGGTATGTTTGCCAAAAGGGCCCGCGGCATGATGGCCCGGCACATCGTCCTCAATCGCCTGGATGAACCTGAAGGGCTGAAGGCATTCACCGATGGCGGCTACAAATTCATGCCAGAGCTTTCCAATGAGAACCATTGGGAATTCCACCGCGACCAGCCGCCTGCGGTTGTAAAATAGAGGAAAAGGCACGCCAGATGTCAGAACACCGCCCGCAAGACCACAACCAACACCGCATTGAAGCAACCACCATGGGCGACCTCCTGTTGCGCGGTGCCGACAAGTGGCCCGACAACGACGCCGTCATCTTTCCCGATGATCGCGTCACCTATGCTGAACTGGCCCGGCGAGCCTGGCAACGAGCTGCCAGCCTAAAGGCCTTGGGTATAGGGCGCGGTGACCATGTCGGCATATTGATGCCCAATTGCCTCGACTTCGTAGAGATAATTTTTGGTGCCGCCCTGCTGGGTGGCATTGCTGTGCCGATTAATGCCCGGTTTAAGTCTACTGAACTGGCCTATGTTATCGAAAATGCCGATATCAAGGTTATGGTCACGTCTGACCTGAACTCTGAATATGCCGACTTTGCTGACCTGCTGTGCCAAGCCTTTCCAGGCCTCGCCGATGCCCAAGACCCTACCAGCCTCGCCCTGGAGGCCGCGCCTCTGCTGCGCACAATGGTAATGATGGGCGATAGCCAGCCCAATGGTTTCATGTCTCGACAGGGCTTTGATGCCCTCTCCGATGGCGTCGACCGAGCCGACATCGATGCAGACCGTGTCTGCATCAAGCTGCGCGACCCTTGCATCATGATGTACACATCTGGCACCACGGCGAACCCAAAAGGCTGCCCGCTTTCCAACGAAGCCTTGGTCCGCACGAGCATTAACATGACACGCGAACGGTTCTTCCTCAGTGAAACTGACCGCTTCTGGGGCGCGCTGCCCATGTTCCACATGGCCTCTACACTACCCATGTTGGCAAGCCTGTATGAAGGTGCCGCATTCCTATCGATGAACCACATCGATGCAGGTGTTGCCCTACAGATGATGGAAGATGAAAAAGTAACCATAGCCTTTCCCAGCTTCCCAACCATTACCAATGAGCTGATCAACCATCCGAACTTCAAAACCACCGACCTTAGTCACATGCGGCGTATCAATAATGTTGCCCCGCCGGATGTTCTCCGAAAATTCCAGGATGCCTTTCCTCAGGCCGTCCAAACCGGTGCATTTGGCCTGACCGAAGTCTCTGGTGTCATTGCGTATAACCACCCAGACGAAACACTGGAACAACGACTGCACACCTGCGGTCGCCCTTTCCCCGGCATGGAAGTACGGATCATCGATCCAGACACCACAGAAGACATGCCGCAGGGAGAACGCGGGGAAATTCTGGCGCGCGGCTATGCAGTGTTTGAAGGCTATTACAAGTCGCCCGAGAAAAATGCCGAGGCCTTCCTCGACGGCTGGTTCCGTACTGGCGATTTAGGGTCGCTGGACGAGCATGGTGCCATCATGTTCCATGGCCGCATCAAAGACATGCTGAAAGTTGGCGGTGAAAATGTTGCCGCTGTGGAAATTGAGTCACTATTGGCCAATCACCCCGCGGTCAAATTGGCGCAAGTCATTGGTGTGCCTGATGATCGCCTGATCGAAGTCGCAGCCGCCTATATTGAGCTGAACCCCGGCGCCACGGCGACCGAACAGGAAATCATCGATTTTTGCAAAGGCGACATCGCCAGCTTCAAGATACCGCGCCATGTGCGCTTCGTTACAGACTGGCCCATGTCATCAACCAAAATCCAGAAATTCAAATTGCGCGACCAATACGACGCTGAATAATCGACCCCAAACCGTCAAACTGTTCGTCCTGCCAGATTGCCTTGGGCAAAGGCGGCAGGCAAAAAGTCTTGGTGTCGCGCATCGCCAACAACATGTACCGCGCCTTCATAATCTTTCAAATCAGCAAGCAAGGCATCGTTTGGTCGGCCTGTTGTAACCACCACGACGGTTTCCGCAGGGATAGTTACCTTTGCCTCGGAGTGCAGTGTGCCGACAGTTACATCATCAGCGCCGATGTTTTCCAGCACCGCTCGTGTGATCATACGAAAGTTGTCTCTCGCATGAAGGCGCTCAAGCGCCGGCCGGGTTGCCAGCGTTGCTTCCGTTTGCGGTGCAAAACTTGGCAGGCTCGTCACGAAGGTAACCTGGGTACCCTGCTCCACGAGATATTCCGCAGCACCAATGGCGACATAGCCCCCCACATCGTCGAACACTATTGCTGTGCTACCAATCTGGTTGCGGTGGCCCATCAATAATTGCTCTGTCGAAATAACATGAGGCTGGCTTATTCCATCGGGCGTAAAGCCAGGGATAGATCGCTGCATCCCATCCATAGATTGCGATGCCCCGGTCGCCACAATAATTGCCTCTGGTTCCAAGGTGTCAACCAGTCTTGCATCGACTGTTGTGTTTAACAAAACTTCGACATCCAGACGCGCCATTTCTCTGGTTTGCCAGTCGATGATGTCGCCAACATCTTGGTGTTTGGGGGCTTTGCGGGCAACCTTCACCATGCCGCCCAACGACGAGCTGGCCTCGGCCAATGTCACTTTATGCCCTCGCATTTTTGCAACGCGGGCCGCCTCCATGCCAGCGGGGCCACCACCAACAACCAGAACCCGTTTAGGCTCATTTGCTTCAAACCAAATACCGTCTGATAATCGATCCTCATGGCCTGCTGCCGGGTTCACCGTGCAGCCCAAGCGCCCCATGGCCAATCCACCCACGCAGCCCTGGTTACAACCAATGCAAGGACGGATGTTATCCTCTCGGCCTGCTATAGATTTAGCGACTATATCCGGGTCGGCGATGTGCGCGCGCGTCATGCCCACCATGTCGGCGGCACCCGTGTCCAATACGGCTTCGGCATCGGCCAGTGTTCGAAACCGCCCGGTCACCAGAGTTGGCAGGTCAGTCAAACGGGTGATCTGCGAAGCCATCGGCAGTTCATACCCCGCATCTTCATGCATGCCGCCTATAATTTTATGGTTATTGGCCGAAGAGCCGTGGGATACATTAAGATAATCCACCAAGCCTTCTTCAAGCACCCGATTAACAATTTCAACGTGTTCCTCGACATTCAAGCCGCCTCGGAAATTTTGTGGGCCAACCCGCGTGCCCAACACAAAGTCTGGCCCCACCGTTTGGCGACAGGCGCGCAATATCTCCAGATAAAAGCGCATCCGATTTTCCAGACTTCCGCCATATTCATCAGTGCGACGATTCGTCGCCGGAGACAAAAATTGCGCCACCAGGAAACCATGAGCGGCGTGAAGCTCCACGCCATCAAGGCGCCCTTCGACCGCCCGGCCTGCCGCCTCGGCAAACGAAGCGACCAGCTCGCCAATTTGGTCTGTCGACATGGCAATAGACAATTGCCCCGTGCCTCCGCTGACAGTCTCAGAAGCCGACCATGGGCGTTGCCCGGCAGGGCCCAGGTCATACCCCAAATGGTTCAGCTGGGAAAAGACACGCATACCATGGTGGCTCACCCTGTCGTGCAGCCGCCGATATTGGGGGATGATGTCATCATCCCAGACATTCAGCGTCATCGGGCCTGAATAGTGAACGCCTGAGGCTTCTAGCATCGATAGGCCAACACCACCGCGCGCGCGCCTCATGATATGAAATCAAGTCATCACTGAGGTTACCGCCACCTAGATTGGTCCCATGGGCAGTGCGAACCACCCGGTTCTTTATCCCAAGCTTATTAATTGTGATTGGGCTTAGTATTTTGTCGTAGGCCATGTCGGCAGTTCCCCTAGCCCTATCACGAATAGGGTCGATCATAATGTTCACATGATGACATGGCCGATTGTCGGCTGCTAGTGTCTTTGGCTTAGCTCTAAACACAGCTGCTCAAAAACAGGGGATTTACGCTGCCAGACAAACTGCCACAGACAACAGGCCGGGCACCGACCTATGAAACGGTACGGCGAAGCCTGTTTGTCAACTGGCCTCTGGCCGCCCTCAACAAGTCGTTGTCGTTGCGCCGCCTTACCATCACCCGAGATGTCGAATTTGGGAAATGCCCTGAGCATAGCACGGGCAACTGTGCCGACATTTACGCACCGGCCATCATAGATACCTCAACCCCAGTGGTAGTATTTTTCTATGGGGGGCGCTGGCAACGCGGTAGGCGGCAAGACTACCTGTTCGTTGCCCATGCGCTGGCGACCCACGGCATTTGCTGCATTGTTCCAGACTATCGTCGCCACCCTGAAGTTCAGTTCCCTGTCTTCGTTGAAGACGCCGCCGAAGCCCTGACTTGGGCTGCCCAATCGATGCGGCAATTTGGGGGATCTGCAGACAATCTTTTCGTGATGGGCCATTCAGCCGGGGCTCATATTGCAGCCATGCTGGCTCTTGGCCCTACCTTTCGCCAATCCTTCGACGCGACTGGCAACAAGCTAAGGGGTTTCATCGGCCTGTCCGGGCCCTATGACTTTCTACCCATGCGTGACGAAGATGTTATCGACGTATTTGGAGACAAAGCCACGTCGATGGAAAGTCAGCCAATTCATTACGCGAGCCCACAGGCACCACCGGCACTATTGGTTACCAGCAAGCAAGACATTGTCGTGCGACCGCGCAATGCCCACCGCTTGGCTGATGCCCTCAAGAGCCATGGCGTAGAGGCAGAAACTTCTCTATTTCAAAACCTTACCCATGCAGGCACTCTGTTAGCATTGGCCGCACCACTGCGCTGGCGCGCGCCTGTTTTGGAACATGTCGTACAATTCGTTCGTCGCCAATCCCAGTCAGAGGCAACTCATGATTAGGTTATCTAGTGTAAGCAAAAGCTTCGATGGCAATGCAGCCATTACCGATATTGACCTGACGATTGCCGATGGGCAAACCTCCGTCATCATCGGACCAAGTGGGTGCGGCAAGTCGACCTTATTGCGGATGATGGTAGGCCTCGTACTTCCTGATCATGGAACCGTGTCTCATGAAGCCACCGCTCTAACCCAAGAATCGCTGCCTGCCCTGCGACGTAGTATTGGCTATGTCATTCAAGAGGGGGGGCTGTTTCCGCACCTGACAGCAAAAGAAAACATCCTGTTGATGGCCCAGCACCTTGGCTGGACAGACACAGCCCAACAAGCCCGGCTGGACGGCCTGTGCTCACTGACGCATTTTTCCCCAGACTTCCTGACCCGGTATCCTTTGGAGCTTTCAGGTGGCCAACGGCAAAGGGTGGCCTTGATGCGTGCCCTGATGCTTGACCCTGAAATTCTATTACTGGATGAGCCACTGGGTGCCCTAGACCCGCTAATCCGTTCAGACTTGCAAGAAGACCTTCGCGTCATTTTCCAGAACCTGGGAAAGACGGTTGTAATGGTCACCCACGATATGCATGAGGCAGCCTTTTTTGGGGACGAAATCGTTCTGATGCAGGCGGGTCGTATTGTTCAAAGCGGCCCTATTGAAGAGCTATTGAGTAAGCCGGCAGCCCCATTTGTCACCCGCTTTATTCACGCCCAGCGCCGCATCTTGGCGGAGGCCTGATATGTTGAAAAATATCCTCAGAGTTATCATCCTATTCGCCTGTACGACAGCCACCGCATCCGGGCAGGATATCACCGTTGGTTCAAAGAAATTTACTGAGTCCGTCATCCTTGGCGAGGTTCTGACTGAAGTAGCCCGCGACCAAGGCTATGAGGCCCGGCACCGGGCCGAACTAGGGGGCACGCGTATCCTGTTCGAGGCCCTGAAAATTGGCGACATCGACCTGTATGTCGAATATACCGGCACACTGGAACAAGAGCTCCTCGCCCATATAGGGCCCAAAAGCCCGCAGCAATTGCAGGCGGCCTTAGCGGCCATGGGGCTGGCAGTCAGTCGCCCCCTGGGCTTCAACAACACCTATGCCATTGGCATGCGCCGAGACCGCGCCCTTGCTTTAGGTATTACCAGAACCTCCGACCTGCAAAGCCACCCCACCCTTGCCTTTGGTTTTGGCAATGAATTTATGAACCGGGCTGATGGCTGGCCGGCACTGCAGAAAACCTATCGCCTGCCGCAAACCAATGTACGGGGGCTGGACCACGACCTTGCTTATCGCGGCCTGGCCGCCGGGTCTGTCGATGCCATGG
>Ga0055584_100008066_pt1 | contig 10320 bp, 8 predicted proteins | sample OSDHelmetaG_FD_58716 | JGI IMG/M metagenome (GOLD analysis project Ga0055584, IMG submission 58716) | Pelagic marine sediment microbial communities from the LTER site Helgoland, North Sea, for post-phytoplankton bloom and carbon turnover... | ecosystem: Environmental > Aquatic > Marine >...
CGCCGTCGTGGACAACATTCCCGTTATGTTTGCCGTTCTGGAGATGTACCCGGATATGAGCCATGGTCAATGGCTGCTTGTTACATTGACTGCGGGCGTTGGCGGTTCGTTGTTATCTGTTGGTTCTGCCGCCGGAGTCGCGGTGATGGGGCAGGCGAGGGGAATCTATACGTTTTTTGCACATCTTAAATGGACCTGGGCCATAGCACTTGGTTATGTTGCGAGCATTGTGACCCATATGTGGTTGAACGCCGCAGCATTCCAGTTGTGAGTCCTGACTAGCTAACAGACATCATTATTATCCTGACGGCAGTCGTTATTGTGGTTCAGATGCTCCCGGTTAGCGAGGCTCGGTATTGTGCCCGGTTTTTTGAATTGACCAGCATAATGGCTAGCAAGCCCGCAATAATGGCGGCGACGGTCATCATGATGAGACGAACCCGCATCAAAGCACCGTCATGGACAAAAGCTGTGGGTGTCTTTTCCTGACTTCACTTGTTGGCTATTCGAGAGGAAAATCAATTTCCAGGATGATGCTGTCACCCTGTAAAACTTCGATCCTCTCTCCCCGGGGTTCAAAATTCAGATGCTCCCGGCCTTGGGTCGCAGGATCCCGGAATTTGATATGGCCATAAACATCGCCATTATGCATCTCGAATGCTTCGATGATTCCCACTTCATTACCGCCAACCTTCAGCGTATAGGAGCCAACGGGAACATCTTCGACTTCAACGGAGAATTCCACGCGATTAGAGTTCATTTCCCACTCTGCCTCGCCCTCTGCGTCTAAAAGCACGCCTGTATTCTCGAGATCCACTTCAATTTCGACAAAGTCTCCGTCATCAACACAGTCACGCATTCCATCACCCATATGGCCACCCATGCCACCACCCATTCCCGGGCCATACTGACAGTCATAGTTGTGATCATTATCACCATCTCCGTGGTGACCATGATCATCTTCCTCAAACCTGTTTTCGAAGGAAGAGAGTACTACACCCTGCTCATCATGAATCTCAATGTGATTTCCCCGTGGATCGAAGGTCATCATCGTTTTTCCGGTTTCTCCCGGACTTGCAAACTCAAGTTTTCCGTGGCCGTCCCGGACTCTTACAATGCCGCGCTCCTGCATGGCAACATAAAGGTGGTAATCACCATCCGGCAAACCCTTTACATCAACTTCGAGTTCCATGTGTCCGGGAAAGTCCTCATACATGGCATGACCAGTGCCGGTAATGCCTTCCCTTGCAAGTGTTAATTCCAGGCGTTGTTCGCCAAACACGCCATCCACGTGCATATCATCAGCGATTCCACCACTGCAATGAGTGTTCATCACTGAAGATACCCGCCTTATATTGAATGACCCACTGCCGACTTCTTCATGGTCAGTGTTGAATGTAACGGAACCGCTATTGCAGCCGTCGAAAACGACCGTCATTGTTCCGATGCTCTCGACAGGCTCCCTGTCAGGGTCAGTACCCTGCATAAACCCGACATCCTTGGATTCGTGAAGTAAAAATGTGATGCGATTTTCAATCAGATCACCAATGCCGAGATACCAGGCCGATTTTCTGTCTGTACCGTAGGTATACCAGTAAACGACCGATCGCCTGGAGTCATCCAGTTGCTCGATCACTTCCAGTGACAAGCCCTGACTCTGCTCGTCAACCTGCTCCCATGAACCGGTAAAATGCCTGGTCACCATGAATTCATCCTCGGCACTACCTGAACCTGTTCCGTGCGCCCACAGGTTTGCATTTGCGCCAAGCAAGCCAAGACTAAACGCTGCAGCTAAGATGGTTCGAATTACTTTCATTTCAGTTTCCTATGTTTTTATGTGTACTCAATCTAAAGCTTTTCCGCTAATACAAACCCAATTTCAATCATATCTATAATTACATTAACCTAATATGACGCAGGTCATAAAATAAACATATAAAACAATGCTTTATGGTTTTCATAAGCGGGCATAAAACGACATGGTTATATCGTCTTATCTGTCCACATTTAAAAACCTGTCACCTGTAATTGGGTCATTGTTACTTGATCGGTATTTCTCCTTCATCCCGCTTAAATCGCAGTCCAGCCACGTTATTGGCTTCTACCAAGGCGATGTTGTTGCCACAAAAGGAAAACGGCGGGAATAACAGCCAGGGTCAGAATGGTTGCGCTGACCATTCCGCCTACCATTGGCGCTGCAATTCGGCGCATGACTTCTGAACCGGTGCCACCACCCAGCATAATGGGAAGCAAGCCTGCAATAATGGCGGCGACGGTCATCATGATGGGACGAACCCGCATCAAGGCACCGTCATGGACAGCATTTTTAATGTCTATTCGCTGCAACCCCTTGCCGGTTTGTTCTGCCTTAAGCTGGTGACTTTTTAGCGCCTGTTTCAGATAAACCAGCATGACCACACCGATTTCCACAGCCACACCGGCCAGCGCAATAAAGCCAACGCCCACGGCAACCGACAGATTGTAATCAAGCAGGTAAAGCAGCCAAAGACCCCCGGTCAGGGCCATGGGTAGCGTGCCGAGGATAATAAACACTTCAACCACATTTCTGAAGCTGAGGAACAGCAGCAACATGATGGTGATGATCGTAATTGGAATTACAATGGCTAAATGTTCCTTGGCCCGCTCCATGTACTCATATTGCCCGGACCAGGTGATTGAATAACCCGCAGGTAGATCAATCTGATCGGCGACAGCTTTACGGGCGGCAGTGACATAAGTACCAAGATCCACACCGGCGATATCAACATAAATCCAGCCGTTAAGACGCGCATTTTCGCTTTTTATCATCGGCGGGCCGTCTTCTATACGCAGATCGGCTACGGCTTGTAATGTGATGTGTTGGCCCGCGGGTGTAACGATGGGTAACAGTTTGAGTTGTCCCAGTGAATCCCGCATATTGCGTGGGTAGCGTAGATTGACCGGATAACGTTCAAGGCCCTCTACTGTTTCGGTAACATTCATACCGCCGATAGCCGTTTTCACCACGTCCTGAACATCATCTATATTGAGCCCGTAACGCGAGGCCGCGTCGCGGTCGATGTCGACAGTAACGTAACGCCCGCCTGCAACCCGCTCGGCATAGGCCGAGGTTGTACCAGGCACGCTCAACAAGACCTTTTCGATATCTTTACCTATGGATTCAATAATGCTGAGATCAGCGCCGCCAATCTTGATGCCGACCGGGGTCTTAATACCGGTGGCCAGCATGTCAATACGTGTCTTGATTGGCCACACCCAGGCATTGGTTACACCCGGCAGCTTCAAACGCTGGTTCAATTCCTCCTTGATACTGTCTATGGTCACACCGGGTCGCCACTCAGACTCGGGTTTTAACTGTATGACGCTTTCTATCATCGTCAATGGGGCCGGATCAGTCGCGGTTTCGGCCCGGCCAATCTTGCCGAAAACCGATTTCACCTCTGGTACCGAGTAGATCAATTTGTCGGTTTGCTGCAACAATTGCTGCGCTTTACCGATGGATATACCCGGGAAAGTGGTTGGCATATACATGATGTCACCTTCATTCAGGTCGGGCATAAACTCTGAACCCAGTTTGGTTGCCGGCCACATCCCCACAACAACCAGCACAGCCGATACCATCAGCACCGTTAATGGCCGGTGAGTCACGGCGTTGATCAATGGCCGGTAGAGCCAGATCATCAGGCGGTTGAGCGGGTTTTTGTGCTCTGGCGTGATTTTTCCCCGAATGAAGTACCCCATCAAAACAGGTACGAGGGTAATGGACAAAATGGCAGCCCCCGCCATGGAATAGGTCTTGGTGAATGCCAGCGGTGCGAACATCCTGCCTTCCTGAGCCTGCAGGGTAAATACCGGCAAAAAGCTCAGGGTAATGATCAGCAGCGAGAAGAACAGGGGTGGTCCAACCTCGGTAGCAGCCTCGGCTATCACATCCCAGTGCTTTTTGGGATCATAGTCATCATGCTCCATTTTCTTGTGCACGGTCTCGATCATGACGATGGCAGCATCAACCATTGCGCCGATCGCGATTGCGATACCTCCAAGCGACATGATGTTGGCATTTAGTCCCTGAAATCGCATGATCAGAAAGGCAATGATGATCCCCACGGGTAGTGAAATGATTACGACCAGTGATGAGCGAAAGTGAAACAGGAACAGGATACAAACCAGTACAACGACCAGAAATTCCTCGACCAGTTTGGTTCTCAGTGTTTCCACAGATCGATCGATCAGGGCAGAGCGGTTGTAAGTTTCTACCACCTCCACACCGTCGGGTAAGCTGCCCTGCAATTCGGCAAGTCTCTCTTTAACACCTGCGATGGTGGTCCGGGCATTTTCACCAAATCGCATAACCACAACAGCACCCACCACTTCACCTTCACCATTAAGCTCTGAAATACCACGCCTGAGTTGCGGGCCCATGCGGATATCGGCGATATCTTTGAGCCGCACCGGTGTACCTTTGTCGTTCATGCCCAGTGGTATTTTTTCCAGGTCCGCAATGGACGTCAGGTATCCGGTTGCCCGGACCATATACTCGGCTTCCCCCATTTCAACCACAGAGCCACCCACTTCCTGGTTACCGCGTTTGATCGCACTGCGAACCTGGGCCAAAGAAAAGTTGTAAGCCTGCAGCGCATCCGGGTCGATCACCACCTGGTACTGCTGAACCATTCCGCCAATGGTGGCAACTTCGGCTACTCCGGGCACCGTTTGCAATTCAAACCTTAAAAACCAGTCCTGTATTGAACGCAACTGGACAAGGTCGTGAGTGCCTGTGCGGTCAACCAGTGCATATTCATAAACCCAGCCGACACCGGTCGCATCGGGGCCTAACGCGGGTTTGGCTGCAGGCGGAAGGTCGCCAGCCACCTGGTTGAGGTACTCCAGCACCCTCGAGCGCGCCCAGTAAAGGTCGGTGCCATCCTCGAAGATAATGTAAACAAACGAATCACCAAAGAATGAGTAACCCCGTACCGTGACAGCACCGGGTACCGCCAGCATGGCCGTGGTTAATGGATAAGTGACCTGGTCTTCAACCACCTGGGGTGCCTGGCCCGGGTAATTGGTCTTGATGATCACCTGGACATCAGACAGATCAGGCAAGGCATCAATGGGGGTGGTGACAATGGCCTGTATTCCGGCAACTACCAATATCCCGGTCATCAACAACACAAGGAAGCGGTTGTTTAACGACCACCTGATAATTGCATTGATCACGATGAGCTCTCCCCCTGGTGGCCGTCATGATTTTCGCCTGTATCTGTTTCGGTGGGCTCCGGTTGATGAATAATGCTGATAACGTAATCACCAACGTCTGACTGGCCCAGGGTGAAATTAACGCTTTGACCAACCCGGATTTCCTCGAGGTTTGCGCCTGGTAATACATCGAACTCCATGGTCATTGCGGCCCAGCCGAGACTCTCGATGGGGCCATGGGCGATGCGTACACGACGGATCGCCGGGTTCACCGCTTCAACAATGCCGCTAGCATAAACGGTCTGACCACCACCCAGACCGTCAGCTAAAAGCTGACTATCAAGCCGATGAATACTGCCGGCCAGACTGGCCTCGGAATCAATCAGGAATTGCGCGGAAGTGACGACTTCATCACCTGCTTGCAGGCCTGCGACAATTTCGACCCAAGCTCCGCTTTCTATGCCGCTCACCACTTCATGGACGGTAAAGTTACCACTGCCGAGAGCCACCACAACCCGGTCGATATCCTGTCCGCGAATGAGTGCTTCCCGTGGAATACTCAAAGCACCCGGGTGAGACTTGCCGAATATCGTCACACGGGCATACATATTCGGCTTCATGCGTTCGTCCGGGTTATCAAAGCGAAGCCGGACCTGAAGTGTGCGGGTTTTCGGATCCAGTACCGGATAAACGTAATCAACCCGGCCACTGAATACCTCACCGGGTATGTAATTAAAACGTGCTTCAGCGGATTGTGATTCCATCACCCAGTCAGCTTGTGACTCAAAAACCCCCGCTTGTAACCACACGCTGGAAAGATCCGTCAGGCTCATGATCTCGGTTGCCGGTTTGACGAAAATACCTTCCTTCACATTTAGACTGGTAACAATGCCGTCCTGCGGAGCCAAAACCTGAACGGTGTTGGTTACTTTTGAGGTTTTCGCCAAGCGCCGGATATCATCCTGCACCATGCCCAGTGCCAACAACTTCTCTTCGGCCGCACCTGACATCTGCGCATCATTCCGGCGTTTGGCCTGGACGTATTCTTTTTGTGCATTAACTACTTGCGGCGAATAAAATTCAAACAGCAGTTGCCCCTTTTTGACACGTTCGCCTTCGTTCTTAACCAGTAGCCGTTCAATCCAACCTTCGGTGCGCAAATTGATCTGGCTGACGCGGGATTCATCAAACCCGACGTAACCCGTTGCTTCCACTTTGCGCCACAGTGAGCGTCGCTCTGCCTTGCTGGTGCGTACCCCCAGGCTTTGTTCTACAGCGGAACTAATGTGCACTGCATCACTATCTGTACCTTCTTCTGCATACACCGGGACCAGGTCCATTCCCATCGGTGATTTGCCGGGTGCGTCACGACGAAAAGCGGGGTCCATGGGCGCAACCCAGTAAAGAATCTCAGGTTCTTTCTCCTCTTCCGCGTAAACCGGTACCAGATCCATGCCCATCGGAGACTTGCCAGGCTCATCACGGCGGAAATTCGGATCCATGGGTGCTACCCAGTAGAGGATTTCCTTTTCAGCACTCTGATTGCCCGCGGTTGGTTTAACTATATGCTGTCCAAAACTTGTGTAATTGCTGATCAATACTCCGCCAGCAAGGCCGGTTACCAAGGCAATAGCGAGTGGCAGCATGATTTTTCCTGCTGTTTTTTTGTACGGATTCATGATGCTTCTCCCTGGAAATACAGCAATCGCGCGCGGGTTATGATTTCATCAGCGCGCAAGGCTGCATGGCTTAATTTGAGTTCGTATTCGCCGATCCGTGCACGCATTAACGTCGTCAGGTCATCGACTGCATCCTGGTAGGCTTCAAAGGCAGCCTCTGCATTAAACGCTGCCTGTGGTAACAGGTACTCCTGGTATAGCCCGAGCCGTTCCTGTTCACGAGTCCATGTTGCGGCGCTTTCTTGAATCCTTGCCTTCATCGAACGGTAAACATCATCGCTGGCGTATTGGGTTGCAGAGGTTTCTGCGATGCTGGAGGCCAACACACGATCCTGGCGGTTTTTGGTAAATAGCGGAATATCCATCGTTACGAATACCGAGAGAAAATCAGTGCGGTCGGTTCCATTCGGATTTTGCCCGCTGCGACCACCATAAGCGAGGTCAACGGCAAAACCCGGTTTATAGGCCTGGCGTGCAATTTCTTCAGTTGTTCTGGACTTGGCAATCTCATGTTGCCATGCCCGAATGTGAGGGTGTTCAGCCAGGTTTGAAATAAGTTGCTGTGAAGGGGAGGGCATCTCTATTTTTGGCCAAAGTGAGTCAAGCTGCCGGTAGGCGTCCGCACCAATTCGTTCGGCCAACCGGGCCCGGGCTTCCTCTTCATTTTGTCTGATACGTGTAAGTCTTTCTTCAACCTTGGATAACTCGAGTTGAGCCTGTACAACATCTTGTTGGTGAGCACGTCCATTGGCGTAGTAGTCACGGGTAATTTCTGCCAGGTCCTTAAAGACGATCAGCGACTGTTCAAGAATCTTCTGCCGTTCCTGGTGCAGGTATATCCGGATGTACTCTTCGCGTACGGCGAGCAAAACTCGAAGCTCCCGGTCTTCGGCTTCAGCGTCGTTGCGCGCGACAGACTCGATAATCCGTGACTTGCTAAGTGAGCGGGTCTGTCCACGTGGGAACATTTGCCGAACACCGATTACAGCCTGTGTCATGGGCTCCTGACCCAGGTTGAAAGTATCAGTCGGCAGGTTAGCAAAGCCGAGCTTGAGCTTCGGGTCAGGCAGGCTTTCCGCTGCAACCGACAGCTCTGACATCGATTGACTGCGGGCATTAATGGCCTGCAATGTGTAGTCGTCTTTTAATGCAATTCCAACGGCTTCTTCAATCGTCAGATCAGCAGCAATGACAGGTTCTACACCTGAAAACAGGAACAGTGTAACCGCAGCTAAGCGGCGAAATGCCTTACCGGCAAGGAACTGGTACATCTTATTCTCCACAACACCACAGGCTTGGCCTGTGCAACAAACAATAATCAACGGGTGACCACTAAAAAGCAGTCAGGACGAGGGTTTGTTCAGACGATTGGAGGGCGGAATGGTGGAGCGGAGTGACTGGGGAGTTCAACACAGGAGGACAATCCGCGGGAGTAACTAGTGACCCAGCGTGTGTTGAATTTAAGGATGCTGGGTAATGTTGAAACCGATGCATTGCAAGACCCGCAATGCATCATGCTGTCACACCCTGACTGAGAGTCAGAGTCGTCAGAATCGTCAGAATCACAGCAATCGTGATTCCCATTATCGGAATGATCCATGGTTTGCGGGGCTTCCTGACCTGACTCCATATCACAGAGGCCAGCCTGCAGAGGCTGGATGCTGATCAGTAGAACAAGAATAAAGGTCAAGAATTTCATGCTATTAAAATAAACCACTTACCCACTAAATGTCAAAAACCACGATATGTGCCACAGGCTTTTTGTAAGCCCACGATCGGCGCAAGTATACAGTAAGCCAAGTCTTAAAGCCGCATCATGTAGGGTAGGCGACTGCTGTTGTTTAATTGACTCTGCGCAAAAGACCAAAGGTGGTAGACTTTAAGTTCAGCATACTCGACTCCGGGAGGATGGGATGAAAACCTTCATTAGAACGATTTTAGTGATCTTGGTAACGATGACGACTGCCGTTGTTACATATGCCGGGTCCGACCCTGTGAATCAGGATGAAAAGGCAATCGGGATTTTAAAACAAATGGATGCCTACACGGATTCGATGGATAAATACGTCATCAATGCAGAATCGTTCCTCGATGCTTCCATTGGACCCGGTCTGATCGTTTCCGATGCAAGTGAAATTACGGTTTCTGTCGATCGGTCCGGCTTTCTGCATTCAATCAACAAAAGTGGGTTGGAAACCAGAGAGGTTTTCATGAACAAGGGCAAGCTGACGGTTTTTACCGGTCCACAAAAGTTCTACAGCCATGCAGAGATACCCGCGACACTGGATGAAGGCTTGATGTTTGCACTTGAGCAATACGGTGTTGAGACGCCCGCGATGGATCTCCTGATTCTCAGGTCTCTGAATGAACTTGTGACTGATAACGTGGAAATTGTTTATGTCACAGGGGACAGTTCCATACGTGGTGTCAACTGCCATCATATTCTGCTATCCGGACCAAATTTGTCCATGCAGCTTTGGATTGAGAAGGGTGACAAACCAATGCCCCGGAGAAGCCTGCTGACATTCAAACACGGTGAAGGGTTGCCAAGACACGAACTTTTCCTGAAATGGACTGCAAAGGACAGCTTCGACGAGTCCCTGTTTGAATTTGAGCCGCCCGAGGGCGCCATTGAAATTGAATTTATCGAAGCCCAGTAAGTAGGCAGCAAGGAGACAAATGATGAAACGCAGAGAAGTTGTTCAAAAAATGTTCCAGGCGGCCCTTGGTGTTGCAACCGTATCAGTTGCTGGCACAGCCCTGGCAAGGCTGGGCAGACCACTCACACCGGTGAGTGTGGCGGGTGTGCGGCGGCGAACGCGTAGACGTACGCGCAGACGCATGGTGTATATGTATCCAGGTATGACCATCTACGGGCTGCCCTATGGCTGCGGTGGTATGGGTTATTATTACGGTATGAATATGTACCGTTGCAGCGGCATTTATTACCGTCCGGTTCACCAGGGTACTACAGTCGTGTATGTGGTTCAGCGCGTGGATCAGGGAGCCAATCAGAACGTACAAATCGAAGAGTATTATTGATTCACTGTCGATCGCTGACCAGTGCAATTTGACCACTTTTCAGATGTACGGCCAGGCGGCTGATTTTCCTGATACCTGAATTTCTATAGTCAGCAATCAGTTTCCAGTGGTTGTCGGCCAGCGTGCGCTGATACAACTTGCTGCCATTTCCTGTCCAGTAAGTGCCGGTCGCGTCTATGGTGAAATCTTCACCGGCAGGGAATAATGGCATAACGATTCGTGTGGTACCGGTTTCAGGGTTAAATGCGGCGATCTGCCACGGTTCACTATTCTTGTCTACGAAAAGCACCTCACAGGTTTCCGGGTGTTTACGTATGCTGCGTCCAATATTGTCATCAATAGGCGTTCTTAATTGCGATCAGGTCGTTCGTAATAATATTTTTACGCCAACCTAGAAAGC
>Ga0055584_100008068_pt1 | contig 10318 bp, 10 predicted proteins | sample OSDHelmetaG_FD_58716 | JGI IMG/M metagenome (GOLD analysis project Ga0055584, IMG submission 58716) | Pelagic marine sediment microbial communities from the LTER site Helgoland, North Sea, for post-phytoplankton bloom and carbon turnover... | ecosystem: Environmental > Aquatic > Marine >...
TACAGCTATCATGTTAACTCGTTTGATGGTCGCGACGTGGCTCAAGAAATCCCGTCCTGACTCGTTGCCCATATAGGAATAGATAATGCGTGGACTTCGCCTGCTTCCCGGAGACATCAATCTTAGCTTTGTCCCACATAGGAAGATATTCTTTATCATTTCTGTACTGCTGATGGTCAGTTCTATATGCATGTACCTGAGAAATGGTCTCAACTACGGCATTGATTTTAAGGGTGGTATACTGATTGAGATTAAGACCATCGGTGGCCCTGCTAATGTTAAGGCCATGCGCTCCAATCTCTCCGGCCTTGGCATTGGTGAGATCGGTTTGCAAGAGTTTGGGGCGCCAGATGAGATTTTGATTCGTATTCAGGCCCAAGAGGGTGGTGAGAAAGCCCAGCAATTGGCCATCGGACAAGTAAAAAAATCCTTAGGTAATGGTATTGAGTATCGTCGCACAGAATTTGTTGGGCCCAAAATAAGTGACGAGTTGTTTTGGAATGGTATTTATGCAGTTAGCGCGGCTATTATTGCCATTCTGGTTTATGTGTGGTTTCGATTTGAATGGCAGTTTGGCATTGGTGCAGTTCTCGCTCTAGTTCACGACGTAATTAGCACTATTGGTATCTTTGCATTGCTGGGACTGGAGTTCAATTTATCGACTGTTGCGGCTATCTTAACCATTGCGGGTTATTCGATAAATGATACAGTTGTTGTCTTCGACCGAGTGCGTGAAAATTTACGTCGATATAAAACCCTTCCTTTCAGCGAACTTCTTAACAAGTCTGTCAATGAGACCTTATCACGAACAGTTATGACTAGCGTGACAACACTTTTGGCATTGACGGCTTTATTCGTCCTTGGTGGTGAAGTAATCAGTGACTTTAGCTTTGCCATGATCTGGGGCGTCCTTGTAGGAACCTACTCTTCCATTTGTTTGGCCGTGCCGGTGTTGTTGTACATGAAGATTGAGCGGCGCTCATCCTCAGGCAATAATGAAGTTGAGGGGGCGGCAGCCAAATAGGCGCTGTAAAACTATTTCGCTAGATATCACACCACAAGTAGCTGATTCTAGAATTCTTCTGCAAGGCTATGGAGATGGAGGATTTCGTATTTCAGGTGCTGGGAGGCTGGAGGGCTCGCAAATACTTTTTCCAGAAAAAGTAATCCCTTGGAAAGCCAAGTCTTTTAAAGATATAAACCTCAATAGTCTAGGTCCCATCATTACTGAGGCTGAAAGGATTAAAATCCTAATTGTAGGTTGTGGTAATGAATTTTCACCAATTCCTGATATTCTCCGCAACGGACTAAAAGAGCAAGGAATCGTCCTTGAGTGGATGGATACTGGAGCAGCGTGTAGAACGTTTAATGTTCTTACAGTTGAAGAGCGCCCAGTAGCTGCAGCCTTGATCGCGGTCGAATAAAAAATTGATCCTTCTGGCGATGCTTTTTTCTAATCTGGTCGAAAATTAGTGAGTGACCGCATTTTGTTTTTGCTAGTTTTAACTTCAACCTTTATGTGCCTTGAGTTGTATCATTGCCTAAAATCGAGGCTGAGCGCAGTAAGGAAAATACCAAAAAAAATATTTCTTTAAAAAATTACTTTTATACTCAAACAAAAAAGACAATATACAATATACAATATAATATTATTAGATGAGTATAATGTTGTCTGAAACAAATGTATTTAGCCTAGCTTTGGGCATAGGGTGTATGGTTTTTTTTGCCTATGGAGTTGAAGCGCAATCAATTCCCAAGCGAGGAAATGGTTCGGCTTTCCCCGGCCCTGTAGACTGTTCTAAAATCAATATTCAATATGCAGATGACACCAAGCTTACCAAAGCAGAAAAAATTGCCTTAATGGATCAAGAGCTATTGCGCTCATTGAGTAAATTTGACGATTGTAAGATTTCAAAAATGAATTCTAGCAACGATGAGGGAAATTCTAGTTCTAATGGTTTGGAGCAAAATACGGGCGGAGGATCAGTTGCTTCATCAGATATGTCTGGCACTGACAAGCCTCTGACTCAAGACCAGTTGGGCACTGATGAAGGCGTCGAAGCAAATGCAGATTTACCGGTGTCTCGGAACAGGAATGAAACTGATAATGGATCGTCCTCTGGTCTTTCCCTTTCTTTAGACAATGGAAAAATCCCAGAAGACTTAATCAATGCAGATAATGATAGCGTGCTCCAGGCTCAAATTCGACAAGCAGCTATCAATGAAAAAGATCCAAATCTCAAAGCTAAGCTATGGAACGAATACAGGAAGTATAAAGGAAAGCCACAGGTTGAATGATGGTTTTAAAACGGGTAAGCACATATGCATTATTTTAAGAGGATAGGCGCTTATGCGATATGTAGCGTGTTGCTACTATCAGGTTGTGTAACAAATGAGAAGAGCTTTGGTAACAAAAATTTTACCGAGACTATCATAGGTCCAGCTCTTTCTTCTTTTTTTGACCCCAAAAGAATCGCAAGGGTAGATCCAAATAAAACAAAGTTGGAAGTTATAGTTCCAATTTTTGACCCCGGATTGTCAAAAAAAGCGGAGGAATATAAGGAAGAAGGTGTCTGGCCAGAGTTGCGGCGGGCAGAAGCAAACAGGTTTGCGTACAAGTTAAAAACAGCACTAGAGGACACTAATGCGTTCGGCGCTGTGCGCGTCACCCCAGATAATTCAGCTACAGGTGATCTATATGTTTTGGGAAAAATCATTGAGTCAAATGGGGAAACAATTGAGATAAATATCCAAGTGGTTGATATTTCTGGCAAGAACTGGTTCACGAGAACCTTTGAACGTACGGTAGAGCCTCAATATTATAAAAACATCAGAAACAAGGGAAAAGATCCATACGACCCTGTTTTTGCAGAGGCATCAAATAGGATTGCCCTTGAACTTGAAAATTATAAAACAGAGCAGTTAGAAACACTCACTCGAGTGGCCGATCTTCGCTTTGGCGCAAGTTTTTCTGATGCCGCATTTTCAGAATATATTGCAGTAGAGAATGGGAGAGTTAAGCTTGCGAGTTTTCCTAGTGAGGACGACCCAATGCTAAAGCGAACGAGGGCAATTCGAGTGCGGGATCAACTCTTTGTGGATGGGCTTCAAGATGAGTATCGTTCGTTTAGTGATAATATGGGGAGTAGTTACTTGATTTGGCAGGAGCAGAGTCTCCTTGAAATTCAAGCAAAGCAAGATGCGCAACTAAAGGCAGCAGGGGAGGCTGTAATGGGTGTTGCTGCCATTGCATTAGCTGTGGCGGCAGTAGCTGCTGGATCTGATTCAAATATTAGCCCGGGCACCTCCACTGCAGCTATGACAGGTGGAATTGTTGCGGGTGCAGCCGGTATTTCCATGCTACAAAAAAGTTTCCAAACTAGCGACGAAGCAAAGGTCCACCGGGACACACTCAATGAAGTTGGAGAGTCTATCAATGTTGACTTAGCACCACGTGTGATCGCCTTTGAAGAAAAAACACTAGAATTAACAGGTGATGCAAAACAACAATTCTCCCAATGGCGTAAATTCCTTCAGCAAATATATGCGCAGGAGCTGACGCCTGAAAAACAATTATAAGCCGGGCCCTCTTTATGCTGGAAACCAAGCTTGAAAAAGCAAGCCAAGAAGCTAAGCGAAAAAGAACCCAATTTGCAATTTTACTCTTTACGATAGTGGTGTTGGTGTCACTCTGGCTTTCTGGTGCAATCAAGGTTGACCTGACAATTCTTGGTTTAACTCAAGAGACTAAGAAACAAATTTCCTTATCTGCCGCAAAAAATAATTCTGTGCAAACTTCCAAAGATTCTGCAACTGAAGAACGTTCAAAACAGCTAGCTCAAAACAATGTTCCTACTCTTGCTTTTGATCAAAAACTTGCATTAATACCGAATGACTCCTCCAGTGCTAATAAAGAAAGGGATGCTTTCAAAGAATTGCTACTTGAATTTGAAAATAGTGTTGAACCAGTTGTTTTGAGCAAGGGTTTTGAAAATTGGAATTTTGAAGAACAGCAAAATATTATCACAAAAAAATCCGACTCTATCCTGGCGTTCAGTTTGGGTAATTATGAGCAAGCTCTCGAAAAATTGAAAATGGCTAATCAATATTCGGGGATACAAGTAGCTAAGTTCGATTCTGATTTCATAGCTTCTTTATCAAAGGCTAGTAAACACTATGAAGCAGATGACTTTAACGCCTCCTTTTTAAACATCTCTAATGCTCTTCGGCTGAAGCCTCAATCAGTTAAAGCCCAAGAACTGAAGATAAAAATTTCTCTTTTGCCAACTGTGTTAGAAAATATTCAAAAGGCAGCTGTTGCTCGTACGGAAAACGATATTGAATTAGAGGTAAAATATCTAAAAAAGGTTATTGACACTGACCCATCAAGATTTGAACACATTGATCGCCTTGAAGTTGTAAATAAAGAAATTCTTGAACTAAAATTCGCAAAGTTGATCAAAGAAGGATTAGTTAGTGTTGACAAAAAAAACTTGAAAGCTGCTAGGCGTTACCTGAAAGAAGCAGAATCCATTTTTAAGGAAAGATCTGAAAAAGAGTTGCTTTTAAAAAAAGTCAAAGCGCTTGAATTGGAGTTTCAAGTAGGGAGCCTGCTCAACAAAGCGAAGATAGAATCTCAAGCAGATAATTGGCCCATTGCCGAAATACTTTATCAGGAAGCTAGGAAACTACAACCCAACAGAAAGGATCTAAAGGATTTCCACTCCAAAGCAGAAAAGATAAATATTTTGAGAAGAAAACTAGAGTTCCATCTGCAGGCTCCTGCGCATCGGCTCTCATCTTCTAATGTGGCAGAAATCGTACGCACTCTTACTGATGAAGCCATGACTTTATCATCTGAAAGCTTTTCTCTTGCAGATCAAACAACCAAGCTCTTAGATCTTTTGAGAGCATATTCGACAAAAGTACAAGTAAGGGTCATTTCTAATGGTGTTACCAATATTTCAGTTCGAGGAGTGGGCAGGGTTGGTTTCATTAAAGAAAAGGTTATCGACCTTAAGCCTGGCACATACACGTTTGAGGGTAAAAGGACTGGTCATAGATCGAAACTTATTCAAGTCGATGTCCCTCCTAATTCAAATAGCATTGAAGTAAAGATTTTTAGTGATGAGCGAGTTTGAACTAGACTTTCAGGTGGCAAGGAGACGACAGCAACGTCTATACACCTACACGTTCTTTGCATTTATTTGTGTAACGATTCTTTTGGTTGGTGTCTTAGTGTCCACAACTGGCACCACAATCAAAATTTTACCCATTGAGGCAGAAGAAACAGGAACAATTAGGGTCGTGGAAGGCTACGCAATAGCTTATAAAAGAGTAGTTTATGGACTATTAGGAAAGCCGACCATAATCGTTAGAGCAAAAGGGTTTCGTGAACAACGGCGAACAATAGAAAATGAAGAACAAGGAAACAAAATAGCTATTACACTCACTTCAGTCCCGGGTACGATCATTGCCTCTACGTTACCAGCACTGGCGAACACACGTTGGTTAATAAATGGGGAATTATTTTCAATTGGCAAGACTTTCACTCGTGAACTTGAGCACGGGTCATACGCTCTTCAAATAGATAATCCTTATTTTGTAATCGAAGATAGGCCTTTCGAAATAAAACGTGCTGAAAAGAAGGAAATGAATATTGAGCTAAAACAGGTCAGTGGTCAGATAAGTATTTTATCTAATCCTCCTGATGCGACCATAAGTATTAAAGGAAAAGAAATTGGTAAAACGCCGTATAAAACGAGCCTCAAGGGTGGAGTGCACAGTATAGTTTTAGAAAAAGACGGATATGTCACCGTTAAGGAACTTATCACTCTTTCAAATACAAAAGATAGAGTCGATCGAGCTTATAGAATGAAGCGTTTGCCCTCAACGCTCACTTTTTCCGTTGAGCCAGAGGGTGGCCAATTGCTTCTTAATGGGCGAGAGGTCAGTCCGTTAGGTAGCTATGAAGTAGACTCAAAAACCAAACATGCATTAACGTACACCCTAGAAGGTTTTTTCCCACTCACTCGTAATGTTATCTTAGAGGAGGGAGAGGAAAAACGTATAAATCTACTTCTCAAATCTGAAACTGGAAAAGTAGACATCAGCGCCTTTCCATCTGCTGATATCTATATTGATGGCATCATGGTTGGAAAAGGGACTGCCAATCTTGCACTTTCTTCAGTTGCCCACACAGTTGAGTTTCGAAAACAGGGATATAGAACGATCCAAAAGAAATTTAAGCCATCAAGTGCTCATACTACTGTCATTAGGGAGAGGCTAATGACCGAACTGGCGGCACGCATGGCTGAGTCACCCAGGGAATACAAGAATTCAGTTGGAATAGAACTAAAACTCTTTGAGCCAAATTCGTTTAAAATGGGAGCGCCTCGGCATCAGCAGGGGCAGCGTGCAAATGAATTTGAAAAGAATGTAGTGCTAAAAAAATCTTTTTATTCGAGCAAACGAGAAATTACAAATGCCCAGTTTAAGTTGTTTAGCAAAAAGCATAATGGACCAGTCAACCAGCCTGCAGTCTCGTTAACTTGGTTAGATGCAGCTAAATACTGTAACTGGCTTAGTAAAAGAGAAAAATTATTGCCATTTTATAACATAGATAATTCAAAACTCAGAGGGGTGAATAGTAAGGCAGACGGATATAGATTGCTAACTGAAGCAGAATGGGAATGGCTTGCAAGAAAAGCCGGTAGAAAAGAGCAAACGGTATTTCCCTGGGGAAATGATTCAATTGTGCCTAAAATGACAGGAAATATTGCAGATGAGTCGGCTAATGGGCTTACCCGTTTTTATGTTCCTAATTATAATGACGGTTTTAAGGAATTAGCATCTGTAGGAGAATTTCCAGCGGAGGGTTCAGGGTTATTTGATGTGACTGGGAACGCTAGCGAATGGGTTCATGACGTCTATACGCTAATCCCACCGGATAAAAAAAAGGTGCATTTTGATCCCCTAGGACCTGAGTTTGGAGAGGGGCATGTGGTTAAAGGTTCAAGCTGGCGATCGGGAACACGGACTCAGTTACGTGCATCATTTCGGGAGGGGCTAAGTAGTAAAAGGAATGATGTCGGATTTAGGATTGGAAGGTATCTTCATGCAGAAGAAGTCACAAGTGCACACTAAAAAAAAATCTCGGTTAGGAATTTTAATATTACTTGTCTCGATAGTTTGCGGGAGCATGATCACACTTGCTTACGCGCAGTCCCTTTTGGGAAGCGCGTTTAATTTGAATTCTCCTGCTTCTTTCCCAGTGGACATTTGAAATGTCTTCAATGGTAAAAAGCGTCCTTGGATTGATAGTTTCCATCGTAGTTGTTCACCTTGCTTACGTGGGGTACATACAACCTGAGGCGAGGCTTGTCATAGAGGTTGCACAAAATGCAGGACAATCAGCGCCTCGCGACTTAGTTGTAATTCTAAAGGATTATGAACAAGAAATTTGTCTTATACTGATGTTTTGGGGCACCTTTCTAATTCTTGGAAAATGTGCTGTTATTCTAAATGAACGATATTTGTTTAATGTCGATCTTCTTGAGGGAGGTACAGGGGATAAGGATGATTTAGTGTCTGTTCTACAGTCTCTTGAGGCTCTTCCCGTAAAAGTTAAGAATACCCCTTTAGTGCGTACCTTAATGGCAAGTCTACGTCGTTACTTGATCACAAGTAACGTTCAAGATACCTCTGACGCAATTGAGTCAAGCGTAGAGGCCCTGGCCCTGAAACAGGAAACTGAGAATTCAATGATACGCTATCTTATATGGGCTATCCCTTCCATTGGCTTTATTGGAACAGTTCGAGGTATTGGTCAGGCACTCTCCATGGCTGATCAGGCATTGGCGGGTAATATCGCTGGAATGACAGAAAGTCTAGGGATTGCTTTTAATTCTACTCTGGTTGCCCTCCTAATTAGCATTGGATTAATGTTTCTCTTAAATCAATTGCAGCGTCTTCAGGATGGCCTTGTTGTTGATACACAAGACTATTGTGAGTCCTTTCTTCTCAATCGTATTAGCACAGGAGGTGGGGACTGAAACCTCGTAGAAAAACTGAGGGGTTCAATCTAGCATTTCTTGACATCATGTCTTGCGGGCTGGGTGCAATTATTCTCGTTTTTATGCTGGTTAAACTTAATGATGAAAACTCTTTTATGGAAACAGATTTATTGAAAAAAGATTTGCAACGTTTAGAGGAATCTAGAAAAGTTCTATTGAGAGATACACTTGAAAATGAGATTAAAAAAGCAACTATCTTGAAAAGGATAGGGGAGGTTTCAAAAGCGATAGAAAAAACCAGCGCTGCAATCACTAAATCTAGAAGTGAAATGGAATCTCAAGCAACCCGTAAGTTGACACTTGAGGAGTTCATTAAAACTCTCAAAATTTCTAAAAAATCCGGTGTTGTTGAAAAAAAAGCTGTTGGTGAGGTGGAGCATATAATTGGGTTGCGAGTTAAAGGGAAAAGAATTGGGATTCTTGTCGATAGCAGTTCATCGATGACAGACGAAATATTAGTGGATGTAATTCGTAGAAAAAACACAACCGCAGTGAACATGAAGGCAGGCCCTAAGTGGCAGCGTACAAAGAAAATTGTAAAATGGCTATTAGCGCGTGCTCCGCAAGAATCGGATGTTAGTATAATTACATATAATAATATTGCCTCTCAATTGGCAGGGAAAGGCTGGAAAAAAGTAAGTGATGCAATAGCATTAGATGGTCTGTTGAAAGATCTTGATTTAATTGTACCGGAAGGACCAACCAACCTTCAGGCGGGCCTTGAGGTAATTGCAGCACTTAACCCAACAGATCTCTACCTCATTACCGATGGTTTGCCAACAGACGGAAGCGATGGTTATAAAAGTCTAAATCCATTTGCCAGTTGTAATTCTTTATGGGGTGGCGCTTCTTCTATTTCTGGAAAGTGTAGACTTAAACTGTTTCGGCACACTGTAAGCTCCATAAAGCTGCCGGGCGTCACTATTAATGTCATACTTTTACCCATTGAAGGCGACCCTGAAGCTTCTAGTGAATACTGGCAATGGACATCTTGGACAAACGGCATACTTATTAACCCAGCTGCGAGTTGGCCATGAAACGCAAACATCGGGACTTAGATATTTTTAGCTTATCTTTTCTTGACATCATATCCTGCGGGTTTGGTGCCGTCGTTATACTCGTTCTAATTTCTAGCAATTCTACACTGCCATTGCCCGCTTCTAAAGGGGAGGTCACACTTCTCTTACATCAGGTTCTTAGTAAGGAGAAGGTTGTAAAAGATTTACAGAAGAATCTTGAGAACGAAATAAATGATGTCGCCTCAAAGGAACTGCAGCTTCAAAACGTTCAAGATGTATCCAAAAGTCTTATACTACAGCAGAATTCAGCAGCTGAATTATCTGAGAATTTGCAAGAAGATTTGACGGGACTGAAGCTCGTTCAAAACTCCTTGTTGAAATTAAAGAGTGAAAGCAACTCTCTAAGAAGTGAGGTAAAACGTATTGCAGAAGTTGGGGGCATACCAGTAGATAGCGATTATGTTGTATTTATTGTTGATACGTCAGGCAGCATGAAAGAGATTTGGAACCGGGTCACCAAAGAACTAGAAAATGTCATCCGTATTCATCCCAAGATTAAAGGTTTTCAGATACTCAATGATAACGGTGCCCATATTCTCTCTGGTTACAAAGGCCGTTGGATACCCGACACTCCAAAGAGAAGGGAGAGTGTCATAAGTCTCTTCAAAAATTGGAACAGTGCCTCTAACAGTAGCCCGGTTGAAGGGTTAGAAGTTGCGTTGAGGAGTTATGCAAATCCAAACACCAAACTTTCGGTTTATATTTTTGGAGATGAGTACAGTGGTTCTTCATATGACCCAGTTATCAATGCAGTGGTAAATTTGAATAAGAATCGCGTATCGGGGCGTCCTTTAGCCAGAATTCATGCAGTGGGGTTCATATCGAATTTCTCAACTGGTCGATTTGCAACTTTAATGCGAGAAGTGACACGTCGAAATAATGGTACATTTATTGCCCTACCCAGATAGCTGTCTTAGTCTGTTTTTCATCCAGCCGATTCTAGTTCCACTGTGAATACCTATAATTACAATCCTATCTGGACGTTGACTATCTCGAATCTAAAAATTAAGATGATATAACTATAGGGGTGTCTCTCATAAGAGGCTGAGATATTGATAGGTGGTGTGTTTTGCCTTTTTAAACAGCATCACAAGCTCAATGACCCTTTGAACCTGAACCGGATCATGCCGGCGTAGGAAATGGGACTTGCTTGCACTAGCACTC
>Ga0055584_100008069_pt1 | contig 10317 bp, 6 predicted proteins | sample OSDHelmetaG_FD_58716 | JGI IMG/M metagenome (GOLD analysis project Ga0055584, IMG submission 58716) | Pelagic marine sediment microbial communities from the LTER site Helgoland, North Sea, for post-phytoplankton bloom and carbon turnover... | ecosystem: Environmental > Aquatic > Marine >...
ACATGAAACCGCGGCTCAGTGATCCGATTCTGACCTTGGGTTTCTTCCGCCCCTTGAGACCCAACTCTTGCCAGATCTCGAGAAAGCGCTGACGTTCACCGTCGTTGTTGCAGAACACCCGCAGATCGTATTCCTTGCGAATCCACCGATGCATCTGCGCAAAGAATTCCCGTTTCTGCGCATCGGCAATCTGCGGATCCGGCGCGTGATCACCCAACGGACGAAAGGCATCCAGATTCTCAAACGACGTACTCCCCGCCTTTTCGATCGCGTCATCCTCGTCCGTGATTTCCACGATAGCGAAACCGCGATCCTCCATCTTCGCCCGCTGGTCGTCCCACGATTCATGAAACACATCCCCCTCGGGAATCTGGTTGGCGTAGGCATCAACGTGCTCTTCGAGTGAATCTGGTTCCGCCAGCACCACAATCGTTTCATCGGGCAGAAAATCAGTGAGCGATCCGAAAGACTTCGCGTCCTGCTCAATCGAACGCTTCATGATCCCGAGTTCACCGGCCGGCGACAGCAGGGTGAACTCGACGTTCTCCCGTGAAATTTGCGACACCGGATCGAAGTGACGGAGTGATTCAACCTCATCGCCAAAGAACTCGATCCGGACCGGCCAGGGATTCGTCGGCGGAAACACATCCACAATTCCGCCGCGCATCGCGAGTTCACTCTTCTGGTTCACCTGAACCTCGGAATCGTACCCCTGCTCTTCCAGCCATTCCACCAGATCCAAGGGATCCAGATGATCACCGATCTTGATGCGCTTGGATCGCTCCCGCACAACCTCGGGTCGGTAAGTGCGCTGCGTCATCGCTTCGATCGACGCCACGATCACCGGCGCAGCGCCGGAATCGAGCAGGCGGGTGATCGTTTCCAGGCGATCGCTGATCACATCGGAATGCGGCAGCTTCTCCTCGTGCGGCAGAATCTCCCATGACGGATAGAACAGGGTTCGTCCGGTAGGTTCGTCTTTCTTGCGACTGCCTTTGCGCTCCGGTTCATCGCTGACGAGCCAGGTTTCCAGATCCTGCTGAAAGACCTCCTGCGCCTTGAGATTTGACGTCACCACCAGCAACGCCCGTTTCGGAAACTTTTTGTGCAGATGCGAAGCCAGAAAAGGATGCGCCGAGCCGGTCACTCCGCGCAGCGACAACATTCCTCCCGCCTCCAAGCGATCCAGCCCTGCCGTGATCGCCGGAGCCACAGCAGCTTCCGTCTTTTTCGCACCCGAACCCATCGGGACCGGCGAACATAAGGCAACCAAAGGCCACTTGAACAGTCTCAAGCAACGGGTGTATCACATCCTGACGCACGTCAGTTTTGTGTCACTTCTCGGCCCAAGGGGCCAGCGCTATGCCAGCCCAGGGTAGCACCCTGGGTAAAATGCGACTACGATTCCAGTCCCACCGGGGCGTCCCTATTTCATTGAAGATCGTCAATAGGGACGCCCCGGTGGGGCTCAATTTTGTTTATTCAGTTTCCCAGGCCGTTGGACTGGGCTGGCATAGGACCGGCCCGTTGGGCCTTTGATTCGCAAAAACGTGAGGTGCATCCATCACGTCAGCCAATACATCCATCGCGACTATCGATTAACACTCACGCCACCGCTGTGGCACCTTGAACACATGAAAAAGAGAATCGCAATTGCCACCTGTGTTATCGGTATCGGGTGCATCCTCGGAATCGCCGCCTCCGGATCGCAGACCATCGGCGAACTTGAGTTTTCCCGTTTTTCCGTCCGCCACCACGAGAACGGAAACATCGCGCGAGGCAAGCTGACCAAGCCGCAAGAGATCAACGGACTCGAATGCCAACGCTGGGTGCACTTCCACGAAAACGCCAAGGTGTCACAGATCCAGTTGGCCAAGCCAGCCAAGGTCCAGAAAGTGGCGGTCGCCGCCGATTCAACGGTCTTCTTCAATCCGGACGGCAAGCTGCGCATGGTCTGGTTTGCGAAGGACACGAAACTAAACGGAATCAACGCTCGCGGCGGAGCCAAGATCTCCACCGGATTCCATCCGAACGGAAAAATCGCTTCCTGCTTCCTACGCGAGTCCGTGGTGATCAACGGCATCCCCTGTACCGCCAGCGTTTTCAAGCCGGTGTTCTTCCATGACAACGGCAAGCTGCAATCGGCAACGCTGAGCAAAGACGCGACGATTCAGGAAGTCAGCGTCGAAAAAGGCGACCAGGTGCAGTTCACAACCGACGGCAAATTGATCCGCAATCAGACCGACTGAGAACGATCAGGCGGAGGTCAAAGCCGCGCGTTCGTTGCCAACCGAGTTGGTCTTCTCCAGGAAGTAGTCGTAGCCACCCGCAAACTTCTGCAGATGCCCGTTGTTCACCCGGATCACCTGTTTGGCCAGCTTGCGAATGAAGTGCACATCATGAGAAATGAAAACCAGCGTGCCTTCAAACCGTTCGAGCGCGAGGATTAGTGACTCCACCGTCAGAATATCCAGGTGAGTCGTCGGCTCGTCCAGCAGCAGCACATTCGGCGGATCCACCAAAAACTTCACCAGACTGAGCCGGCTCTTCTCTCCACCACTCAACACGGTGGTTTGCTTGTAGATCTCTTCTTTGCGGAACATGAACGATCCCAGGATCGCCCGGGCATCCTGCTCCTTGATCATGTCCGAAGCCTGCATGACCTCATCGAGAACCCGGTTGTTCGGATCCAAAGTCGCGGATCGGTGCTGACTGAAATAGCCGATCTTGGCGTTGTGACCTTCTTTCCGATTGCCCCGCTGAAACTCGATCACGTCGGCGAGAATTTTGATCAACGTGGACTTGCCGGAGCCGTTGGGTCCGACCAGCACAGTTCGGTCACCTCGTTCCACCACCAGGTCCAGATGTTCGTAAACTTTGAAATCGCCGTACGACTGGTGAATGTCTTCGAGCATGATCGCGCGCTGCCCGACCCGCGGCGGCTGCGGAAATTGAAAACGAAACGGCTTGCGCGGAGCCACCGGCTTCTCCACCAGATCCATCCGCTCAATCTGCTTGAGCTTGCTCTGAGCCTGCGCCGCCTTTGATGACACCGAACGGAAGCGATCAGCAAATTCCTGCAACGCTTTGATTTCTTTCTGCTGATTCTTATACGCCGCCTGCGAGCGTTCGTAGTTTTCGCCACGCTGGCGCTCGTAGTCGGAATAATTTCCGGTGTAAGCGATCAGGTGACATCGATCGATCTCGTAAACGTTCTTCGTCAGATCATCCATGAACTGGCGATCATGGGAAATCATCAACACCGCGCCGCTGTAGCTTTTCAGATAGTCCTGCAGCCAAAGCAACGAAACCAGATCAAGATGATTGGTCGGCTCGTCGAGCATCAGGAGATCCGGCTCCATCGCCAACAGTCGGGCCAGATGAGCGCGCATGATCCAGCCACCGCTCATCTCCTTCACAGGACGATCAAAATCGGTCTGCTTGTATCCGAGGCCATCCAACATCTTCTTGGCCTTGGCCTCCAGCGCAGGATTCACCAGGGCATCGTGCTTGGCCTGTGCTTCGTAATAGGCGGCACATTCGACATCGCCGCTGGCTTCCAGATCGGCCAGTTTCTTTTCCACGCCGGCAAGTTCACCGGCCCGACCGGTCGCGACCTCGATCACTGTTTCATCACCTGCCGGCTCACTCTCCTGCGGCAGGAACCCGACCATGGTCCACTCGTCGCGTTCGATGAAACCCTCGTCGGGATCATCATTGCCCAGTATCAGGGAAAAGATGGTCGACTTGCCCGCACCGTTGGGGCCGACGAGCGCGACACGATCACCGTAATTCACCTGCATGGCCGCGTTCTCAAACAGAACCCGGCCACCGAAACCCTTTTTCAATTCGCGAATGGTCAGCATTGGCGCGGGATTGCTTAGCGGCGGCCGGCAGAAACGACCAGCGAAAAGAGCGGAGAAAAGCTTCAATCTCCAATTTCCAGGCTTCAATGAAGCGTAAAACTGCAATCCCCACTTCAAAATCAACCAAGAATCCAATTCGCCACGACAAGCAAATCCCCGATTCACCACAACCCACCTCCTCAGCGCCAGCGGTCAACCACTCCGGTGGGGAGAGTGTCCTCACGAGCCCACTTCAGAGCCCTGAAAGGGCGACCTAGACGAGGCGATTGAAGTAGCTGGTCACGCGAGCGGTGGTGCTTCACCACACCGGCCGCGAATGCCCAATCGGCACTTCGGCCGGCAGTTCGAGTGCCTGGAGAAAACCGCGCGCCTTCGCGATCGTTTCCTCGTATTCCATCTCCGGAATGGAATCAGCGACAATGCCGGCACCGGCATGGAAGGAGGTCACTTCCGACTGCACCACCGCCGTCCGAATCGAAATGCTCAACATGCTTTCACGATTGAAACCAAGATAGCCATGGCAACCGGTATACGGGCCGCGAGTGACCGGTTCGAGATCATCAATGATCTGCATCGCCCGCACCTTGGGCGCACCGGTGATGCTTCCCCCGGGAAAACACTGGGCCAGCGAGTCCGTGTGGGTCAGTTCCGGTCGAAGCTGCCCTTCCACAGTGGAAACCAGATGTTGCACCTGCGGATACTTCTCGAGCTTCACCAGGTCGGGCACCTGCACCGATCCGAATTCGCAGATCCGGCCAAGATCGTTGCGCAACAGATCGGTGATCATCACCAACTCCGCCATCTCCTTCGGACTCGTCTGCAGTTCATAAGTGAACTGTGCATCGCGCGCCGGGTCGTTCGATCGCGGTCGCGTCCCCTTGATCGGACGCGTGCGAACGTGCGAACCGGTGAAGCCAAGAAACAACTCCGGCGAACTCGAAACCAACTGCCAATCGCCAAAATCAAAGTAGCCCGAATACGGTGCCGGCGAAACCGCATGCAGCTTCTCGAATAGACTCCAACCGCCGTGATGGGTCGGCACGCACAAACGCTGCGCCAGGTTCACCTGATAGATGTCACCCTGCTGTATGTAGTCCTTGGCCCGCTGAACCGCATCCACAAAACCGTCGCGACAGAAATTCGAAACCACCTGATCGTTTCGCTTCGGCGCAGCCGCTGACCAGGTCGGCGTTTCGTCATCGGAGTCGTTCAATATCTGTTCCCAGAACGCCACCCGTTCACGTGCCTTCGTGGCGCAACGATCGCCATCGGGCAGCATACCGGTCGAAACGATCCACACCTTCGCGAGCTGGTGATCGAACACCACCACGCTGTCGTAAAAACCCAACTGACAATCCGGCAGTTCCAGATCGTTCAACGCCCGACGGGTCACGGTCGGTTCCGTAAAATTCTTCAGGTCGTAGCCCCAGAAACCGAAGCAACCACCCAACGGAAACGGCAGATCGATTTCATCCAGCAGTTCGAAACGCGCCATTTGCCGGCGCAACACCTCCCAAGGATTGCCAAACACCGTTTGGGTTTCCCCTTCAGCCGTGACTTCAATCCGCGAACGCTCGGAACGAAAAGTCTGGAAAGGATCAGCGGTGAGCAAGGAGTAACGCCCCTGCCCCGTGTCCGTCCGCCCGGTCCGCAAGAGCACGACACCCGGCACCGAGTGCAACCGCGGCACAAACGCCTCCGGCGCTTCAGTGCACGCGATCTCACGCACGATCGGTTTAGCGGCTCCTGCCTTCACAAGGACAGATTAATCGTTTCCGCCAACTTGAACAGCGCAGGATGTGGAATCCCCACCTCTCCCCTCTGGCGGCAGCATGCGCGAGTGGATTCCATGTCGCTGACCGACGACTCACTCTCGCTCACCGCCACATTGTTTCGCAAATACAAGCCCCAATCCGATCTTGAGCCCCACGGGAGCGCGAATAGAATCTCAACATGTCCCGGAGGAGATCCAAACAACGCACCCCTTCCTTTCGTTCCCAGATTCCCAATTCTTATCGATTACACCGGGATACCAGTGTTATCGATAGTGAGTTCCGTATTTTAAATTGGTGGTTCCTAGACAATATGGACCGGTACAGAGCTGGGTTGGAGTTGTTGATCCTTGGTGGGCTCGTGTTCTTCGGTGCCGCCATGACTCGCTTGGCATTTCCTGTGTTCGCGTTTGGTTTCACACTGGCATTGTTTTCTCAATTTGTGCCACCTCGATATGCTCCACTTCGGTCCTATGATTTGTGCGGCTTATCTTCAGTGATGTTGGCATTCACCTCGGTGGCCTTACATTTTGGAGGGCAGACACCCGAATCACTGTTGCACCTGCGCTTGCTTTTCGTTTCACCTTTCGTCGCGCTTCTTTCTATTTGGTGTCTAAGGATTATCCATCTGACGATTGGAGACTCTCGGGAGCTACCAATCGGGTCGCAGGGTGAAGTTCCCCCAACATGCGGGTCCACACCAGGTGGTTCCAATCAGACTTCCTGAGCTTGCTCCTGCAAACAGCTCTTGCTCAACGCGCACTCACCAGACTGGTGCGTCTCGTCCTCCGATCAATCGGTAGGGACACCACGGACGCGCAGCAGCGCTTCGCTACCAAGCACGAAGTCCAATTCGTAGTAACTTCGTGTTCCTGGTCTCACGGATTTGGTGCGGCTTCTTGCCGATGGCACCACCCGCATCACAATCGGGGTAGTGCCTCGTATCCCGCTCAGCTCACGCCCAATCTGGCGGGGCTCCGGCAATCTCGCAGAATTCGCCCGTCCCGGGATGACGGAACCGGAGCGACTGCGCCCGTAGGCACATCGGTGGATCTGCGGGCGAAAGTGTCTGCTGCGTCCCTGTTTTTCGGTCCCGCAGATACAATAGGTCGCCCACAATCGGGAATCCGAGATCCCACAGATGCAGACGAATCTGGTTCGTGCGGCCCGTCAGCGGAGTCACCTCGAGCAGGCACTCATCGTCCATCCGTTCACGAACGACGAATCGCGTATGGGCCGGCAGCCCGTTCGGATCTACTGATCGGCCTCCCGCCGCGACCGGCTCACGACTGATGGCCTGACGCGATTCGAACTCGTCCTCCGGCGGCAAACCATGCACCCGGGCAAGATAGGTCTTGGTGACTTCACCACGCTCAAACTGCGGCTGAAGTTCACGCGCAAACTTACGATTCTTCGCGCACACCACGATTCCCGAAGTATTGGCATCCAACCGATGAGCGGGCCGTACCTTCAAATGCGGATAGAGCAGCTCCAAGAAATACCGCAGCGAATTTCGATTGAATCGGCCACAGGGATGCATCGGTAGCGGAGCCGGCTTGTCCAATACCACAATATGATGATCTTCAAACAGCACCTGCACATCCGGGTTCACGTCCGGTTCAACCGCCGCAGCGGACACCAACTCAACCCGCATGCCCGCTCGGACAATCTGCCCGGGTTCGACCGGCAAGCCCTTCATTTGCAATCGTCCGTCAGAGCAGAGTTGCAACCACTGGTCACGGTCACGCGCCGTCTTCATGCCGACCAGGAAATCAATGGCAGTCGCCCTATCCAGTTTCTCCGGCACCGACATCGGGATGCGGTTCTCATATGGCTCGGACCCCGGCAAAGGTTTCACGAGTCCAACCAACTCGGCCGTCCGCTTCACGCCCAACGCTGCCGCCTTTTCCCGATCCTTCTGATGACAATACGGACATGCCTGACCGGGAACATATTTCGGCGACGCGCAATCCTCCTTGGTCAAGGTCGCCTGGCAGACGAAACAGGCGGTGGTATCGGTTTCGTTCAATTCCGGATCCACTCCCACCCGTTGATCAAAAACAAAACACTCACCGTCGTAGTGGGCCCCGCCGCACTCCTCAAAGTATTTCAGGATACCGCCATCAAGCTGGTACACGTGTTTGAAGCCGACACTCTCCATATACGGGGCCGCCTTCTCACAACGAATGCCGCCCGTGCAGAACGTGACCAAAGTCTTCTCCTTCAATTCCGTCGGCAGCTTGCCGACAACTTCAGGAAAATTCCGAAACTCTTTCAGATCCAACTTGAGCGCATTGTCAAAAGTTCCGATCTCATATTCGTAATCATTGCGAGTATCCACCAAAGTCACGTCGCGACCCTCGTCGAGCCACTGTTTCAGTTCCGTCGCGGACACGCGCGGAGAGGTGTATTTCGCCGGCTCAATCCCCTCCACTCCAAAAGCGATGATCTCTTGCTTGATCCGCACCAGCATGCGCGAGAAAGGCTGCCGGTCGCAGAGACTTTCCTTTACTTCCAAATCTGCAAACTCCGAACGCGCTCGTAGCCCATCAAGAAATTCATCAATCGCCTCCCGTGTTCCGGCTAGGAAGCAGTTGATCCCTTCCGGGCTCAGCAGGATCGTTCCTTTCAAGCCCAGCTGCCGGCATCGCTCAAGCAATTCGCCGCGCCGCTCGGGAAGCCGATCCAGCGTCACAAACTGGTAGGCTGCTATGTTGACAATCTCGGTCATGCGCAAGCCCGCTATGTGCCACAATTTCAACACTCACGACAAGCCCATGTCACATCAGGGGCGAAATTGAGCAAATTCGATCCCTGCCCTGCCGGCGAGCTCGGGCGTCTCAAATGGAGGCGTTCCAGTCAGGTAGCGGAAGTCGTCACAGAGTGTTGCAAAACCTCCAAAGGAGACCTTTGAGGGGGATTAAATCTATCTAAGCGTTTCATCAAAATGCGTCAGATCGCAAAATGGATCGTTAAAGATTTTGGGGCGATTTTTCAGAGGAGGTTTTGCAACAGTCTGGTCAGACTTTCGCCCTCATCCAAGATCCCAAGCCGCCCCTATTGATCGTCAAACGGCGGACGCTCAGGATTCTTCCCCTCTGACGGGACAGTAGCACCGGGACGCTCCCCGCCCTCACCTCGACTGCCGCCTTCACCACCCCGACCACCACGGCCACGTCCCTGCATTCCGGCTCGGAACTCTTCTTCGGTCAAAGCGCCATCCTTGTCCTTGTCCAGTTCATCGAACCGTTCCTGCATGCGTTCGGGCATTTCTTCCTTCGAGATCTTTTTGTCGCCATTCTCGTCAAATCGTTCCAGCGGATTCCAGTTTCCGCCGCCGCCGCCGCCGCCGCGACCACTGCGCCCCCCCCCTCCGCCACCGCCACCACCACCGCCTTGTTCCATCCCAGCCTCGGGCAGGCGCACGTATTCCTCGATCTTGGCGTCCTCGTCAGGGCCGTCAAAATTCGCTCCATTCGCGATCCACTCACGAATACCTGCCTTGTCATCATCAGCCACAGCCGTTCCCTTGTCCTTCGGTGGCATTTCGCCACTCTCGATCAACTGGATCAGTTTGCTCTCATCCGGTTTGCCCGGCACGATCACCGGCCCGTTTGTCCCACCCTTCATCAGACTGGCAAAGGTCGCCATGCTGAAGCCGCCTTTGTCGTCTTTAATGTGACAATCCCCGCACGCCGAGACCAAGACCGTCCCAACATGCTGCGAGTAGCTAACTGGCGCAGCGACCAACCCCGACGAGCTTTTCGGCTTGGCAGCAGCCGGCCCCGGTGTCGGGGTGTTTACATTTGAATCTCCGCAACCGGAGACGAGGACGGCCGCAATGCCGACCGCGAGATACCTGGAATTTTCTTTCATAGTGAGGGGATTGGTTGGGTTACCGCGGATTCGATACTGGACCGGCAGCAGTGGCAACAATTTTCGTGACAACGATCCCCGCCACCCCCGATGTGAATAGCTCCCGATTGACTTCCCCCGGCTCGGTCGATAACCAATCCGTATGAGTTCCGCCATTGGCACCCCATTCTCCGAATCCGCCGTCCGCGTCCTCCTCTGTGGCTCCGGCGAGCTCGGCAAGGAAGTCGCCATCGAGTTGCAACGCCTTGGCGCAGAGGTCATTGCCTGTGATCGCTACCCCGATGCACCGGCCATGCAGGTCGCCGATCGCTCGCACGTTTTCTCGATGCTCGACGGAGCCAAACTCCGCGAAGTCATCGAATTGGAGAAGCCGCACCTGGTCGTCCCGGAAGTCGAAGCCATTGCCACCGAAACCCTCGCAGAACTGGAGAAAGAGGGCGTCGCCACCATCATCCCGACTGCTCGCGCCACTCAACTGACAATGAACCGCGAAGGTATCCGCCGCCTCGCCGCGGAAGAGCTCGGGCTCAAATGCTCTCCCTACAAATTCGCCGCGACCGAAGAAGAATTCCGCGCCGCCATTGCCGAGATCGGCATGCCCTGCGTGGTGAAACCCATTATGTCCTCCTCCGGCAAAGGACAGAGCGTCGTAAAGAGCGACGACGATATTCAGCACTCTTGGAACTACGCCCAAGAAGGGGGACGCGCCGGAGCCGGAAAAGTCATCGTCGAAGGCTTTGTCGATTTCGACTACGAGATCACCCAGCTCACCATTCGGCACGAAGGCGGTACATCCTTCTGTG
>Ga0055584_100008070_pt1 | contig 10317 bp, 11 predicted proteins | sample OSDHelmetaG_FD_58716 | JGI IMG/M metagenome (GOLD analysis project Ga0055584, IMG submission 58716) | Pelagic marine sediment microbial communities from the LTER site Helgoland, North Sea, for post-phytoplankton bloom and carbon turnover... | ecosystem: Environmental > Aquatic > Marine >...
CTCCGAGCAGGTCGGCGTCGTCGACGGCGGTGACTTCGAATTCGCCGAGCGATCGGAGCTGCTCGCCGAAGGAATCGCTGAGCGCCGCCGCGTCCGCCGGAAGCTCCGGAGGCTCCGCAACCATCGGCGGATACGCGACGTGCGGCGCAGCCGAGGCCGCCGCCGCCAGCAAGAGCCCTGCGAACAGGCCACCAGAGCCTCCGAAAAGACGGGGCACGTGTCGCTGGAGTCGACTCACGGTTGCTGCACGACCTCGGCGCCGCCCATCAGCCGGAAGCGCTCTTCGTTCACGTAATAACGGAAGCCTCCGCCGCGCAGCGTGGTCCCGGCTTCGCTCATCAGAACCGGCGCATCCGTGAAGAGCAGCCCGTCCGTATGGTCGTAGCGAACCCACGGAGCGCTGAACTCGCGCCCGTCGTCAGTTCGCCCCATGACGTTGCCACGTGCCCAGAAGCTGTTGCTCTTGAGATTCAACGTGCCCTGATCGCACTCGATCTCGATATGGCCCGCACCGTCGTCGCCTGTGCTGACCCGGGCGCGAACGACCTCGAGCTCGGCGACATCGGCCTCCGGGTGGAAGCGAGCCTGTTCGGCGTGCACCACGACTTCGGTCTCGTCACCGCGACTCGAGATGAAGGTCATCCCGGTCACGTCGAGGGGCGGCGAGTCGGCCGGCGCGGCCACAGCGGCGCCGAGCAGCAGCGCACAAGGCACTGCCCGGATCAGCAGTTGGGTCGAACGTCGGGCACGCCTCATTTGCAACAACCATACCAGTTGTCGCAGGACGTCGATAGGAACCGTCGTCGATGGAAAGAGCCAGGAGCGGCGCAGCCCGCCCGGGGATCAGTCGTCGGTCTCGTGACCGAAGATCGTGCTGAACGGTTCCTGCGAGCCAACCCAGTGAGCGGGTCGCAGAATCAGCGCATCGATGACGACACCAATCGGGTGCAGGATGTACCCGGCGATGCGGAGGGGATGACCCGAGAGGCCCTCGTCGTACTCGTCGGCGGAGGCCGCGAGCGGAGTCAGCGACAGCATCGCGACGGCCAATGCACTGAGTACGATCTTGCGAAGGGTCACCGGCACGTTCGTCTCTCCTGATGTCTTGAATCCGCAACCGAATCGAGCCCCCCGAGCGTACCGTCTCGATCGGATCCCCGCCGCCCGCAAACAAGGCCAGACCGGGTGGTTTCGGCCCTGATTATAATAAAACTTAAAACGAAGTTTACTCACTAGGATTACGCTCTCTGGATCCAACTTCTCATAAAATACTCCCTACTTTAAAATATTGACCGGCCGCAATCGGATTCTATTTAAAATAGATCGCAATACTTCGATGCTTTATGGATAAAAAGTGGAGACTTTTCGAGAAAATTTTTCATTTTGAGCAAAACAAGACTCAATACCTAGTCGATACTGCTGTGAATAGGCATCCGAATATGCCAAAATAGCCAAAACTACCTGGTTGTGAGTCCAACATGGATGCTCAGATGACGACTGGAGCTGAAAAGCTCATTCAGTGCCTCGAACGAGAGGGTGTAGAATACATTTTCGGCCTCTCGGGCGGCGCTGCCATGCCAATCTTCGATGCTCTCGTCGACTCGAGCATCAAGCTGATCCTGACCCGCCACGAGCAGGGCGCAACGCATATGGCCGATGGATATGCGCGGGCAACCGGCAGGCCGGGTGTAGCGCTGGTCACATCGGGCCCCGGTGCCACCAACACCGTAACGGGGCTGCTCACCGCCCTGATGGACTCGGTCCCGATCATCGTGCTGTGCGGGCAGCAGATCACGAAACAGCTCGGCAAGGACGCGTTCCAGGAAGCCGATGTCACGGGGATCACCTACCCGGTGGTGAAGCACAGCTACCTGGTCAAAGACGCCGCCGATCTACCGCGTGTCACACGCGAGTCGTTCCACATTGCGACCAGTGGCCGACCCGGACCTGTCCTCATCGACCTGCCCAAGGACGTGACGCAGGGACCGTGCGATGCCCCCTTCGTCGATGACCTCGACCTGCCCGGCTACGTGGTCCCGGTGCGTGGCGACACCGCGGCGATCGAGCACGCCGCCGAACTCCTCAAGGCTGCGAAGAAGCCCCTGCTCTACGTCGGCCAGGGCGCCGTGATCTCGGGCGCGGGCAAGGCCGTGGTCTCGCTAGCCGAGAAGCTCCGAGCACCGATGGTGAACACGCTGCTCGGCAAGGGCGCCGCGGACGAGACCCATCCATTGCACCTCGGCATGCTCGGAATGCACGGCACGGCCTACGCCAACAAGGCCGTGGTCGACTGCGATCTGATCATGGCCATCGGAGCGCGCTGGGATGACCGCATCACCGGTAAGGTCGACGAGTTCTGCACCGACGCGGTCAAGATCCATATCGACATCGATCCCGCCGAGTTCGGCAAGGTGATCGATTGCGACGTCTGCATCGAGGGGGATGCCCGCCTGGTCGTCGAGGATCTGATCCCGCTCGTCGAGGCGGCAGACAGCGAAGCCTGGTTGAAGCAGTGCGAGCGCTGGCGTCGCCAGTACCCGCTCAAGTACCCGAAGCAGGGAGGGCTGCGGGCCCAGCACGTGCTCGATCGTCTCAACGAGCTGACGGGAGGCCACGCGATCATCACGACCGATGTCGGCCAGCACCAGATGTGGGCCGCGCAGTTCTGTAAGTCGACCACCAACCGCCATTGGATCTCGTCTGGTGGCGCGGGGACGATGGGCTTTGGTTACCCAGCAGCCATCGGCGCCCAGTTCGGCTGTCCGGACAAGAAGGTCTGGGCCGTCTGCGGGGACGGCGGCTTCCAGATGACGCTCGCCGAGCTGGCGACCGCCGCGATCCACGATCTCGACGTGAACGTGCTCGTGGTCAACAACAACTTCCTGGGCATGGTCCGCCAGTGGCAGGAGCTGTTCTTCGAGAACCGGCTCTCGGGTGTCGATCTCGAAGGCAATCCCGATTTCGTAAAACTCGCCGCTGCCTACGGTGTCAAGGGCTGGCGAATCCGCCGCCCCGCCGATGTCGATCGGATCCTCGGCGAGGCGCACGCCTACCGCGGACCGACGCTCGTCGTCGCCGAAGTGGCCAAGGAAGACAACGTGTTCCCGATGATTCCCGCCGGCGCTCCGGTGTCCGCAATGATCATCGAGAAACCCAAAGAACGGCTCGAGAAGCCGACGGGGAGCACCTGAGATGGCGGCCGCGGTCACCCCTGCATTCACGTCCCAGAAGCCCACGGAGCTCACGCACACGATCTCGTTGTTCGTGGCGGACAAGCCCGGCGTGCTCGTACGCGTCGCGCTCGTATTCTCACGCCGGGGTTACAACATCGAGAGCCTCGTCGTGAGCCCCGGCAAGGACGACGGCTACTCGCGCATGACGATCACATCGTCGGGCGATCCGGCCACGCTCTCGCAGATCATCAAGCAGCTCACGAAGCTGGTGGACGTGGTGCACGCCATCGACCACACCGGCTCAGCGATCTACGAGACCGAGATCGCGCTGCTCAAGGTCGAGACGTCCGGTAAAGAGGAGCGGGCCGAGCTGATGCAGATTGCCGAGCACTTCGGTGCACGGGTCGTCGACTATGCGGGTAGCAGCACGATCCTTCGTGTCTACGGCAGCAGCGAGAAGCTCGATGCCCTGATCCGGCTGCTGAACGACTTCGACATCACCGAGCTGGTCCGGTCGGGGAAGATGGTGATGGCGCGCGGCCACGCGACGACCTGACCACGGACGCGTGCGCCGTCGCGGCCCCGCGCTAGGCAGCGTGCGGCCGCCGCTGTAGGGTGGCCCCATGCTCGACCAGTTCAGCGAAGACTCTTTCACGTCGGACGGCGTTACCCACCCGGTTCTGCGGGCAGGGAGCGGCCCAGGCGTTGTCATCATTCACGAAATCCCGGAGATCACCCCGGCGGTTGCCGGCTTCGCGGAGCGCGTCGTTGCGGCCGGCTTTCACGTCGCACTCCCCGAGCTGTTCGGAACCCGCGGCAAGGACCTCAGCGGCGGCTATCTGGTCGGCCAGATGGTGCGCGCCTGCATCAGCCGGGAGTTCCATGTCCTGGCGAGCCGCGGCAGCAGTCCGGTCACCGACTGGTTGCGCGCACTGTGCCGACAGGTTCACCAGGATCAGGGCGGACCGGGAGTGGGCGCGCTCGGGATGTGCCTGACGGGCAACTTCGCGCTGACCCTGATGGTCGAGCCCAGCGTGATGGCACCCGTACTCTCCCAGCCGTCACTCCCCTTCCCCTTCGGCCAGGAGCGGCGCGCCGGTCTCCACATCTCGGATGCCGACCTGGCCCGCGCCAAGCAGCGCGTTACCGAGGGCCAGTGCGTGCTCGGACTGCGCTTCACGAACGACCCCATGTGTCCGCCCGAGCGCTTCGACAGGCTGCGCCGGGAGCTGGGAGACGGCTTCGAGGGGATCGAGATCGACTCCTCGAAGGACAACCCGCACGGCATCGCGGGCGGGGCCCACAGCGTGCTGACCAACGACCTCGTCGATCAGGAGGGGCACCCGACTCGTGCCGCACTCGACCGCACGCTCGGCTTCCTGCGCGAGCGGCTGATGACGGCGGCCTGATTCGCGCAATGTCACCGAGACGAGGGTTCCGCAGCGACAACAACGCCGGCTTGTGCACGGAAGCGCTCGACGCGCTGGCCGGGTCCAACGACGCCTCGCACCTCGTTGGCTACGGCGACGATGCCTACACCTCCGAGGCCGTCGAGGCGTTCCGTGCTGCGTTCGGGAGCGAGTGCGATGTGTTCTTCGTCGCCACCGGCACCGCCGCGAACGTCCTGGCCATCGCCTCGCTGACGGAGCCATGGCAGCAGGTCTTGTGCCAGCGCCACAGTCACTACGTCGAACACGAGTCGACGGCACCCGAGCGTATCACCGGCTGCCGAACCCGCGCGATCGGCTCCGCCGAATCCGATCGCATCGCGCTCGAGGACCTCGCCGGTCTCTCGGGCTTCGAGCCCGGCGACGTGCACGAAGCGCAGCCCGGCGTCCTTACGCTCACCAACGCGACCGAACTCGGGACGGTGTACACGCCAACGGAGCTACGTGCGTTGTGCGATCGGGCGCACGCCCTCGGCTACCGCGTGCACGTCGACGGTGCCCGCTTCGCCAATGCAGTCGCAAGCCTGGGCTGCGACCCGCGCGAACTCTCCGTCGCCGCCGGCGTGGACGCGCTGTCGTTCGGTGGCACCAAGAACGGTCTCGCCTTCGGAGAGGCCGTCCTGTTCTTTCCCCAGGCGGACGGGTCGCAGCAGCGCCGCGCCGTGCAGCGCTTCCCGTACCTGCGAAAGAGCGCTGGGCACCTGCTATCCAAGCACCGGTTCCTGTCGGCACCGTTCACTGCCGTGCTGCGCGACGGTGCCTGGTTGCGGCACGCTGGCCATGCCAACGCGATGGCCACCCGACTCGCCGAAGGACTCGTGGCCCTGGGCATCGACCCCGTCTTTCCGGTGCAAACCAACGGCGTCTTCGTTCGCCTGCCCGCGGCCATCGACGCGGCACTGAAGCAGGCCGGTTACGGCTACTATCCATTCGGCGCGCCCGGCGATGGAATTTCCCGCCTGCTGTGCAGCTTCGACACCCGGCCCGAGGAGATCGACGATCTGCTCGAGGTCGCCGGCGCCGCTTGAGCGCGCGGAACCCTGGGAGACCCGATCGTGCAGGAATTGAATAACCGAGTCGGAGTGGTCACCGGGGCCGCAAGCGGAATCGGCCTGGCGCTGGCCGAGCGTTTCGTTGCCGAGGGCATGCGGGTCGTCATCGCCGACGTCGAGAGCAAGCGCCTCGACGAGGCCGCCGCATTGCTCCGCAAGGGCGGCGGCGTCGTCCTGCCCGTGCCCTGCGACGTCGCCAACGCCGACGCCGTCGAGGCCCTCGCCGAAGCGAGCTACGCCGAGTTCGGAGCCGTCCACGTCCTGTGCAACAACGCCGGTGTGCTGTCCGGTGGCCTCACATGGGAGACCCCGGTCGAAGACTGGAACTGGGTCCTCGGTGTGAACCTGTACGGAATCATCCACGGACTGCGCAGCTTCGTCCCACGCATGCAGGCCCAGGACACCGAAGGACACATCGTCAACGTTGCCTCGATGGCCGGCGTCACGACAACGCCCATGACCTCCGTCTACACGGTGAGCAAGCACGCAGCGCTCGCGCTCTCCGAATGCCTGCACAAGGAGCTGCAGATGACGGGATCGAAGCTCCGGGCTTCGGTGCTGTGTCCCGAGATGATCGACACGGCAATCGGCGACGCGGATCGCAATCGCCCCGACGCCCTCCGCACAGAGAGCGACAGTGCCACCAAGGACATGATCGTCAAAGCCACCGCCGACGCCGCGCGGCAGGGCCTCCCCCCGGCGGAGATGGCGGAGCGCGTCGTGCGGGCCATCCGCGAGGAGCGCTTCTACATCCTTTCCGAGGACGCGATCTGGCGGCCCATGGCAAACCTGCGCTCCGAGGACCTGCTCGCGGGCCGGGATCCCCGGTCGGCGATGCCGGACCCGGCCTGAGTCCGCGGAAGCCCACTCCGTGCGTCTGTTCTCACTCGACTACACGGTCCTGATCGTCGAAGAGCTCGACCGCTCCGTAGCGTTCTACTCCGAAGTGCTCGGCATCTCGCTAAGCCACCAGACCAGCGGTTATGCGCAGCTGATCACGGGGCAGACGCGGCTCGCGCTGTACACCCGCGAGTCGATGTCCGCGACGCTGGGCCAGGAGCTCGAGGCCCCCGCCCGCAACGCGCCGTCGAGCGAGATTGGCTTCCTGGTGGCCGATGTCGACGAGGCCTATCAGGTGATCACCGAGCGCGGGGCCGAGTCCGTCAAGGAGCCGACGGATCGCTTCTGGGGCCAACGCACCGCCTACGTCCGCGACCCGGACGGCCACCTGATCGAGCTGGTCCAGCAACTGGAATAACCCGCGTTCCTGGACGCGGCACTGCCGACGACGCTCCTCCGTCCCAGGCGGGCTCGTGCCAACTCACTGGCCCTTGAAGACAGGCTTGCGCTTCTCGAGGAAGGCGCGGATGCCCTCCTGCCCGTCCGCCGTTTCCGACAGACCGGAGATCGCGTCGCCCTCGAGATCGAGCTGCTCGGCCAGATCGCGCGCCGTGCTGGCGAGCAGCGTCCGCTTGGCGGCCCCGATCGCAAGCGTGGCTCCCGAAGCGAGCTTGGCCGCGAGTGCGCGTGCCTCGGCCTGGAGTTCGTCGGCGGGCACCACCCGGTTGATCAGTTGCCAATCGAGCGCCTCGGCAGCCGACAGCACTCGGTTCGTGATCATCAGCTCCTGTGTTCGGCGCAGTCCGATCAGGCGCGGCAGGTAGTAGGTAGAGCCCCCGTCGGGCGCGAGCCCTGCCCCGGTATACGCCATCGTGAACTTGGCGGTGTCGGCGGCAAGGGCGAGATCGCAGCTCGCGGCGAGCGACAACCCGGCGCCGGCTGCCGTGCCGTTGACGGCGGCGATCACCGGAGCGTCGAGCGAAGCGAACGCGACCTGCGCTGCGTGCAGCTCCACCGTAATGCTCTTCAGCAGTGCGCGCGGCTCGTCCGTATCCGCAAAGGAAGCGAGATCTCCCCCGGCGCTGAAGGCGCGGCCGTTGCCCGTCACCACGGCAGCGCGCACTCCCTCGGACCCGCAGCGCTCCGCCGCCAACCGCAGCTCGTGGGCCAGATCGAAGTTCATCGTATTCATCGCGTTCGGCCGGTTCAGCGTGACGATCGCGACATCGCCGTCGCGCTCGAACAGCACGTTCGGTTCACTCATGGCTGGATTCTCCGGTAGGCGCGCAGCGAGCCGCGCGTGGGGCGCCGCGGAGTCTACCCGCAGTGCGACGCTTGTCGCGGGCAGGGAAGAGCCCCCGGAAAGAATCGCGGTGGGCATCGAGGCGACGCCGCGTCAGGCGCCGTCGCGTTCGCGGTAGCGCTCGATCCCGTACTCGGGCGGCAGATTCAGGATCTCCTCGGGGAACGCCGCTACGAGAAAAGCGACGATGTCCCGGACGCTGATCACGAGCTGCGGTCGACCCGATTCGTCGACGGCCGGCACGTGGCGGAAGCCGCCGACCTCCATCTTGTTCAGAGCCCAGGCAATGCTCGCCTGCGAGTCGAGACATTCGGGCTCGCGCGTCATGATCTCACCGAGCGTGAGCTGCGCCGGATTGCGGCCGCCATCGATCACGCGCCGCAGCACGTCGCGCTCGGTGAAGATGCCGCGGACGCGACCGCGCAGCGTTCCATCTTCCGTGATCAACACGCAGCCACGGTGCTCCGCCTGCATCGCGCCCATCGCTTTGCTGGCCGAGTCATTGCCCGCGAACACGAGTGGCGTGCGATTGTGGAGCACGGTGACCGGCTCCCGCAGCAGGCCCACATCGAAGCGCCGGGAGCGTCCTGCCGGACTGGCGAAATACTCCTCATCGGCCGCAGTCAGGTCGTCGTAATCGTTGCCCATGGAGCCCTCCGCTTCGCCGTCACGCGGCATCCCATTGTACCACTGCCCCTCGGGGTTCCGGGCTTTCCTCTTGATCCCTCCCGACTACCGCGTGCGGGCAGCCCCCGACCCTGCGAGGCTCTCACCCGTGGGGGTGCTCGACTGGATCGCGATGGCGGCCTACGCGGCAGCCGTCCTGGCGGTGGGACGCTGGGCGGCGTACGCGCCGGGGCAATCTGAGGACCACCTGCTGGCAGGCCGAAACCTGCCCACCCCGCTCGTCCTGCTCTCGATGATCGCAACCGAGCTGTCGGCCGCCACGTTCGTCGGGGTTCCCCACGCCGCCTACACGGGCGACTGGTCGTATCTGCAGCTGGCCTTCGGCGCGCTCGCCGCCAAACTCGTGCTCGCAGCCCGCGTGATCCCGGCCTACCACCGCGCCGGCGTGGTAACCGTCTACGGCTTCCTCCGCGCGCGCTTCGGCGACCGTTGCCAGCGGGCGGCAGCCGGCTGCTTCGTACTGGGCCGCACATTGGCGTCGGGAGCGCGCTTGTTCATTGCCGCCCTCGCCTTCTCGGCCGCCGCCCGCGTGGGAATCGAGTTCGCCATCGTCGCGTGCGCCCTGGCCGCCGGCCTGTATACGCGGTGGGGCGGCCTCAGAGCCGTGGTCTGGACGGATGCCTTGCAGGCCGGCGTATTCGTACTCGGCGCCCTGGCCGCGCTCCAGGTCCTGGGCGCCCAGGCGGAGGGCGGCTGGGGCGGCCTCTACGACTGGGCAGCGACGAACGGCCGGAGCCAGGTGTTCCACACCGACCCCTGGATCGCCCTGACGAGCGGCATCCCGCTCGGCAGTGCGTTCGTTGCCGGGTTCTTCCTGACGCTCGCAACACACTCGACCGACCACGACATGGTGCAACGGCTGTTGGCCGCTCGCGACGGTCGCCGCGGCGGCCGGGCCCTGTGGATCTCCGCAACGATCAACTTCCCGATGACCGCCCTGTTCCTGTCGATCGGCACCGCCCTCGCCTATCACCACGCCACGACGCCTCCGAGCTACGACATTTCGGACGCGCGCCAGGTACTGCCGCTGTTTGCGTTACACGAGTTGCCGAGCGGACTGCGCGGCCTGGTCTTCTCGGGACTGTTCGCGGCGGGAATGTCGAGTCTCGACTCGGCGATCTGCGCGATCTCGGCAACCTGGGTCAGCGACCTCGCGCCTCGGCCCGCCGGCGGTGCCGACCACGCGCGAATGCGGCGGGTCTCGTTCGTCACCTGCGTGGGCCTCACGCTCGCGGCACTCGGGATGGCCGCCTATCAAGGCGCGCTGGTAGCCGAAGGCGTCGAGCTACCGAGTCTGGTCGAGTTCGCACTCAGCGCAATGGGCGTCCTCTATGGCGGACTGCTCGGCGTCTTCGCCGTTGGCTTCCTGGCGCCATCGCGTGGCGACGAGTGGAGTTCACTCGCCGGTCTCGCTGCAGGCTCCGCGATCGGACTTGGCCTGTTCCTGGAACCCCTCGTCAGCGGTGCCGCGAGCCTGGCCTGGGGCTATCGCATCCCCTTCGCGGCGGCCGTCACCGCACTCATCGTCGTGGCTCGCCCCGCGCGGCGCTCGCCAACCTCGACACCCGCATAGCAGGCTGCGGAAGCACTCATCCCCGTTGCCACGCGGTGCCCTCGATCCGCGCTCTGCACTGCGAAGGCTCGCGGCAAAGGTGCTCCAACTCTGTTTTCAGGCCTGCATAGGCGCCCGGTCGCGCTCGCCGGGCTCGGTCCCGGGTGCTTCCGCAATGGGCGAGAGCATCGCCGGCCGCCAGCACCGATTGCACGACACTTCCCAAACGGTTGCGATACCGTGGCCTCGCATCTATGCCACC
>Ga0055584_100008071_pt1 | contig 10316 bp, 10 predicted proteins | sample OSDHelmetaG_FD_58716 | JGI IMG/M metagenome (GOLD analysis project Ga0055584, IMG submission 58716) | Pelagic marine sediment microbial communities from the LTER site Helgoland, North Sea, for post-phytoplankton bloom and carbon turnover... | ecosystem: Environmental > Aquatic > Marine >...
ATTAAGGGGAGATCTGGGGTAGATACAGACTACCATATTAATAGCTTTAAAACCGGTGTGAATATGCCGGCTTCTACTTTCTTCTTTACTGAATCTGATTTCCCCGGAGTAACAATGATCGACAATCGTATTTAATCTCTGGCGTGTGGATTTCTTGGATTGTACTCTGTAAATGGTCTTAGTGGATCTATAAAGAAACCATCTTCATCAATCTCAGGCACGATAAAATCATGTAAACTTTCAAGTGTATCTGTGTTACACCAATGACCGTCATGAAAGGTTTCTAAACTCCAGCTTTTATTCACGTATCCACTAAACTGTTGAAGTTGCTGCCAATCGTAATGAGTTTCTAGGGGCTGGGGCAAAACAGAATAATCCATTTCTCCTAATTCCCTCTCTAACTTTCTTTTAAATGCATCTAAAAACGCATCGTGAGCTTGTAAAACATACATCGAGGGGTCTGTTTTATACATGAGCCTAAATTGTTTAACAGCACTTATTGTAGTTGAATCACTCCAGTCAATAGAACCACTTACAGGAATAGTAAGGTGAGTTCGTTCTAAAAATTTAACATCAATAAAGCCCAAATCTCTGATCTCTGAGTGAGAGTAGACATAGATTTGAGAGGAGTCATTCATTTGGACTTCTACTTGAAGGTTAGAAAGCATTGAGCGAGCAGAACGACCCGCAACAGACACGACTATATTTCTTTTATAAAAATCTATCTTTTCAGCTAAAGAACCTACTGAATTTCGAGTCCCATGGACTGTATCGAACATAAGAGTATCCGCAATCACAGTCATATATGGAATATCTGATTTCACTGTATCTAGCTTATTCTTTAAAGTCGACAAGAAATAATTTTCCAATTTTGTATCTGATCCACCGGCCATAATAAATAAGATATTATCCTCAGAGTGCTTCGAAACTAAATCTTCTATGATAAGATCTATTGCATAAGGCTCAGATGGAATAATCGATCGAATGGCATCAGATCCAAGTAAGAGATCCTCATTCACCTGAGTCAGAATTATGTGATCGGCTCCCGTACGTTCAATGCCCCTAAGACTTCTAGACAATTGATTCTGCTGAAGAGGGCCAAAAACAGCATCTTTTCCTATCACATCCTCACTCTTCCACAACAGGTTACCTAAAGAATCAACAACTTCATCAAAAATTGAAAGTTCGATATTATAACCCTGACTTTTCAACCTGTCAGATGCCCATCTTAGACCATTAATGTGTTCTACAGCAATTTCACGCATCCTTATCTCCCTTCTAGGGGGCGGCATACCAGTGACAACTTCCAATTGACTGAAAAATGGCAAAAAAGCGACAGCTCGGAAGTCAACAACATCAATTTCAGATGAATCTTGAGCTAGTTGTGTTTGGGACGCTGCTGATTTGTGTGTTAAAAAACACAACATAATCACTAAACAAAATTTTACTACTCCCATTCTATAGTTGCTGGTGGTTTCGAGCTAATATCGTAAACAACACGATTAACTCCACGTACTTTATTGATTATATCGTTCGACACTTTTGCTAAAAATTCATAAGGGAGGTGAACCCAGTCTGCAGTCATACCGTCAGTAGAAGAAACAGCTCTTAGCGCTACCGCGTTCTCATACGTCCGCTCATCTCCCATAACTCCAACTGATTGTACGGGCAATAGCATAGCTCCTGCTTGCCAAACTTCATCATACAACCCAGCATCCTTCAGACCGTTAATAAATATCGCATCAACCTCCTGAAGAACACGAACCTTCTCTGCAGTAACATCTCCTATAATCCTAATTCCAAGTCCAGGACCAGGAAAAGGGTGGCGAGCAAGCAAAGCAGCTTTGATACCTAAAGCTTTACCCACTCTTCTAACCTCATCTTTAAATATTAAACGAAGTGGCTCAACAACTTTGAGCGTCATATAATCGGGTAGTCCACCAACATTGTGATGGCTCTTTATCGTCGCTGAAGGCCCACCCGTAGCACTAATAGACTCAATCACGTCGGGGTATATTGTTCCCTGAGCAAGCCATTTCGCTCCGTCAACTTCTTTTGATGCCTCATCAAAGACCTCAACAAAAACTCTACCTATGGCTTTGCGCTTTAGTTCTGGATCTGTAAGGTTTTCTAGAGCATGTAAAAATTTATCTCCTGACCTCACTCCTTTCACATTTAACCCCATGTGCTCGTAGCCCTTCAGAACTTCTTCAAATTCGTTTTTACGCAGGAGACCGTTGTCCACGAAAATGCAATGAAGCCTGTCACCGATGGCTTTGTGAAGCAGAATTGAAGCTACAGTAGAATCTACTCCGCCAGAAAGGCCGAGTATCACCTTATCCGTTTCTCCGATCTCCTTTTTTAATGAGTTAATCGTTGATTCGGCAAAATTATCAGGAGTCCACTCACCTACACATTTACAGATCCCATGAATGAAATTGCTAATTAAAGTCGGACCTTCCGTAGAGTGAAATACTTCAGGGTGGAATTGTATACCCCAAACCTGCTCTCCCTTCACCCTAAATCCAGCGAACTCAACATCAGAAGTACTACAGATTGTTTGGAAATCTATGCCTGTATCAAGAATCGTATCACCATGACTCATCCAAACCTGAGAGCCTAAAGTCATATTCTTCAAAAGTTCATCTTCAGTATTTACCACACACAGATTCGCTCGTCCATATTCTCTGGTATCGCTTGCCTGCACATCTCCTCCATTTGTGTAAGCAAGGTATTGGGCTCCATAACATACTCCCAGAAGTGGAACCTTCCCGACAATCATTGAAAGATCAGGGTTTGGAGCATTCTCTTCTCTCACACTATACGGAGAACCAGAAAGAATAACACCTTTACAACCTTCAGGTAGGCCATCGAATTTATTCCACGGAATGATTTCAGAAAACACATTTATCTCTCGAACTCTCCTCGCTATAAGTTGAGTATACTGCGAACCGAAGTCGAGAATCAAAATATTTTCAGAACAAGGGCGTATATCAGACATGCTCGTAGTTTGAGAATTTAATACGAAGCGAAGTTAGCAATTGAACTTGCCTAGATAACGACTCTTTTGATTATATCTTTAGAATCAAATTGATTACCTATGCTATACCCTAACCTCATTTCAAAACGTGTCATCTTAGCTTCTAAAAGCCCCAGGCGTTTAGAACTTGTTCGTGGTTTAGAGATCGAGCCAGAAGTTATCGTACGAGATATCGATGAAAGCTACCCACCATCAGTTATGGGTGCTGCAGTCGCAGAGTACGTAACACGAGTAAAAGCTACAGCTTTTACAGATATTTTAGGTGTAAACGATGTGATTATTACTGGAGATACCGTCGTTCTTTTGGACGATGAAATACTTGAAAAACCTTCAGATTTTGAGCAGGCAGCTTTAATGTTAAGAAAGTTGAGCGGAAGAACTCACGTAGTTGCTTCAGGAGTTGCAGTCACAACTCTTAGAGGAGGAAAGGCCGAGACCTTATGTGAAGTGGACACCTGCGAAGTTACGTTTGAGGAATTGACTGACGAAATGATTTCTCATTATATAGATGCTTACGAACCGTTTGACAAGGCTGGAAGCTATGGCGTTCAGGATTTAATCGGATTTATAGGAGTGAGCTCAATTCATGGTTCATTCTATACTGTTATGGGACTTCCTGTTCACATCCTTCATAGGATGCTACATAAGATTTAATTCAACCTCACCAGTTTTGACTGAATAGATCGCTTTTGCACATTTCAATTCATCGTTATCTACCATTTCCTGAATCACAGGACTGTCATGTAGGATCGTATCTAAAGACAGCTTTACGTTTTCAAGTGCGACTTCATCTACAAAACGAGAATCATCTGCTGCGACTCCCCTATTCGAAACGATTGATATCGCAGGTTTAATCTTGTCTAAAAGACCCGTTAAATTCCCCAATTCAACATTATTACATGCGCCTTTAACCGCGCCACAACTAGTGTGCCCCATGACCACAATCAATTTTACTCCAGCCACTTTACACGCAAATTCAACACTCCCTAAAACGTCCTGATTGATCACATTTCCTGCAACTCGGACACAGAAAATGTCTCCGATTCCTTGGTCGAAAATCATCTCCGTCGGCACCCTGGAATCAATACAACTAATGACTACGGCCAATGGAAATTGACCTGAACTAGTCGTATTAACTTGTTCTAGCAAATTTCTTGACTTGGGATCTCGATTGACAAATCGTTGATTCCCTTCTTTTAATATCTCTAGTACCTCCAGGGCACTTGTTTTTGACTGAATTTCCTTTGTTGTAACTGACATATCTAAACATTTAAAAAAACAAACTTAAACCATATGCTTAAATCTTGTGAAATTAACATATTAAAAATTATGATGTCGTTATACTTAATTGGCATTTATGATGAATATTATTCGTTCCTTATATAGGATTCACCTTAGTTTTGTCTTCGAAATGATTTCAAGAACTTTTTTTACAATATCCTTTCTGCTTGTCAGCTTGATGCTTTTCAGTCAATGCGCAGTTTCAATTTCATGGGTGCTCTCTGGTTCACATTTATCGCAGATAGAGAACATTGATTTCACAAATAAAACGAGTGAAAATAATGAACCAAATGAAACAGATACAGAGGATGATACAGAAGAAAAAGAGTTAATCAATATTCATTCAATCAATGCTACAAGCAAATTAGAATCTAAAAATAAATCCAATCATATAGATGAATGGACTCAATTTTTGTATTTGGATGTAAAAGGAATCCCACCAGACTTAAGTTAATCCTTTCGGTGACTTAATCTATAACATTTCCTTTTCCTTTTTTTATTCGTTTCATCATGAAATGAAACATTCAACTAATATGAAAAAATATTTTGATTTTTCGCATTTTAAATTTGACCTACTAGGTGGTCTAACTGCTGGTATTGTTGCACTTCCATTGGCTCTTGCATTTGGAGAACAATCGGGTCTAGGTGCTGCATCCGGCTTGTACGGAGCAGCATTCATCTCATTTTTCGCAGCTTTGTTTGGCGGAACAAACACTCAAATTAGTGGCCCTACTGCCCCTATGACAGCATTGAGCATGGTGATCATTGCGGGCATCGTTCAAGCCTGTGAAGGTGATATTTCCGTTGCCTTACCAATGATCTTAGCTGTTTTTGTGCTTGCTGGACTCATACAAGTATTGATGGGAATTCTTTCTCTAGGATCCTACATCAAGTTTATTCCTTACCCTGTTGTTTCAGGATTTATGACAGGAATCGGCGTTATTATCTTGATCACTCAAATTCCCCCCACTTTAGGTTACAATTCTGGACAAGATGAACAACTTATCGAACACTTTATGCCGCACGGTGAGGAACTTATTTTAGACAGGATATTGGCAGAAGAAGCAGAAGAAGGAATCATGGTCCTAGATGACTTTAAAGAAACAGTTATCAGAGCCTCAGCGATCACCGAAAATCAAAAGACGGAGGAGGCAAAAGTTTTGGCTTCAAATGCGGGCAAAGGCGTTGTGGGGTCGTTAAGATATATAGAGAGGGCCCTCCTAAACGTAAATTGGATGGAGCTTGTGTTGGCTTTACTCACCATTATAATCATCTATGGGTTTAAACGCATCACTACCGCTGTGCCGTCTACCCTTGTTGCATTGATTGTGGTATCATCTGGTGCATATTTTGGTGGATTGGACTATCGGTTGATTCAAGAAATACCTATGGGAATACCTAAATTTAATTATGAAATTTTTACAGGCATCAATTTTAAGATCTTGTCGCCCTTTATTATATCTGCCTTCACTTTGGCTATGCTAGGAGCAATTGACTCACTCCTCACCTCTCTTGTGGCGGATAACATGACTAAAACACAACACAAGCCGAACCAGGAATTAATTGGTCAAGGTATCGGAAATACCATAGCAGCATTTTTTGGAGGTCTGCCCGGCGCAGGCGCTACAATTAGAACTGTGGTCAATATTAATTCCGGAGGTAAAACACGACTATCGGGCATGATGGCCGGCGTGTTTCTTTTCAGCATTATTATTGTGCTCGGCACCATTGCTTCTAAAATTCCAGCAGGCGTTCTCGCAGGAATTCTGATTACAGTAGGTATCGGAGTTATGGATTATCGAGGATTAAAAGCACTACCCAAGATGGAGTGGAGTGAAAAGATTATTCTCATTACAGTGCTCATTTTAACTGTGTTCTGGCAATTGGTCTTTGCTGTTGCCGTGGGGCTTGTGATGGCAGCTTTAGTATTTCTTAAACGTTTCAGCGATTCCAGTGGCAATGATGTAACAATTACATCTCTTGCCGATGCAGTTCAAGACAATTGGATTGATGGTGTCGAAGTTGACTCAGATAAAGTTCGAAAAGTATATTTTAAGGATTTTAGTGGCCCCATTTTCTTTGGCATCATCGAAGAGTTTAAAAATTCAGTGTTAAAATTGCCTGAAATTGACTACCTCATCATCCGTATGGAAAGAGTAGCTTTCATTGATCAAAGTGGACTTTATGCTTTAGAAGAAACCCTTTTAGATCTTCAGAAAAATAACGTTGAGATAGCAATAAGTGGTCCAAATCAAAAAGTATTAGATCAACTTATGAATGTACATATCATCCCGAATTTTGTGTCTAAATCTCATGTTTTTCATGATGCTGAATCACTTCAAAGCTGGCTGAATGACGAGATCTCTCGCTCATGAATGAATCCAAATGGCACCTAATGCTTGCGAATCTCGAACATTGGCCGTCGCAAAGACCATTTCATATTCTAACCAGCAGCAGTACCAAGGTAAAACAACTAAATATTGCTGTTATAATCTCGTAAACACACAAAACACAAAGTCTTGAGTAGTGTTGTACGGAGAGGCATGTATTTCATTAAAAGAACGTGTAAGCACGAAGTTTTCTTTGAACAACAAAGACAGCGTAGATGACGAATATTGTGATACTTGAAGATTGCTACATTTTTCAGGACCTGTAAGCGAAAATGTCGATATCACCAGATGCCCTCCCTTTATCATTGCATCTGAAACGACATCTACATACTTCTTTATATCGTCTTCATGTGTGAGGAAATGAAAAGTAGCTCTATCGTGAATCACATCATATTGATTGAGTTCAATGAGATCTAATACATCAGACTCCATCCAATGTACCGCCTTTGAAGCATCCCCCATTTTCTTCTTCGTTCGCATTAAAGCCAAACCGCTAATATCTAACACACTTAAATTCTTATACCCAATCTTTTGTAGTTCAATTGTGAAATTTGAATTCCCACCCCCTATATCAATTATTGAAGATTCTAGGGACAGTTGAAGTTCGTTGATCAATCGCAATGACGTTTCTGGTACATCCTGATACCAGCTAACTTGATGGTCAGTCTTCTTCTCATAGACGTCCTCCCAATGTTCCTTTTTCTTGTCCATTTCGATCTAGGTCATCAAATTAATAATCTTATCACCTTCTCGGTGCTCAGTAATGTTACCCATAATATTTACAGGTAAATTGTGATCACGGAGAATATCTTTCACAACTTTAATACTAGCGTTATCTACTGAAAGCAAGAGTCCACCAGATGTTTGAGGGTCGCACAGAAGGTCACGTGTGAATCCTTCAGGGATATCAAGATATTTTCCATAGCTATTGAAATTACGACTGGCTCCTCCTGGCACACACCCCTGTTTGTGATAGTTCATTAAAGCCACTCTATCGAGAGTAGGTACTTCATCAAAATTTATTTGCGCTGAAGTTCCAGATCCTTGACACATTTCTAGTAAATGTCCCATTAGACCAAATCCCGTTACATCTGTGATTGCATTTACTCCTGGAAGCTCCGACAGCTTCTCTCCCACTATATTTAATGCCGTCATTGATGCTATCGCTGTTTGAATATGCTCGGGTGAGACCAGTCCTTTTTTCTCTGCTGTGGTGATTATTCCCACTCCTATAGGCTTTGTGAGAAAAAGTACATCACCGACACGGGCAGAAGCATTGGCTTTAAGATTAGCTAGTGAAACTCGGCCTGTAACAGCCAAACCGAAAATAGGTTCTGGGGAATCTATGCTATGCCCTCCTGCAAGAGGAATTCCTGCCTCAGCACAGATAGAACGGCCACCTTCCAGAACATCACCAGCCACCTCGGGAGCCAATTTATCTATTGGCCAACCTAATATTGCGATTGCCATAAGTGGGGTTCCACCCATAGCATATATATCAGAAATAGCATTTGCGGCAGCTATGCGGCCGAAAGTATGAGGATCATCGACGATAGGCATAAAGAAATCAGTTGTGGATACTATTCCTGTACCATCACCAAGATCTACAACTGCCGCATCGTCCTTAGTATCATTGCCAACAACAAGATTGGGATAGTTCGTATCACGGTTCATGCAAGAAAGCATGGTATGAAGAACACCTGGAGCAATTTTACATCCACAACCTGCGCCGTGGGAGTATTGAGTAAGGCGAATAGAATTGGACATTATCATAAACTATTTAGGAGAAATGAAATCAGTTAGGAATGAGCTTAGGTGTAAAGCGCACTCAGGAGGTGAGAGGCCACGACAGTCGACATCGGTGCGTAGAGCCTTATCTCGTTTGGCAAGACCGTGAGAATAGGTCTTGTCATAGTATACAAGAGCTATGCGAGCAGCTGTGGCAAGATCACCTTGGGAGAGAGCCGCGAGAGCGTTTTTTGCGTTTTGGCCTCCTAACTTAGGTGTTATGCGTTGAAAAGCCGAGGCTAGAAGTTCTATGTCAATATCACCGTACATATTCACTAGGTGGTTTACTCGATCTTTATCTGTACGATTCATTTCGAAGCAACGAGACGATATAAGTTGGCTGAATATAGGTTCTGGCAAATCTACAATACCAATAGATCTGCTCTCGTTTTCAACCCAAATAGGGCGAGTTCGGACTGGTGAGTTATCATTCCAAGCATTTACAGTTCGAAGGTGAGAGAATAAATCGTTTGAAAATTGTTCTGTGGTGGGTTGGGCACGTTCTTCGAGATTGCCAAAGGCAGAGCCGAAGTGCCTCGCCATACCTTCGAGATCGATTACAGATTCACCCGGGATCTTAGCGAGTTCGTGTAGGGTATCCGTTTTTGCAGATCCTGTAAGCCCTCCGAGGACGGCAAAGTCTATTTTACGATCAAACTCTGATCGCGCATAAGTTCTGAATGCTTTATAACCTCCCTCCAAAACCACAGTAGGAACGCCTGCTGTACGAAGAAGCCAAGCTACAGATTCCGATCGCATTCCACCTCGCCAACAATAGATGAGAAGAGGGTTTCTAGAAGGAGAGGAGGCAGAGGAAGTTTGGCCTTCAAACAATGAACGACCCCACTGAGCCATCTCCTTCATTTTAGGTCCTATGATATGAAGACCTAAATCGACAGCTTTCTCGCGCGATTTCTGCTTGTAAAGCGTCCCAATTTCAGCACGCTCTGAATTGTTAAATAAAGGCCAAGAAAGAGCGCCAAATATATGACCCTGATCGAATTCGCCAGGACTCCTCACATCTAAGACAATCCCTCCACGTTCTGCTTCGTTAATAAATTGGTAAGAAGGAAGAGAGCGAGCAGGAATGGTCATGAATAACAAATTTACGAAATGAAAAACGCGTCGCCTTAAAAGGGACGCGCTTCTTAATATGAAAACCTGTTCAGGGTTTATATCACTAAAATGCTAGAAGAATTTTAGTAAACTTTTACAACAACTTCTGGTGGTGTGTTAGGTTCTTGAGCTACTGAAATAGTAGTGTTCTCTGAAGAAGAACTACCATATGAGTCCGAAACCGTCAACTTAAATGTGTATTCTCCTGTTGTAGCTCTAAAAGTGGTAGTATTGTTGTCCGTACTTTCGAGGTAGACCAAGTCACCTGAAGTTTGGTCCCAATAAAAGGAAAGGGAATCACCTTCAGAGTCAAAAGATCCACTTCCATCAAGCGACACGGTAATATCAGTTGTGTTAGCATCTTTATCGTGTGGAATGGTAAATTTGATTTTCGCAGCTTCAACTTCAGCAGCGGCAGCAGCAGTAGCAGCCTCTTCGGCAACGACAGCGGCAGCAGCTTCATCAGCAGCTAAGCGATCAACGTGCTCCATATATAAATAGCCCGTACCAACGAGACATATCGCTAGTAACATAATAGATGCAATGCGTTCCATGAGTTTATGTTTTAGTTAGGTGAAGGCAAAATAAAGAGCGGCCCAAGTCGACCCTGGGCCGCTACATTATTTCAATCGATTAAATCGAATTACTTTCGATCTAGGATAGACCAAAGAACAAGTAGAGCTACTAAGCCTACAAATCCT
>Ga0055584_100008072_pt1 | contig 10315 bp, 9 predicted proteins | sample OSDHelmetaG_FD_58716 | JGI IMG/M metagenome (GOLD analysis project Ga0055584, IMG submission 58716) | Pelagic marine sediment microbial communities from the LTER site Helgoland, North Sea, for post-phytoplankton bloom and carbon turnover... | ecosystem: Environmental > Aquatic > Marine >...
GGGCTCTATCGGATGGCCTATCGGAAGCCGAAAGCTGCAACAGTGTCTACAGAGTTGGCTTCGACATGAAAAGTGTAAAAGTTTTTCACGGTGACGCTGCAGAAATAGTTGACCTTCCAGTCACTAGAAGGTGTAACTTTCATTATGTCCGAGCGAGTGTGGTAGACATCGGATCAATGGACACCTTCCGGGTGCACAAGGGTCAACTTCGAACAGACGTACTATTTATGTAGAAAAATTGTTATGCACGATCACCAACACGACCATAAGAATTCCTCCTCCAATCGAATCGGTTGGGCATTCTTTTTGAATGTCTCGTTTACCATTATCGAGTTCGTTGGAGGCGTGCTGACAAACAGCACTGCGATTATGGCGGATGCTGTACATGATCTGGGAGATAGTCTTTCTATCGGGCTGGCGTGGTTGCTCAGCAAGCTGGGGAGCAAAGAGCCAAACGGGTCATTCACCTACGGTTACCAGCGATTCTCACTACTGGGAGCGCTGATAAATGGGCTGGTTCTCATCGCAGGCTCTTTATGGGTTCTCAACGCCGCAATCCCCCGACTCTTTGAGCCACAGCAACCGCACGCGGTCGGTATGTTTTGGCTTGCCATCCTGGGGGTTGTTGTAAATGGATATGCGGCCTTCAAATTGAGTCATGGGAAAACTTTGAACGAGCGGGTGTTGAATTGGCACCTGCTAGAAGATGTCCTGGGATGGGTTGCGGTGCTGATTGTTGCAGTGACTTTGATGTTTGTGGATTGGCCCATTCTCGATCCGTTGCTGTCTATTGGGTTCACACTTTTTATACTCGTCAACGTGGTGAGAAACTTTATCGAAGCGATTTCTCTGCTTATGCAAGGTACTCCGAGCGGCTCTCTCCATTCTCGCGTCGTGGAGGCATTGCTCGAAATAGAGCACGTTGAAGAGACTCACCATGTTCATTTGTGGTCGCTGGATGGCGAAAGTCATGTGTTAACGGCCCATCTACGGTTAGATAAGACTGTAGATTCGGAGAGGCAGAAGGAGATGAAGGAGGAAATTGGCAAAGTTCTTGATCCTTTTAGCTTCCTCCATACGACCATCGAGTTTGAGTTTCCGGACGAATATTGCCGAGACAATTGAAGACTTATAGAGATAGCTATCATGACATTGGACACCTGGCTCATATTGCTGCACCAAGTACTATTTCAGGGCATGTTTCTGGCAAAGAATATCCTGCTTCGGCACAGACTCCAGCAGCCCATCAGGGGCTACAACCTGGAGGCCAACCTGTCCATTGCGTTCTTCGTGATCTTCATCGGCGTCGCACTCTGGTTGTCCCTGGACCCGGATTCACATCGGGCCACTGGCTCTACGGGTGGCGCAGCGCAAGCCATTGCCGGGCTGTTCATGCTAGCGAGCTTAGGCATTGCCGCCGCGTCACTGAATGATCTTGGCGACTCCTGGCGCGTGGGAGTCATCGAGGAGCAGGAGACCGAACTGATAGAGACGGGAGTATACAGCTTCAGCAGAAATCCCTATTTTCTCGCTTATTTGCTAATGTTCGCCGCATACACCACATTACTCCAAAGCATTCTACTACTGGCGCTATCTGTAATTGGTTTCGGGATGGTACACACCATGATCCTCCGGGAAGAGCGGTACCTGGTGAACAAACATGCGGCCGACTATGAGCGCTACCGGAACCGTGTGCCACGCTACATGAACCTGAAGCTACGTAAGGCGAAAATGTCCTAGGCGTAAATCAAGATGCATTCTTGAAATTTCTATTGCTTTTCTGCCAAGCCTTAAGTGAAAGGCTCCCATCTCTTTAGCCAGGCGACTAAAAGTTACTACTCCAGCACATATTCATCTGGTAGTTCTGGATATCTTGCCAGTGGTTCCACAAAAGGGGTAGTAATCCCAGTGGTGAACGTGGAGCTCGTTTCTCGTTGTTTCTAAGCATCTGGCCCCGATAGTTGATTGTAAACTAACGCCAATAACGCACCCGCCAAAGCCGCCAGCACACTCCAGCTCAATAGGCCTGAAAAGAACCCAGACCAGTCCATTGCCCAGCTCACCTCGGAAAGCTCAACATGAAGCATCTGCGCTGTCATTTTCCACATAGCTTCAGGAAGGACGGCAACCAGCGCGCTGCACCCGATCCATAGTATTGCGGCTGTTACAGCGCTCGCCGCAGAAAACGCCTTCGTCTTGATCATTTTCTTTCTCCTCTATCGGTAATTAGTGTTGAGTCCACATACTGACTCGATTGATCACATTGCTTCTCCCATGGCCACAAGCGACCCATCGCCAGGAAGGTAAACGAAGCCGACCATGTGATGAGTAGGAACCCGTTCAGTGCCTCCATCGCAGTGATGAAGCGGATGTGTCCCTGTGGCTCAATATCTCCCAAACCTAGCGTCGTATAGATCACGCCTGAGTAGTAGAGATAGCTCATCGCATCCGTGACCAAGGCACCTTGAAACACGCCAAGCTCAAGCACCGACACAGAGAAACCGTAGGTAATCGCATACATCCCGATCTCGGCTATATGCACAAGAAAGAGTGTCACAACGATAAATAGCACTTTTGCCTGTGTAGAAATTCCGAACCGGGTAGCTCTTAATCCCAGCCAAAGTAACGCCCGGTAGTGAAAGAGGAAGGTCAAGGCGACGAGCCCGAATGCTAGCGCAATCGCAATAATCATGAAGCCGCACCTGCGGGCCGATCTGCAGAAGGTGCGTCAGAGCTATCGGCCAGAATACGTCCCTCCTCCTGAAACTGGAGGACAAAGCTATAGATCACCGGCAGCACTAGCAGATTGAGAATCATTACCGTCAGCATTCCACCGAGCATAGGCGCGGCAATCCGATGGGTGACATCTGATCCTGTGCCACTACTCAGCATGATTGGGATTAAACCGGCCATCGTGGAAATCGCCGTCATCGCGACTGGCCTGACACGCTTTGAGGTCGCGCTCAGCACAGCGTCTCGAACCTCTTCCAGCGTAAGTCGCCTGTCACTCTCGCTTCTGCGCTGAGCCATCTCTGTGTCGATAAAGCTCAGTACCAGTACGCCAATCTCTGCCGCCATGCCCGCTAGCGCAATAAATCCAACAGCTACGGCAACCGACATGTTGTAGTCGTTGAAGTAGATAAGCCAGATTCCCCCTATCAACCCGAAGGGAATTGACATCATCACTACGACGGGCTCAACCACATTCCGGAAGTTGAAGTACAGAAGCAGGAAGATAATGAAGAGTGTTGCAGGCGCGACAATGCTAAGTCGCTTAGCGGCCCTTTCCATGTACTCGAACTGGCCGGACCACGTTAGTGTATACCCAGATGGAATCTTCACTTGCTGGTTTATGGCCTCTTTGGCCTTGTTCACGAAGCCACCAATATCTGATGTTGAGATATCGACATAGATCCACGCATTGGGCCTGGCATCCTCACTCTTGATGACCGGCGGACCTCTTGTGTAGTTGATCTCGGTCACTAGCGCGAGCGGTATTTGCGCACCTGTTGGCGTGGGTATGATGACGCGTTTCAGAGTCTCCAGATCATCCCGGAGCTCTCTGGGATAGCGAAGATTCACGGGATAGCGCTCCAATCCCTCCACTGTCTCAGTAATATTCATACCACCGATGGCGCTCTGAATGACGTTTTGGACCGCGCCCACCGTGAGTCCATAGCGCGCTGCGCTTTCCCGATTGATGTCAAAATCTAGGTAGTAGCCACCAACCGCGCGATCCCCGAACGCAGAGGTCGTTTCAGGAAGGGTTTTCATCGCCTGTTCTATATCCTGCGAAACCTCCTGCAGGACATTAAGATCCGGTCCCGATACTTTGATGCCAATGGGGGTCTTGATACCGGTGGAGAGCATGTCGATACGTGTCTTGATCGGCATAGTCCATGCATTAGCAAGACCCGGAAACTGAATCGCGGCATCCATCTCGCTCATGAGCTCCTTTGTCGTTTTACCTGGATCGGGCCATTCATCCTTCGGCTTCAATCGGACAGTGGTCTCAATCATTGCTAGTGGAGCAGAGTCGGTCGCTGTTTCCGCGCGGCCAACCTTGCCGAAGACATGATGGACCTCGGGGAAGGTCGCAAGAATCTTATCGGTTTGCTGGAGTAACTCCTTTGCCTTGGTAATTGATATGCCGGGGAATGTAGTCGGCATATAGAGAATGTCGCCCTCATCGAGTGGTGGCATGAACTCACTGCCCAGCTTGGAATAGGGATAGTAGGTAGCGCCTAGAAGCGCCACAGCACACACGACTGTCACTACCCTCCAGCGCATCGCCATTTTCAAAGCAGGCCGGTGGAGTGCGTGAAGTGCGCGATTCAGTGGGTTCTTTTGTTCCGCAATAATCTTGCCTCGAAGGAAGTAGCCCATCATTACTGGCACTAATGTGATGGCCAGTATTGCCGAAGCGGCCATTGCATAGGTCGCGGTGAAAGCCAATGGACTGAAAAGCCTCCCTTCTTGCGCTTGCATCGTAAAAATGGGGAGGAACGATACGGTAATCACGAGAAGTGAGAAAAAGAGAGCTGGCCCGACCTCCTGGCAAGATTCGCCGATGGTTTTCCAACGCTCGTCAATCGTGAGATCACTACCCTTGGCGTCTCGGGCGATAGCTAACCTGCTGTGCGCGTTCTCCACCATCACGATGGCACCGTCCACCATGGTGCCAATAGTGATTGCAATACCACCGAGCGACATAATATTGGCGTTGAGCCCCTGAATGCGCATAACGATAAAGGCCATGAGAACGCCCAATGGCAGCGTGATGATAACCACAAACGCCGAGCGAGCATGCAGTAGGAATAGAATCACCACGATGCTCACGATAACTAGTTCCTGTGCAAGTGATGTGTTCAGACTGTCTACTGCGCGCTCAATCAAATCACCACGGTCATAGACCGGAACGATCTCAACGCCTTCGGGCAGTCCTGCTTTAAGATCCTCGAGTTTCGCCCGCACCGCTTGAATCGTAGCCAGCGCATTCTCGCCGAAGCGCATAATGACAACGCCGCCTGCAACCTCGCCCTCTCCATTGAGATCCACAAGTCCGCGACGAAGCTCGGGGCCGATCTGAACGTTCGCGACGTCGCGGAGCCTGATTGGCGTGCCATTTTGATCAACCGAGACCGGTATCGAATTGAGATCATCAATAGACTGTATATAGCCCAGTCCTCGGACCATATACTCGGTCTCAGCCATCTCCACGAGGCGACCACCGACATCCTTATTGGACATCTTGATTGCCATCCTCACTTTGTCGAGCGGGATGTTGTAGCGAAGCAGCGCGTTCGGATCGACTTCAACCTGATACTGCTTTACGAAACCGCCAACAGACGCGACTTCAGAAACGCCGTTTACCGTTTGTAGTGGATATCGAAGATACCAATCCTGCAAGGAGCGAAGCTCCGCCAGGTCGTGTTTTCCCGTTCTATCGACAAGCGCGTATTCGTAGATCCAACCCACACCCGTCGCATCGGGACCTAGCGTAGGCGTAACGCCCTGGGGCAGTCGACCGCTGACGTAGTTAATGGACTCCAGGACACGGGATCGCGCCCAGTACATATCCGTCCCATCTTCAAAGATGATGTAGACAAACGACAACCCGAAAAATGAATAACCTCGTACGACTTTCGTATCAGGAACGGCAAGCATCGAGGTCGTCAGTGGGTAGGTGACCTGATCCTCCACAACCTGTGGCGACTGGCCGGGATATTCGGTGAAGATAATGACCTGTACATCTGACAAATCCGGAATAGCATCCAGCGGAACGTTCTTATAGGCAAAGATGCCGACCGCCCCGATGATGAAGGTTGCCACCAGGACCATAAATCGGTCACGCAAGGAGGCATTGATGATGGCCTTAATCATGAACCATGCCTCCTTGAGCGTCTTCGCCCATCCCGTGGTCTGGTTCATCACTCATCTCATGCCCCATATCGCTATGAGAGTCGCCATGTCCCGCCCCGGACATATCGGAATCACTACCATCGATACCTTCATGACCACCTGAGTGAGCAGAGTGATCAGCGTCGGTTTGTGGATCGCCGCCTTTAAGTGCTTCCATCATTTTGGCGGTGGCCTCGCGCAGCTTTGATTCTGAATCAACAAGAAACTGAGCGGATGTCACCACCTCCTCTCCATCACTAACACCGTCAAGAACCTCGATGCGGCCGCCTGACTCCACGCCTAGCGTAACGACCCTTGGCTCAAACTTTCCGGGCTCCCTCACAACAAACACCTGCGGATTGCCTCCAGAGCGCACTACCGCCTCTGATGGCACGACTATGGAGTTCGTACGCGTATCAGATAGTATTTTCACCTCGGAGAACATATCGGGTCGTAGCAATAGATCAGGGTTGTCAAACACCAGCCTGACTTTGGTGGTCCGGGTCTTGGCTTCCGAATAGGGATAGATGTAAGCCACTTCACCTGTGAAGGTTTTACCGGGCACAGACGTTAGGGTCATTTCGACGTCATCGCCGACATTTACCCACGGAATCTCATTCTCGTAAATGTCCGCCAACACCCACACTTCCCTCAAGTCTGCCAGCATGTAGAGCTCTTGCTGGGGCGTTACATGTTGGCCCTGTCGCACACCAATCCGCAGCACCGTTCCATCTACAGGCGAATGAATGTGTATGTTTTTCTTGATCTCGCGGCTTTTTTCAAGCTCTCGGATCTGATGCTCAGGTACATCCAAAAACTGCAACCGCTCTCGTGAACTCTTTGCGAGGTTCTCCGCTCCATGGCGGATCTCCTCAAATGGGCTCTCGCCAAGTGCAGCCAAATTGTTCAGCGCCAGCAGATATTCCTGTTGGGTTGACACCAACTGCGGAGAGTAAATACTGAGTAAAATATCGTCCGAAACAACAGTCTCTCCGGTCTTATCAATGTACAGCTCCTCAATCCAGCCTTGCACCTTTGGATGAAGGCGCGCCATCCGTTCTTCATTGAAATCAACGCGGCCAACGGTTCTTATTGTTCGGCTAATGGATTCAGATTTCGCAATAGCGGTGCGAACACCGATATTTTGCACCACCACAGGATCAATCTTGACCGTACCAACAACATCGCCACTTTCACCTTCGGCATACACAGGTACATAATCCATACCCATAGAATCCTTCATCGGAGTAGGCGAAGTGACCGATGGATTCATCGGGTTTCGGTAATACAATATCTTGCGCTCGCTCGGTGTGCTTTTCTCCTCAGCGTAGACCGGGATATAGTCCATACCCATAGAATCTTGGGCAGGGACCGGCGAGGTGACGCTGGGGTTCATCGGATTACGGTAGTAAAGCGGCTCAGAGTCACTGACTTCAGCAACCATGCTGCCTCCGATGTTCTGGGACAGCCAATAGCCTCCTGCCAGCCCGAGGCCAAGCATGATGACCCCTGCAATAATTGTTGCTTTACTCATAGATGGACCCCTTTCCTACTGCGGCTTCTAGACGCGATAACGCCTGGTTTGCTTCACTAACTGATTTCCAATACCGAAGCTCATAGTTGAACAATGTCATTTGACTGCGAACCAAATTGAGAAAATCGACTTCACTAACCTGATAGGCAGCCAGCATGGATTGAACCGTTTGTTCGGCTTGTGGAATGATCCCCTTACTGAACAATTTGTTCTGCTCTTGCGCTCTTTGATAGTCGGTGGTGGCAGCCGCAATGGCGGCTCTCACGACACCTTTTTCATCAATTAGTGCATAACGATTCTTCGCGAGCTCTGCGGTTTTTTGAGAGATCGCCCGTGACTGTTTGCGGCCTGAATAAATCGGTATCTTGGCCCCAATCATCACCGAGAGAAGATCCGCTCGTGATCCACCCATGAAGGGTGGATTGTCACCAGTCCGCTCTCCATACATCACTCCTAGCTTGAAATCCGGATATCTGTCTTTCTTCGCAAGCTCGAGCCGTGATTGAGCCGCTTCTACTTGGGTCTCCTTTTGTTTAAGCGTCGGTCTGGCCTCATCTGCGATCTCAAAGAGTTCCGTTTCGCTGAGGATGTCCGGCATTGCTGTGGGGTCAATCACGGCGAGCACTACATTATTGCTGGCCGGCCTATCCATTAGCGTATTGAGTTGGATCGACTGGTGTTTTCTCAAAGCCTCCAGTTTGATGCCCTGATCAATAAATTTGGACAGTTCTAGCTGTGCAAGAAGAATGTCCTGCTGTAGTCCCTTACCTGTCTCGTACTTCGTTTTCGCCACCGCAATAAACTGGCGCAGTAGCTCCTTATTCTTTTCCAGCGTCTCCAATGCGCGATCGAGATAATGTATCTGCCACCACGTTGTTCTTACGGAGTTGGCGAGCCGCACTCTCATTTCGTCCACAGAGTAGCCAGCAGCAATCGCATCAAACGTCGCAGCTTCCTCTTTGAGATCCAGCTTTCCGGGGAAAGGGAATACCTGGCTAAACCCTAACTGCAGTTGCGTCATGCCCTCCTGGTCCCGATCAAAACTGTCAGTTGGAAAATTCATCGCATTTATATTGACCATCGGGTCTGGCAGGCTGCCAACCTGGCTGGGCACTTCCTGCAGCGCCTCGTAGCGATGCTGCATTGCAGCCAGGCTAGGATTGTCGTCGAGCGCAACCAACACCGCCGCCCGCGCCGTCAGACGTGATTCCGTTGCCCTGGCCTCCGAAGCAAGGGCGTTTGTCGACTGGTTCACCACGAGGCAAAACATCAGCAACCGAAACAGTGCTCGACCTCGTGAGGCGCGCGCTCGACTACCTATGGAAAATCGAGCGAGTTTGTTGGATAAGAGGCAGGCCATGCTAGTTGTTCCTTTCTTGTTTTGCTCGGTGAGAGTCGATCTCATCACCTGTCGATGGCGCCTTTGAATCTTCATGATCAGCAGCGACACGGGTGTCATTCCAATGACGCACGTGCGAATGGCCACCGTGCATAAAGATGTGAACGAAGGGACACAGGATAAAAATGGCGTAGGGGAGAAAGTGGATGAGATGCGTGTGGTGCTCGACCCACAAGTAGTAGAGCACCGCGCCGCCAATCGAGGTGATGGCGATATTTCTAGTCGTTAGCCATTGCTTTGGTTCATTCTCAGTTATGTTCATATCACACCTCCTTCACAGTTAGATCGCCCCGATACATTTGCATCTGGCACGTAAATGGGTACTTACCAGGCGGCAGAGCAGGCAAAGCAACTTCAGACACCTCACCCACTGTCAATTCCTGGCTAATATCTAGATCAGCGAAGACAACTACAGCCGCGCACGGGGACTCATCCATTCGTAGAAATCGCAGCGTTGAGGGCTGGCCGGAAGTGATGGATATGTGCGCAGGATCGTAGATGCCATTTGCAACATGGATTACCGCATCACCGCCACTTTTAGTGTCCGATTCAGATTTGTACAGCCAAAACCACCATACGATTAGTGCGATTAGGAGCAGTCCAGCTATATTTATTGCAAGCATCCTAGTTACCCCTCAGTTTCATTGGCTTTGAAAAGTCGAAGCCGGTTGGCATTAGTGACTACCGTAAGAGACGAGAACGCCATTGCTGCTCCGGCAATAACGGGATTCAAGAGAATGCCAATAAACGGGTACAAGACACCTGCCGCAACCGGGACTCCGGCTGCGTTATAGATAAATGCACCTACAAGATTCTGCTTAATGTTGGTCATGGTGGCTCTGCTGACTTCTATGGCGTCCGCAAGACCATGCAGTGACCCGCGCATTAAAGTGATATCTGCGCTTTCGATCGCCACATCAGTCCCCGTGCCGACCGCAAAGCCCACATTGGCTAACGCAAGCGCGGGCGCATCATTGATACCATCTCCCGTCATACCGACGATTTCGCCACTCGCTTGCAGCTCCGATATTTTTTCCGACTTCTGACCTGGTAACACTTCCGCGTAATACTCATCAATCCCCACGCGCGCAGCAACGGCTTTGGCCGTTTCCCGATTGTCGCCGGTCAGCATAACGATACGTATACCGTCCTCTTTGAGACGATTGATGGCTAATATGGAGTCCTCTTTGATCGGGTCTTCCACCGCGATGATCGCTGCGAGCTTCCCATCGATGCTAAAATACATTGGCGTCTGGGCACGCGCCGCCATAGCTTGGCTCTTGGCTACATAGTCCCCAAGTGAGATTCCGTGCTTGTCCATTAAACGTTCGTTGCCGAAAAGAAGATCATGCTCACCTACTGTTCCGCTCACGCCATGTCCAGCTATTGCGCTAAATGATTCGACTTGTTCTACGGAGATGCCGCGTTCTTTAGCGGACTCTACAATCGATTGGGCCAGCGGATGCTCCGAGCCCGATTCC